>Ga0068711_1001096_pt1 | contig 17201 bp, 14 predicted proteins | sample MTBAKMMethaMetaG_FD_62224 | JGI IMG/M metagenome (GOLD analysis project Ga0068711, IMG submission 62224) | Enrichment culture microbial communities from Arthur Kill intertidal strait, New Jersey, USA, that are MTBE-degrading - MTBE-AKM (Arthur... | ecosystem: Environmental > Aquatic > Marine >...
CCATGTCTTTAATGTTACAATGCCACCTGCCGGCGAATATCGTATTTTTAAAGGATTAAGGTATTTCATAACCGTATACATCTGAGTCCCGACCGCCCAGATACCGGGGCTGATGAAAGCATCGCAAACACCGGTGCGGATGGAAGATGCTACTTCAGGAACGCGAATCGGTAAAGGACTTGCTCCCATAGCTTTTAATGTTTTTTCTTCCAGTGGTCCATACCATGCCAGAAAACGGCTGTTCTTAAAATCAGCAGGCGTCTTAACGGGTATTTTCGTGGAGTAGATTTGATCGAAATCCTGTTCCGCCAACAGCGTAAGGTGGTATCCATGCTTCTCAAACCACTGACTGATGCGGGGTCTGAGTTTGGAGTAAACATATTCAACTTCGTCATAACTCTCAAATAGAAAAGGAAGTTCCATCAAAGCCATCTCCGGACAAGCCATGACCATGCCCTGGCCGGAAAAACCGCCTCCCTGCAACTGCTCGTTGCGCAGCTTGGCTAATATGTCCTGATCATCTCCCATTGTGCCGCCGTAATACCAGTCCAGGGTTATGACGCCGTTTGTAACTTTATATATACCTTTATTAACCATTTCCTTTATTAAAGCGGCCCAACCTACACCTTCCGGAGCTAAAGTTCCCATCTTAATAACATACGTGAAATCACCGTTTGGTAAAGTTTTCTTTAAATGCTGAGAGCGCGGCATATTGGCATAAGCACTTTTTTCTTTAAGAGGAGTAGCCGCTAAGACAGATCCGACAAAAAACACACAGAAACAAACACATAGAAACAACACCAGTTTTTTACATCTCATAATCAATCTCCTTTTCGATATATTTTTATGATTAAACACCAATGAGTTTCGCTTTTATGTTTTAATATGTTTTTATGTTTTTGAATTTATGAAAACCCCAGCAAGAAGAATGCCAAAGATTTGTAATACAATTAGTTGATTTTTAAAATCTTTTTCAAAACAATTCGAAATTTCAGCAACCCCCTTCTTCTCGTGGGACATTTTTGACCAATAATTAGCACATGATTATAGACGAACAATGATAATAAATACATTATTCTTTGCTAATCATTGACTTTCCATACATGAATTGTAATATCCTCCCTCATTGTAAAAGATGAAAGAAATTTGCTGACACTTTTACAATCGTGTCAACGCAACAAATTTCATATTGACCAACCCCGTCATCCAGCAGCTTGGTATCTATATGAACTGCGCTCCAAGGAGCTGGGAATCAGACCCACATTTATCCCACTCGGCCTATAGTGACCCTATAGTGCCCTTCAGGGTATTTAGGTTATTCGCCTCGGGGATAATTCCCAATCCCGATAAATCGATGATTGGATAATTCGACTTACAAAATTCAATTCATTATGCTCCTGAATTTTGAGTCTCATGACCACCACCATCAAATTTCAGTGCACTGCGTTTCTGAAATTTGGGTCTCATTGAATTTTAACCAGCATTACGGGACATTTTGCGCTTTTTGTAACTTTGGTAGCAACACTGCCCATAAGGTATCTCACGATGCCGGATCTTCCGTGAGACGAAATAACAATTAAATCTATTTTCCTTGTTTTCTGCTCTTTTAATATCACTTCGGCGGGATCACCAATCTTGGTAACATGTATAACCTTTATTTTTTCATTCTTGATAATATGAGAGGATATTTTTTTTAGCTTTTCGGTGGATGCATTGATACTGCTTTCTTCAAGTTGTTTGATTTCTTCATAACTGATGCCGTAATCAATTGATTTTCGCGTGATGGTATTATCAACCGCATGCAGGAAATAGATATTGGCATCATAAGTGGCTGCCATGTCAGCTGCAAGTTTTAGTGCCGCATCTGAATATTTTGAAAAATCCGTCGGAACAAGAATATTTTTTGGTGCAAACATGATCTTCTCCCCCTTTTATTATAATGTGAAATTATTTTCAATTGTGAATCCCTAGCCATTATATGACAAAAAGTCAATACTAAAATTTTTTTTAGTGGAGCCCCCTCCGGCAGGAGCCGGGAAATTGCAAGTCGCGGGATTCATAAAGATCATGCGTCTTTTATGTTTTCGAAAACTTTATTCAAGCGATATCGACAGCCATACGAAGAGGATGAACGAGAAAAAATACGAACAACAATATCCACCGCTGTTTTATACAGCGACCTAAAAATGAATTTTCATGAAGAAAGATTTCTTACATCAAAAAAACGTTCAAGCCGGAAGATATGAGCGTCAATGATGATACCTTTCTCAAGGACATCATCATTGACTTTTCTTAAAAAATATGAAAATATCAAGCGTAAATTAAAGACGTTGCATTTGATAACGTTGTTAACCTTTCAACTTAATTTCAAAATATAATTTAATATTTTTTGTTGTAATTCACTGAGGATTTTAAAAAAGTTCAGCGATCCAATGAAATGTTTTCTAAACATTGATGCCACCGGAAACTGACTTAAAAACAAGGAAATCAAAGATGAAAGGCAAGCGTTATTTTTGTTTTAATAATATCATTCAAAGGAAAGGAAGGGCATCGTAGGAAATTCCAATGCATTCAAACAAATGATGGCTTTGCACAAGATATCTTTTAAAAACTGCTTTTCAGTCATGTTACTGTATCAGAATCAGACGGAGAAACTTATTCCATTGTTTGTCAACTGCATACCCGAAATCAAAAAACGTTATGCGAGGTAAAAAAATGAATGTCGCGACATCAGCACAAGATGACAAGTCCGCTATGGTTGATTCACGCGCCGGCAAATACCTTACCTTCTTCCTGGCCAGTGAAGAATACGGCGTGGAGATTTTAAAAGTGCAGGAGATCATCGGACAGATGCCGATTACACCGGTGCCGTTAACCTCAAAATATATCAGAGGTGTTGTTAATCTGAGAGGGAAAATCCATCCGATCATGGATCTCAAAATCAAATTCGGAATGGGAGAAATCCAAATCACGGACGAAACCTGTATCATCGTCATCAAAACCGCCGGTATGATGATGGGAATGCTTGTGGATAGGGTTTCCGAGGTCGTAAATATTTTTCCCGATGATATCGAGAATACACCATTTTTCGGCGCGGATGTAAACCCTGACTACCTTCTGGGTGTAAGCAAGACAGGGGGACGGGTGCGTCTGCTCCTGGACATTGAAAAAGTGTTAACATCTTCCGATATTATCAATATGAAAAAGACGGCGTTGCAGGAAAAGCAATGATAAAGAGAGAAAAGCCTGATAAATTCAAAGGAGGGAAAATATGTTTAACAACATTAAAATAGGAACAAAAATTGTCGGGGGTGTAATTTTCATCATCGTGATGTCTCAATTAATCGGTTTCTACGCTCTCTTAAATCTTTCCAACCTTAGTAACAAACTCGATCAAATCAGCAATGTCGAACTGCGCGCCGTAAATAATCTTAGAACCATTGACAAAGAGGTAAGTTATATTGTGGCCTGCGAACGGGGTCTGGCTTTGGGCATCATGTTTGACGATGAAGCCATTCGCAAAGACCTGTTTGCGCAGATTAACTCATCATGGGACAAATTGGAAAAGAACCGGGATGAATATGAGAAATTACCAAAAGCTGAAAATGAAAAACAGCTTTGGAATGAATTCTTGGTTAATTTCGAGGCATGGAAAAAGCATCATGCCACAGGAATGGAAGCCCTAAATAATAAGGTTAAATTAGTCCAGGCCGGTGTTGCGGAGGAAGACGCGAATTTTCAAAAATGGGATAAAGCGGCAGACAAGGCCGAGTTGGACGCGCTAAAGAGTCTGAAGTCGACCAGCAACGGTTTGGATGAACTTGTATCCATCATTACGTCACAGGCTGTGAACTCGGCCGAGAAAACACGTCTATCCGCAACCACAGCAACAAGCGTGTTTATGGTGTTGATGATTATCGGCGGCGCTATTGCCATATCATTGGGGGTGTTTTTGTCCCGTTCCATTGCCAAACCGCTCAAGAAGGGTCTGGTGATGATTAAAGAGATAAGCAAGGGACATTTATCCATGCGTTTGAATATGCGCAACCGCACTGACGAGGTTGGTCTTTTGAGCCAGGAAATGGACAAATTTGCCGACCATCTTCAGCAGAATGTCATCTTTAATATGCAGCAGATATCCGAAGGTGATGTCAATATAGCACCGACCATAATCGATGATAAGGATGAAATCGGCCCGGCTTTGAAAAAAATGGTGGAGACCATCAATAACCTGGTGAAAGAAATAGAATCTCTGACAAAATCGGCCATGGAAGGCAAACTGAGTGTGCGCGGCAATGCGGAAGCTTTTAGAGGAGCCTATCAGGACATTGTTCAGGGCATCAACCGGACATTGGATGAAGTCATGGGTCCGATTAATGAGGCTGCCGGCGTCATGGAAAAGTTGGCCGGCAAGGATATAACCGCCCGCGTTACAGGGGATTATAAGGGCGATCATGCCAAAATCAAACAATCGCTCAATCTGGCCGTGGAAAATCTGGACAGGGCCCTGCAGCAGGTGGCCATCGGCGCCGATCAGGTCGCATCGGCGAGCGCGCAAGTCAGTAGTGGCGGACAATCCCTGTCGCAGGGAGCCAGTGAGCAGGCCAGTTCTTTGGAAGAAGTATCCAGTTCTTTGCAGGAAATGTCATCCATGACCAAGCAAAACGCTCTCAATGCCAGAGAGGCAAACGGCGTTGCGGTGGCAGCCCGGGATAGCGCTCAAAAGGGCGTGGAAAGCATGAGCCGGATGTCCTCGGCAATCAACCAGATCAAAACATCATCTGATGCCACAGCCAGGATTGTAAAGACCATCGATGAGATAGCCTTTCAGACCAACCTGCTCGCCTTGAATGCCGCTGTGGAGGCAGCCCGGGCCGGTGACGCGGGCAAGGGATTCGCGGTCGTAGCCGAAGAAGTAAGAAATCTAGCAATGCGCAGCGCTGAGGCAGCCAAGAACACGGCCAATCTGATTGAAGAAGCAGTGAAGAACTCGGAGAACGGAGTGACGATTAATGCTGAAGTTTTGAAAAACTTCCAGGAGATTACCGAGCGAATCAACAAGGTAAGTCAGGTCGTAGCCGAGATAGCGGCAGCGTCTGAACAGCAGGATCAGGGAATCACGCAGGTAAACAAGGCTGTAGAGCAGATGAATCTCTTGACACAGCAGAATGCGGCAAATGCCGAGGAATCGGCGAGCGCTGCCGAAGAAATGTCTTCACAGTCGGAAGAAATGCGCAGCATGGTGGCTGGTTTCAAACTCACCGGTTCCGGCACTTTTACAAAAGCTTTGCCAATTGAGGGTCAATCTGAACAAATGATGCAAAATATAAGAACAGGGCAAAAAGGCGACAAAGCCATGTCCGGATTGCAACCGAATCCCCGCAAGGTGATACCATTGGATGAATCCGATCATCATATTTTAAATAAGTTTTAAAATCACCGAATACCGTATTTAAAAAACTGATGATCGTTTGAGATAAGGTTATTGATCCGGAGAAGAAGAAAGATTTTTTAATTCAAACGGCAGATGAAAAGGAGCCAAGTTGTTCACCTTTTCCAGCTGCACAGCGGGGTTACCCCCGACCATGACCGCTCTTTGACACACGGGAATGACGCGGCAAGCATCAATATACGTTATTCTATGTCCTTTCCTTTGTCCCGTGGTCAGGGTAATCTGCAGCAGGAAGCTGAGAATCAGCGGATCATCATAAAAAGGGCTTACCATATTGCCTAGAGAATAAGTAATCACAACTATCCGCCCGGGATCACGCCGGGTTTTATAAAACTCGACCGGTTGGACAACATGCGGGTGATGCGAAATAATGAGATCCAGTCCTGCTTCGGCCAGTTGGTGAGCAACGGTCAGTTGCCGTTCTGCTGGAAAGAATTCAAATTCAAGTCCCCAATGGAGTGAACCAACGATGAAATCACACTGCTGCTCACGGCAGTCATTGATCTGATGAATGGGCAGAGACAGATCTATTTCCGCGGAAACATCATTAAGATGAATCCAGTTTACATGATACTCCTGTTCCAGACTGATTTTTTTTCCATTGAGGCCGAAGGTCAATCCGATAAATCCTATCTTCACTCCCTTAACCTCAATGATCGTCGCCTTATTTTTATCTTCCTTTTTCCGATTGGTTCCTACGGACGCAATTCCTTCCCGGGCCAGAGCATCCAGCGTGCTCAGCACCCCTTCTTCGCCGTAGTCCCAGGCATGGTTGCCGGCGGTTGAGAGAACCGTATACTTCATGTCCTTGTATCCTTTTAGAACATGGAATTGTTCGGCTGAGATATATGTTGATGGTGTTTCGCTGCGAACGAATAACAATTTGCGTTGCGATTGAGTCGTTAACGGAGCTTCCAGATTGGCAAAAGAGATATCGGATGAAAACAACTCGGAAGCAATTTCGTTGTATAAAGATTGCGTCGAATTCGGCAGCAGATCATTTTGCATCAGGTCGCCAACGGCAGCCAGTCGAATCTGATCTGTTTCTTCAAAATCTTCAGGCAACGAAATTTTTGTATCGGCCTGTTTGCCGAAAAACGCCTCAAGCGATGACCCTTTTTCGGCACGACGGATCGGGTTACCCGACTTGTAGAGCCAGTGCAATTTATCGATGAGTGTCATATTCTCGAAACATCCGTCGGTCTTTCGGGGAAAACGCCACATATTAAAAAAATCAACCAGGCCAAACGCCAGACGGATAACAAGCTGTAACGGCCGGGAAACAGCCAACCCGGCCCGCGGATTAGCCATTAATGAAGTGACCGCAACCGGGTCGTGTTTGACTTCGTTATCATTGGACTTTGTTGATTGATCAATGGCTTCGATTTTTTGCATGTCCTGCGCTAACCATAAAAATCTGTAATTTGCAAGCACCCCATTTAAAATAATTAATGTGTTTGCTCAATTCGTATAATCTTTCAACCGGGAACAATAAAAATCGGCAACCCTTTTTATGTTGAAAAATATAAGGTTTGTTTGTATATTACTGCAAAATTACAAAAAAAGGAGAAACCCATGAAAATTTCAAACGGTGTTCCACCCGTGAGGGATTTTAATGTGAGATCAGCCGAAATGGAATACGCCCAGGAATCCTACACCTATAATAAGGTTCCCGTAGAGGACGATGTAATGACATATTACGTCAAAGGGGTTCCGCCAAGTGATGCGATTTAAAAGTTAAATTCTTTGTCGGATGATGTTACGATTATAACTGCAATAAAATTATTTTAACGAATGCAATCTCAACAGACCTTGATAAAGAGTAGAGGCAGAAATGTTTCTGCTCTTTTGTTATTTATTCTCTTTAAAAAAGACGTTTATGATAAAGTTAGAAAAAATCATATCCGGCGGACAGACCGGAGCAGACAGAGCGGCGCTTGACTTCGCCATTGATCATGACATGTCTTATGGCGGATGGGTTCCCAAAGGCAGAAAAACGGAAGACGGCACACTTCCCTTAAAATATCATCTTCTGGAAATGCCGACAGGTGATTATTCCAAAAGAACATTACAAAATGTGCTCGATTCCGATGGAACCGCAATCGTTTCCCATGGATTTCTCACCGGTGGATCGGCATTGACCAGGGAATTTGCCATCCAGCACAAAAAACACTGGATTCACATCGACCTGAACGAATTATCCCTGCAGGAAGCGGCAGGAAAGTTTTCTTTTTGGCTGAAAGAAAAAGAAATTAAGGTTCTCAATGTCGCAGGACCCAAAGCCGGTAAAGATCCGAAAATATATGAGGCTGTGTTGCTTCTGCTTCAGGAAACCATGGCAGATAAAAAAACAAAATGAATCCATGCAGCAAATCATTGTATTATAATGAAGTGGAAGGCGTCATGGCTTACGAGCGTTGACAGATCAAACACAAGGATGTTCTCATCAGTACACATCCGCCGATTGAAAAGAGAATCGAAAAATTGCTCCTGATGAAGGACGGTTCCGCGTAATCTGTTATTGTTTTCTGAATAAAGGTTGCAAATTTCTGGCAAAATAAACGGATTCCCAAAGAACTTTTTTAAAAAAGTTTATTTTTACAAGCGGCTTATATATACTTGTATAATGGTGTTTGAAAAGCTGCTGATGGGATTTCCCCTGCCCCTTCGGGTATATGCTATATTGGAAACCTGCTTCGGCTGTGATGTCCAGAAACCGATGTGAATGCAAATTAAGTATCGGAACAATTGCCAAGGTGTAAGCTATCGGCCCTGTAATCGACCAGAGTGTCTGGAATCCTACACCGTGCCGGAAGGGATCGTATGCTGCGATATTGCGTAAAACGCTTTTAATAACAGCCCGAAGAAAAGGATGTCCCTTTATTGCGACAATGTGCCATTGCTGAAATTCACCGCCGGTGACATGATTAAGGGCGGAAGACATTCCCCACCCTTCAAATTGTTCATCGGCTTTGTTATTCCATTGCGACAACAGAAAACGATCGTCCGGATGAATCACTTTATCCAAAGGCTTGTCAAGGGTACTCTTGATGTCTATATATACTCCTCCATACTGGTATATGCACAAATATCTGAAGAGATCGGATCTTGCCGCACCATAATCAGAATTAATTCGCAAATAATAAGATAAGATTTTCTTCCCATAGTTTTCTTGAATAAACGTGATGATGTCTTGATCGTCATATAGACGGTACTCCCAGCCATGATTTCCGGCTTTAATCTTTTCGATATTTTCTTTTACCTCTTGAGGAAGGTATTTTCGATCGGGAAAAGTTTGATGTATGATCTTGGGAATTCGATCACCTTCCTGGATAACAGGAAGTAAATGCTTTTCTTCTTCATAATTATTATTGGGTGATTTAATTTTTTTTACTTTTATAATGTCCATCCCTGCAATTACCGGTCTACATCATGGCCGTCTCGTTATGACCTGTTTTTTTGTTTTAATAACATCTTGGTCATGATGAAACAAGGGGCAAAATATCTGGAAAAGAGTGGTAACGATGAAATATAATCCTTTTTAATTCCGTTTCGCTTCGGGGATAGTTCCCAATCCCGAATCATCGTGATTGGATAATTCGACTTGCGCTTCGAACATCGCAGGCTCGTTCTTAGCGAGTCTCACGACGACCAACGCTTCGAGCCTATAGTGACCTTTAGGTTATTCATTTCGTTCGCTCTCAGCGGGTCTCACTGCATATCTTTTTATTTTTAGTTGCCTCTAACAGTTGGCAGTTTCCAAGGGCACAGGCTTTTTGCGCATCATGGCAACCATCCTTGTTGCTCCCCTGATGAAAATAAGCAAATCCCCTGTTGTTATAGGCTTCGATAAAATCAGGTTTAAGCCGTATCGTCTGGGTGAAATCCTCTATCGCTTCCGGAATGCGACCCGCTTTAATATAACTGTTGCCACGATTGTAATAAATTATGTACCCGGGCTTCAACCGGAGAGCTTTATGATAATCTTGTATAGCTTCCTGATAACGGCCAAGTTCATGATAGATAGTTCCTCTATTATTGTACGCATCGGTATAATCGTGCTTGAGTCTGATGGCATTATTAAGATCCTCAATTGCCTTCTGATGTTGTCCAGAATCAGCGTAAACATTCCCCCTTCCATAATACGACTCGGCATAATTCGGATTCAATCTAATTGCTGTGTTATAACTATCAATGGCTGCGACACTTTTCCCATTTTCATGAAGCGCAGAGGCGAGATGGATCTGCGCCAGGATATCAAAAATGACCGATGATTTACACGCCTTCGTATCATAAAATCATGGGCAGGTAAAATTGGTTTTACACGGCGCCGTGTGCGGAATTCACTTTGAACTCTAATCTGAGATGTGATAAAAGAGAAACACCGGTAACATTATCTGAAAAGAAGCTTGTTCATGTTTGATATCTTTCCTAAAGATGATCGCGAACAGGCTGTGAGAATAAAACGATTTCTCATGGCCTTTGCATCATACTCCGTATGGGGCTTTATAGCGCTTCTCACTTTTCTTTTGGGCATTACACCGGTATCGATCTATGTGATGCTGGGTTGTTTTTCAGGCATTCTTATCAGCAACATTTTGATCTATAGCGCAATCAGATCCGGATTTAACAAACGGTTCAAAGATCCGAGTCTGACACTTCCTCAGATGGTCATTGCAACCTTCTGGACCATGGTGATATTGTATTATGCCGACGCGGCCAGAGGAACAGTACTTATTCTCTATCTGGTTGTATTTGTTTTCGGCCTTTTCAAACTGGATTTATGGCAATTTCTTTATCTATCCGTGTTCGCCGTTTTCAACTACGCAGTGGTCATCATCCTGCTTCACAAAACAAGGCCGGAAGCCGTCATTAATAAGATTGATATATTGAATTTAATCATTCTGGCTCTTGTTCTACCATGGTTTTCATTCGTCGGCGGGTATATTACAAGGCTCAAAAGCAAGGTGGCCAGATCCCTTTCCATCGTTAAAGAAACCGAATTGAAATTCAGAACCATATTTGACTCCGCATCGGACGGAATTGCCATGCTGGATATTAAAAAAGGACATTTTGTTGCCGCCAATGAAAAGCTCTGTAATATGCTGGGATATACGCAAGAGGAATTTCTTAAACTGAAAATATCCAAGCTCCATCCCCGAGAATCGCTTAAATTCGTATTTGATAAATATGAAAAATTAAACAAACAAGAATTGTCAATTGCCAAAAATATCCCCTTGATCAAAAAAGATAAAACGATGTTTTATGCGGATATAAGCGGCGCAAAGATCTCCATGGAAGGCAAAGAATATTCTGTCGGTGTTATCCGGGATATCACCGAACGCAGACAGGCGGAAGAGGCGCTGCAGAAAAGCGAACAGAAATATTTGGAATTAAGTATCACCGACGATCTGACACAGGTTTATAACTCCAGGCATTTCTATATTCAGCTGGAAAAAGAAATGGAAAGGGCAAACCGTTACGGACAACCCTTGACACTTCTGTTGCTGGATCTTGATAAATTCAAGGATTTTAACGACACATACGGCCACGTTTATGGTGATTATGTGTTATCCAGACTCGGACAGGTGGTAAAACGATGCCTGCGCGATTCCGATTCCGCTTATCGCTATGGCGGCGAGGAATTTACAATCATCCTGCCTGTGACAACAAAAGATGAGGGAATGATCACGGCACAAAGAATCCAAAATGAATTCAGAAAGGAGGCCTTCACGCCTGTTCCTGAAAGGGAAATTTTTATAACGATGAGCATCGGTGTTTCACAGTATCGACTGAAAGAAGATATGAAGGCGTTCGTTCATCGGGTGGACCAGCTGATGTATCAGGCAAAGAAAAACGGCCGGGACAGGATTTGTTCCGAATAACATTTGTGCGCCGTTCATCGTTCTTGCAGGGATCAGATATGACAACTTTTTCAAATATGCCCATCAAAATATACGGCAATTTTTTTGCGTTTGTGTTATGAATAAGAATAAATAAGCATTGCTCAACCAGGCTATTTCAACAAAGGAGAATATCATCATGTCTCATGAAATAAGCAAAGAATCGGACGGCCTCGGTATTGTTGTTTTGTTATCCGGAACTGTCGAGGCAGACGAAGTCGATAAACTTCAGCAACAGATCAATTCTGATGAATCATTTCCTTATCTGCTTTATCAGATATGGGACTTTTCACAAGCAGAAGAAATAAATATTTCAATTGCGCAAATCGAAAATATTGCCATGCAGGTTGCTGTTGCGTCCAGTAAAAACCCGAAACTCAGAATCGCTATCATTCCCCGGGAAACGTCGCACAACATCCTGGGTAAAACGTTTCACACGTTTGAAAAAGTGTGGGGGTCTTATGAATCGAAAAGCTTCATGGACATTGATGCGTCAAGGGCGTGGGGCAAAAGCCGCCGGAAGTAAGGTAGAAGAATCATAGAACAACATCAGCAAGAGTCATTCCCATCCCTCTCAGCTACGCTTCGGAGATACTCTTCTAACGCTTTGATGAGCCTTGACTACAGTCTTAGAGCGAATTATCCTGATACTTTTAGGTGTCAGGGATGAGCTTCTCTATCCCGCGGTGCTCCGCGCCTGGGATAATTCGACTAACAAATTTCAGTTCACTCTGTTCCTGAAATTTGAGTCTCATTATTTTTCAAGGACTTGCAATTCTTTCGCTGTGGTGACCTGCCATCTTTTTTCAACTTTTTGCAGATCGAATGCTACGACCAGTATTTCGTCGTTTCTTTGACCATCAGCCCCTGTTGCTTTTATATACGCCGTGGCGATTGCGTGCGCCCGCGGAAGCCGAATGGATTCAACCTTCAAATCTTCAAGTTCAACGGAAAGATGTTTGTAGTAGTTTTTCGCCATCATCATGTAGGCCGGAATATCTTTCTTATCAATGTGCTGAGAAACGCCATAGCTTTGTATTTCGACCTGACAGATCCCGGATATTTTTTCCTGCACATTTTTGATACGAACAGCCATCGTCAATTCGCTGTCAGCAGGCGCCCAGGTCATTTCTCTGGCGATGGAACGCAACTGCTTTTTCACCGCCCTGGCCTCCCAATCAACAAAAAAAATCAAAGTTACCGCGACAGCCGCGACAATCAATAATCCAACAGTCCAATATTTTTTTATCACCATAATGGCGCTCCTACAATTCTTGTTACAGGCGTCTGTCCGAAAGTGTGTGCTTCGGCAGGCATACTACGGTTGTCCCCCACAACATACACATATCCAGGTTTGACGGTCGCGGGGGCAATATTCCAGTCGCTTTCGCCCGATACATAAGGTTCATTAACTTTTTTACCGTCAATATAAAGACTACCGTCCCTGAATTCCACGCTCTGGCCCTCGGTTGCAACAACTCGCTTTAACAGCATAATCTTTTGCCCGGCCATTCGCACCATGACAACATCAGGCAACGCAGGTTCAGAAAATAGATAGCGCAGGGCAAAGCAAAAGTTGAACGAACCGGTAACATAGGTTGGCGCCATGCTCTCACCATGAATACGGAACGGTATCAAGACAAATTTAAAAATAATGAATGCCGTTGCAGCAACAGCGGCAACGCGCCGTAAATAACGACGGGTTATTTCCGGGAAAAAGAATTTTTTTATGGCACTTTCAGTCATTTTTCAAGCAGTCTTCTTAAATGATTTATCCAGAAAGCGACTTATCATCAGCATGACAAGATGATAAATCGGAAAGCAGTATTTCTTAAAAAAGTAGAGTAACTTTATGTCCATGGATGTGATAACTATAAATTTGCGTTTGTAAATCGTTTTGATGATCAGATCGGCAACCTTTTCCGGCCTAATGGCTCTTTTAAGAAAATAGGAACGCGTCTCATCCGTCACTTCTTTATCGGCATGAATTTCCACGCTCTTTACCAATCCTGTATTAACGGCACCTGGACAAACGACGCTGACGTCTATTTTGTGTTTTCTCAAATCATAGCGAAGACATTCGGACATACCCACAAGCGCGTGTTTGGTTGCCGCGTAAACGGTATGCCAGGGCAGACCGATGAGGCCGGCGGTTGATGAAATAGTTACAATATGTCCGCCGTTGCCGGTGCGAATCATCTCCGGCACAAAACATTCCAGGCCGTGTATCACTCCCCAGAGATTGACTTTAATTATCTTTTCCCAGTCACTGTGGCTCATGTCCTCAATCTGGGAGAAAAGCGCTATACCCGCAACATTGACCATAATATCCAAAGAACCGAAACCGGCATGAATGTCTTTAGCAAACGTCGCCATGGCCTGATGATCGCCAACATCAAAAGCGCGTGCCAGATATACGGTACCACCGGCAGCCGATATCTCTTCAACCGTTTTTTCGAGACCGTCTCCATTAATATCGGTTAAAAATAAACGGCAATCCAATTTACCCATGGCTATTGCGGTTGCCCGTCCAATACCACTGGCAGCACCGGTGATAAATACTTTTTTATCTTTAAGTTCCCGCAATGTTATTCTCCAGTGGAAGATTTACCTGAACGTTCGAACATCCCCTGTGCGGCAATGATGCCGGATATTGCCGCTCCCACAATGCCGCGGCTCTTGCCGGTTCCATCACCGGCGACAAAAATGCCTTTAATGTTCGTTTCCAGATAGCGATCTGTCGGGAAATGCGTATCGAAAAATTTTATCTCCGGCGCGTACATCAACGTTGAAGGATGAAGAATACCGGGTATGATTTTGTCCAGCGATTTGAGTGATTCCCACAGATTGTCCATAATGCGCGCGGGCATGGCCAGTGTTATATCGCCGGGCGTAGCTTTACAGGTTGCCCTACAAACTTCAAAATGACGTGTCGTGCTGTTGAAGGTTGCCTGCGAGCTTCTTCGTCCTTCGCGGAAATCGCCGATCCGCTGGACAATCGGTTTTCCGCCTCCCAGCAGAAAAAATTGTTTGGCAATACTTTGTCCGAATTCAGTTGTATCGGAATAAGGTTTGGTCAGGGCAACGGTATTGATCAGGGCAAAATTGGTGTTTTTTGTTTTTTTTCCGAATAACGCGTCGCCGTTAATCAACTTGAAATCGCCGTAATTTTCCATGCGCACCCGCCCGCCGGGATTCGTGCAAAAGGTTCTGACTTTATCGCCGTGACGACCGGTTTTAAAGATAAACTTGGGATCGTATACAATATCGGTAATGATATCGTAAAATTTTCTGTTAAGCTCGAGACGAATGCCAACATCAATCGGACCGAGATTGTTCTGGATGTTCATTTTTCTGGCTATATCGCGAAACCAGTACGCACCGCTTCGTCCCGGTGAGGCAAGAACAACCCGTGCGTTGTAGTTTATTCTTTTTTTATTGCTCAGGCAGTCCAACCGGAAATTATTGTCACTTATTTTTTCCACAGTCACGACTTCAGTATTCAAAAGGAAAACTGTTCTTTTTAGATATCCGCGCAGATACTCGACCAGGGACTTGCCGTTATCGGTGCCCCAGTGCCATTGTTCCGGTGCGATGAATTGCGCGTCATGCTCGTCAGCCATATCCGCAATCGCCAGAAGCTGTTTGTTATTGTCTAAGAATGTGACCTGCCGGCAGCGCGGAAATCCGGTAAAAATCCGTTTGATCTCCCGCATCATGTCCTCAGCGGTCGCACGGTTAATCTGCAGTTCATAAAGATCAAGTCCGACACGGTAATCGAAATTCAGTTTGCCGTCATTGAGCAGTCCTCCGGCAGGATATGGATTGCGGTCGATAACCGCAATTTTATCCATTCCCATTTTTTCCAGCCAGATAGCGGCAAAAAGCCCGGCCGGACCTGAACCGATAATCAGAACGTTGAAGTTTTTAGTCTTCATCCATCGCCACCTATTCAAATTTTGCATTCCTGTTCGGATATCATTTAATGCTTATCAGCGAGTTTCGCCAGCCATTTCGCGCAGCTTTTTCTTATCAATTTTCTGCACTTCGGTAAGAGGGATGGCATCAACTATCCGAACGGTCTTAGGCACGGCATATTTTGCCACCGTGTTTCTCAGGTAATTGATAATCTTTTCTTCCGTTACATCATTTTCGTATCCACTCTGCGGCTCGACAAATACACAAACCCGTTCGCTACCCTGCCGCTCGGGATCGGGAATACCGATGGTTGCGGCTCGTCCGACGCCGGGACAATTATGCAGGATATCATCAATCTCTCTGGAATATACCTTGAATCCGGAAACAATAATCATATCCTTTGTTCGATCAACGATGTAGAAATAACCGTTTTCATCAACCTTGACGACATCGCCCGAACGAACATATCCTTCTTCATCCAAACCACTCCCGGGCTCGGGCCAATAGCCCAACATTCTCTGCGGACCGCGTAGACACATTTCACCTGTTTTACCGCCGATGACTTCATCCCACGTCAAATCCCTGCCTGTATCGACATCGACAATTTTTATTTCGGTATCAGGCATGGGAATGCCTATCGTTCCACGCTTTTCAACTTTTGTCTTTGCTTTTTTACCGGTATTAGAAGCTGTCATTTTCGATAAAATACCGATACCCTTGCTCATGAAATAACCGACAATTTTACTGCCGACCATTCTCAGAAAAGCATTGGTCACCGGCACCACTCCCGGAATTTTCAGAACTTTGCTGTTCATACTGACAACCAATCTGCCGCCAAAGATACGGAGCATAAATGAAGCATTGAGGTGTGTCACCGGCGACATTTCCGAGAGGCCGTATCCTTCCATAATACCGCCTCCGCCGCTCTTTTTTTCAAACTCTTCCTGAACTGTTTTGGGAAGAGGCGCCGACCCGGAAAGACCCAAAATACAGATATCCTGTAATGCTTCCTGCGTTAATTTAAGAAATTGCGTGGGAACCCCCAGTTGCACGAACGGACGATATTTTCTGATCATTTCAATCATGCCGGCCGTATCCCTGGCATCGGGAATCAATATCTGATTGTAACCTGTATAGGTCATGGAATGCATGGCGCAATGACCGTATGAATGAAACAACGGCGTCCCCATTAATATGGTAAGGACACCTTCCATCAGTTTTTGTTGCCCGCCCATTGCATTGGAGTTTTGAATGGTGTTCGCGTAGATATTGCGGTGTGTCAGCATACAACCTTTGGGTAATCCGGTTGTACCGCCTGTGAAAAGAATGAGTTCCAGATCTTTTTCCACATCAAATTTTACGTCAGGCGGATTGGGTACTGTTTTGGTGATAAGCTCAGTCATCCAGTGAGCATTTTTTATATCCAACAGCTCATAGCTTTTTGGTTTATTCAGCGAATAATCCGCCAATTTGGTAACGATAATATGTTTGATTTGCACCTTCTTGGTTAAATCCCGGACAACATCCAGATAGTCATCCAGACAAATCAATGCGTCAGGTGAACCTTCTTTCAACTTATGCTGAAGATGCTCAGCCGGTTCCAGAGAACTGCCGGGTATCTGCACCAGGCCCGCTCTGGAAATAGCATAATCGGCAATGATAAATTGGATAGAAGTCGGTAACAGAGTGGCAACTCTATCGCCTTTCTTCAATCGCATGTTACACAATGCCGTAGCCAGACGGTCAACATGATCCTTAACCTCCGGATAGGGCATGAAGTAATCCATCTGAATAAGGCCTTGTTTCTTATACTTCCTGGCCGCCTTGTACAGCATACCGTATGCGGGCTCATCAGGATAGGGTTTGAATGATTCAGGAATCCCGAAGACACTGTATTCTTTCAACCACGGCAATTCTTTTTTAGCCAT
>Ga0068711_1001102_pt1 | contig 17172 bp, 12 predicted proteins | sample MTBAKMMethaMetaG_FD_62224 | JGI IMG/M metagenome (GOLD analysis project Ga0068711, IMG submission 62224) | Enrichment culture microbial communities from Arthur Kill intertidal strait, New Jersey, USA, that are MTBE-degrading - MTBE-AKM (Arthur... | ecosystem: Environmental > Aquatic > Marine >...
TTCCTCCATGATTTGCCGGGTGATAGTCCCGGGCTGCCCGTTGCCGATGGTTTGTCCGTCAATCTGCACGATGGGCATGATTTGTTTGGTGGTACTGGCCAGGAAAACTTCATCGGCTGTCATCAGCTCTTCCAAACTGATCTCTGCTTCCTGATAATTGAATGGGTGATCTGTAAGGATGTCCAGCACGATGCTTCGGGTTACTCCTTTTAAAATGTTTTCTTTAGGAGTGATAACCTTTCCGTTTTTGACTACAAAGATGTTTCCGCGCGATGTTTCCTGAACCGTTTTACCATTATGGTACAGAATGTCGACTGTTCCGGAGTCGGTTGCTTCATCCGCCCAGAATTGCCCCGCCAGGTAGTTGGTCGATTTGGCTTCCGGCAGAAAACGGCTGAACTCTTTGAGTGTTAAGTGAGCTCCCTGCTGATATAGCGATGGAGCGTACTGTGGCATTTCCGTGGGGAAGATGTATAGGGCCGCCTGATAAGAGTCTCCGGTACGTGGTGTATGAGGCAGCGCAAACATCTTGATGTAACCATGTTCCATGCGGTTGTGCCCGATTATCTCCTCTATCGTCTTCGGCAGACGGGGCAGGAAATCAATTGTTAACTTCAACAACCGGAGGGAACGGTCGAAGCGCTCGAGGTGCCGCTCTCCGTAAAACGGTTTGCCATGGATAACCTCGAAAAACTCGAATGCACCATATCCCCGGTTGATGGAGATACTGGTAACCGGAACTGCAATTACCTGTAGTTCCCTGAACATGCCGTTGTCAAATCCAATCATTGTATGGCGTAATAGAAGTGCTTCCTAAAACAGGTAATTCAACCCGATGTAGATACCCGATTCACCATCCTGTTTGTCGAGGGCAATTCCGTAGTCCAGCGCTGCGATGAAGTTTTGGTTCATGGCCAGGCGCAAACCGCCACCGGCGCTGTAGTGCATCTTCTCGGCGCCGAAATTGAAATACTGGTTCATCGGCTCGGTCATGTTGGTAATCTTGTTTTGGATATCCATCTTCTTCACCACGCGTCCGAAGTCGAGGAAGCCGTTCAGTCCCCAGTAAAAATGTTGTTTAAATTTCTCCATCCGGGCAAACTTCCAACGCAGTTCGGTATTGCCCATCACAAATCCGTCGCCCACGATCCGGTTCCGCAGGATACCGCGCAGGGTTTTGGCGCCTCCCAATCCGGATGATGACGAGCCGCGCAAGGCCGATGCAATGATTTGCGGTTGGTAATAAAAGGGAGCGTGTCCGCCAATGGTTTGTTGCCACTGAACGCGGTATGCAAACGAAAGGTCGTTTTTAATCAGGGTGAAATATTGTCGTTGTGTAATGGATAGCTTGGCAAAACTGCTTTCGGCGCCCATGAATTTTTGTGCGGTAGCCAGTTCCGCTTCGGCCCAGATGCCGTGCATCGGGTTGGGTTTATTATCACGGGAATCGTACACCAATCCGGCTTTCACAATCGGGACAAAGCCACCGTTGGCTTCTTTCGCCGAAAGGATGCCCCATTGCTGGTATTTTTCATACAGCCCGGGTTGTTCGCTTACCGGTGGCAGTTTGTCGGCTTCCTTCTTTCCTTTGTTCAATTTATCTACATCAACTGAGCCGATGTTGAAGTTCAGCAGATTGAAACCTACCAGCCAGCGAAAATTCGAATCGCCCCAGTCACCCTGGATATCGGTTTTAAACCGAAAGAGTTTCTGGTGAAACTTGTAAAACATCCGGGTCCGGTAATCCGGTGATTTGTCGTCAGTCCAGTTTTTATTGTAAACGGCTTCGTAACCGTTGAAGCCGTAAAAATCGTACGCCTGATCGGGTAGGTAACTCAAATCGGTTGTGATTTCGATGCCCGGAATCAGTTCTTCTGAATCGTAATAGAAACGGTAGGTGCCGCTGCCTTTAGTGTAGCGCGAAACCTCGAAATACAGCGAATGATTGTAGTTGGGGTAGTTGCTACCATCACCGTAATTGAAGAAGTTAACCACAGCGCCATACTGAAAGCCCAGGTCACTGTCGAACGAAATGGCCGGCAGTGCGCCCATGTTCCATCCGGTTTTTATCTCTTTTTTCTCGGTATCTTTTTGATTGCTTTGCTGTGCTGCACTCCAAAACGGAATAGTAACCAGCAGGATAAACAGGAAAAGATTCTTTTTCATTTTGGCTTGCTCAAATGGTCATATTGATAACGCCAAGATGGTGTTTTCCTTTTTATTTACAAAATGGAAACACGAGTCTGAGAATTTGGGGTGCATTCAACTACGGTTGTTAATTATTTTGTTTAACAGAAACGAACTTTTTAGATGGTTAATCCTTTATTTGAGTGAAAAGAAGGAAGCAAGGTTTTTTTTGCTTTATGCACAAAATGACTCTGTTTTCGGTAACCTGAAAAAATGTAATTGTATGAAATATATTGGCGCACATGTGAGTGCAGCTGGGGGTGTGGAAAACGCACCGGCAAATGCGCATGCTATCGGAGCGAAAGCTTTTGCCTTGTTTACCAAAAATCAGCGGCAGTGGGTGGCCAAACCGCTGACGCAGGAAAGTATCGATGAATTTAAGTCCAATTGTAAAAAATACGGCTACGACCCGAAGCACATCCTGCCGCACGACAGTTACCTCATTAACCTGGGGCATCCCGAAAAAGAAGGCCTGGAAAAATCGCAGGACGCGTTTCTGGACGAGATGCAGCGCTGTGAGCAGTTGGGCTTGTCGCTGTTGAATTTCCATCCGGGAAGTCATTTGAATAAAATATCAGAGAAAGTATGTCTGTCCACCATTGCCGGTTCCATTAACCTGGCGCTGGAGAAAACACACGGAGTGACCGCTGTTATTGAGAACACCGCAGGGCAGGGAACTAATCTGGGCTTTACGTTCGAACAGCTGGCGGAAATCATCGACCAGGTGGAAGATAAATCCCGCGTGGGCGTTTGTATCGATACGTGCCACGCGTTTACCGCAGGCTATGATTTGGTGACAGAAGAAGGGTACAACGAAACGTTCCGGAAATTTGAAGAGGTAGTTGGTTTAAATTACCTGAAAGGCATTCACCTGAACGATTCGAAGAAAGAACTGGGCAGTCATGTCGACCGGCACGACAGTATTGGTAAAGGGTTCATCGGTATTGACGCTTTCCGTCGATTGATGCAGGATGCCCGCTTCGATGACATTCCCATCATTCTGGAAACACCTGATGATTCCATCTGGGCGCAGGAGATTGCGATGTTATATGGGTATGCAAAAGCATAAAAGTGCATTGACGCTTTCCGGTTACTGAAAAAGGGAGATGTGAGGTAGTGCTTGCCCCACCGAATTTATTAATTTTGTATTGCCCGGTTCAGACCTGCTTTGAATCCTGAAAATGAAACCTGCTTTCTGTGCTTGACGGAAAGTATTCATTTTTCAAAAGGAATCAACGGCCGGCATGTCGATAATGGGTATTTGTCTTACCAACAAATCCTGCAGTTTATGATTACAGTCCTGTATAAGGAAAACGGACGAGTTCACATGGAGAAGACCCGGGATTCCATTTCGGGTTTGGGCGATAAGGAGATCATCGGCATTGACTTGGAAAGCCCCACTCCTGAAGAACGAAAACAGGTTGAGACACAATACGACATCAAGTTGCTGAGCTGGCAAAAAGCCGAGGAAATTGAGAGTAGTTCCCGCTACTTCGAGACCGACGATACCATTATTGCCAATTCCAACTATATGAAAATGGAGAACGGGCGGTACGATTACATGCCGGTCTCCTTCATCATCAAGCACCACATTCTTTTTTCCTATCACTACGATAAAGTCGACTCGTTTAAAAATGTGTACGAACGGCTGCAGGCCCAATCGGCAAGTGAGATGGATGGTTACGATTTGTTCCTGTTCCTGTTGGATGTTCGCATTGATTATGATGCTGACTTGCTGGAGGCTGTAGGACGAAGTATCAACCAAATCAGTAAAAAGATACGTATCGATCGCGATTTGGACGAAGAGAGCATTCTGCAGATCACCCAGTTGCAGGAAGCTACCATGTTGCTGCGCGAGAACATCATGGATAAGCAGCGGGTGATGTCGGCTATCCTGAAAAGTGAGCGTTTTCACGGGAAGAAGGAGGGACGCTTGCGTATTATGCTGAAAGACACCGGCTCATTGCTGGAACACACGGCTTTCAGTTTTGAGCGTCTTGAATTTTTGCAGGACACCCTGATGGGATTGATTGATATTGAGCAGAACAAAATCATCAAGATGTTCTCGGTGGTAGCCGTAGTATTTATGCCGCCCACCCTGATAGCCAGTATGTATGGTATGAACTTCCGGATAATGCCGGAACTGAGTTGGAGTTTTGGTTATCCATTTGCTATTTTATTGATGGTGGCTTCATCGTTTTTTACCCTATGGTATTTTCATCGGAAAGGCTGGCTCTAATTAATCATTTTCCATAAAAAACCCCGCTGTTCATCATTCGATAAGCAACAGGGTGTAATGGGTATGGTTATGAATCTTATCTGTTATACTCTTCACGTTCAAGAATGGTTTCCTTTAACAGAGTTTCCAGTCTCTCCGAATCTTTCATCGCATAGTCAAATGCCTCTTTGGTCAGGTTATCGTAACCTTCGCGTCCTGCGATAACGATGGATGTATTGGTAATGTGGTAATAGCGGGCCAGTTTTCGATTGGGTTTCCGGTTAATATTGATATCGATAAAGTGTACATTCGCCGAATCGGCAAAATATTTCAACACTGTCGCTTTTGTTACATTGCCAATTGTCTGACAGGTTACACAGGGCTTATCACCGTGAAAATAGTATACATTCACCGTGTGGGCCGGAATGGAAATGACCGTATCGGTCTCCATAGCTGTTTGCCGCTCAGCTTCCTTTTGATGACCGGGTTTGCAGGCAGCGAAAACAACCAGGGCCATGATGGATATTAGGATGTAATTTTTCATTTTAGGTCTGATTAAAAGTTAGGAAACGGAAATTATGCGGATAACGATATTTAGTAAAACATGCTGTTGTTAATCCAGCTCATACATCCCAAAAGAAACAGGGACGAATGGAAGCCTTTTTCTTTTCAAGATACACAGAATTATATAAACTTAGAAGTGGGTATTGTCACTTCACACACATTATTTTATACGTTTTTGAGCAGGTTTTGTTTGCATGAACAGATGCAATCGCCTGTAATTGAATAACACCGGGCTCAATCGGGTGTGTAATTCATAATGGATTGTTTTAAAACATAATGAAAAATGATAATCATGGCTTCTTTATACAAACACCAGTCAACACTTGAAATTATAGGTGAGCGAATAACCGATGACCATGTTATTGTGTTAAATTTCTTACATTTATTGCTTATTCATTGTTAGTCAGTGTATCATCAATTTCACAAAGAAGAATGAATGAGTTCGATTTATCAGGGATAAGTTGTTTTCCCTTTTGGGTCGAAGATTATGTATTTTGAATTTAATATCTAATAACCGATAAAATCTTTACATGTGAAAAAGTTACTCCTTTCCTTACTTTTCCTCGGATTAACAGGTACGCTGTTTGCGCAGCAGGAAAAGAAACCATTAACCATCGACGACTTTATTTCCTGGAAGCACATTAGTAAACCGCAGATTTCTGAGAACGGTCAATTCCTGGTTTATGAGCTAAATCCGGGACATGGCGATGGAAGCCTTGTTGTGAAAGATATGACCAGCAACCGGACGGATACGATTGCGCGTGGATATGATGCACAATTGGCCGGGAATAGCTCCATTGTAACGTTTAAAATTAAACCACCGTTGGCGCTTCGTCGTGAGGCAGAGGTGAAGGAATTTAAGAAAGATAAGCAACCGCAGGATTCCATTGGAATTTATTCGTTTGCCACGCACGAATTGGTTAAATATGCCAAAGCCGAATCGTTTAAAATTCCCGAAGAAGGAGCGGGATGGGTAGCATTTTTATCGGATGGAAAAATTGAAAGTCCGGACGATACCACCAAAACCGATAAAACGGACGATAATAAGAAAAGCAAGAAAGAGAAAAAGGAGTCCGGCAACCTGGTTGTTGTTAAGCCCGGTTTGACCGATACACTGGTTTTCCGGCATGTGAAATCGTATAGCTGGTCGAAGAATGGACAGATACTGATGTTTACCACAGGCAGGAAAGATTCTACCGTGAACCTGGCTTCAGTTGATTATTTTGATACCCAAACCAGCCAACGGCATATTATTTATTCTGAAGAAGGATTTCCCGGTAAGATTGCCATTGACGATGCTGGCGAGCGCGGAGCTTTTCTCTTTTCGAAAGATACTGCAAAAACAAAGACATACGGCTTGTATCTGTCGGTGAAATATGGTCAGCCGGCCATCATAGCCGATACAGTCACTGCAGGACTGCCTGTTGGGTGGGCACCTTCGGAAAATGGGGATATGAATTTTTCGGAAGACGGGAAACGTTTGTTTTTTGGTACTGCATCCAAACCTGAAAAGGAACCTAAGGATAGCTTGATGAAGAGTGAAAAGGCGCGTTTGGATATCTGGGCCTGGACGGATAAAGAGTTGCAACCCCGTCAGAAAATTAATCTTGACAAAGAGAAGAAAAGGACTTATCTGGCGGCATATGATATTGCAAAGGGGGTGGTTACCCAGTTAGCGGACAAAGACTTGAAAACCGTTCGGATAAAGCGGACAGGCGAAGGAGAATATGCGTATGGAGTTAACCCTGTGGCCTATGAACGGGCTATGTCGTGGACGGGGCTTGAAAGAGAGGATTATTACCTTATTAATATCGCAAATGGAGAGAGAAAGCCGCTGGCGAGAGGAATCATGCGGGGCTGGCTCGGTCCTGCCCAACATTACTTCGTTTACTACAATTGGCAAGACAGCACATATTATTCAGTTAACACGAAAACACTGGCAGCTATCGCGCTTACATCGTCGGTTAAAATACCCATGTATGATGAGTTAAACGATATGCCAACACCGGCCGAACCTTATGGTATTGCCGGATGGGCTGAGAATGACCGGTACATTTTTGTTTATGACCGTTATGATATATGGCAACTCGATCCTTCAGGGAAAGAACAACCGATTAATCTTACCGAGGGATATGGACGCACGCATCACATGGTTTTCAGGTATCTGAAACTGGATCCGGAAGAGGAATTTATATCGGTTAAGAAGCCGGTCCTGCTTTCTGTTTTCCAGGATGAGACCAAGCAGGCTGGTTATGCTTCTATACGGATGAATAAACCTGCTTCTCCCAATATTCTGGTATTGGATGATTACATGTTCAGGAATACGGCAAAAGCCAAACACGCTCCCCAAATGATCTTTACACGCGAATCTTTTACCGATTATCCTGATGTTTGGAAGACAGATGATTGGTTTGCCAACTATAAGAAAGAAACAGTTGCTGATTCACAGCAGAACGATTATTTGTGGGGATCGGTAGAACTGGTGAGCTGGACAAATCTGGATGGAGTGAAACTTCAGGGATTATTGTATAAACCTGACAACTTTGACCCGACGAAGAAGTATCCGATGATGGTTTATTTCTATGAACGCAGTTCTGATTCTTTTCATCGTTATTGGACCCCTTCGCCAAGCCGTTCCATTATCAACAAACCGTTTTATACCAGCAACGACTATCTGGTCTTTGTGCCGGATATCGTGTATACTACCGGTTACCCGGGACAAAGTGCGTATGATTGCATCATGAGTGGTGTCCATTCTTTAATGGATAAATATCCGTTTGTTGACGTGAAACATATGGCTCTGCAGGGACAGAGCTGGGGCGGTTACCAAACAGCTTACCTGGTGACGCAGACCAATCTGTTTGCTGCAGCAATGGCCGGAGCACCGGTTAGCAACATGACCAGTGCCTATGGTGGCATTCGCTGGGGAAGTGGTTTAAGTCGCATGTTCCAATACGAGCATACACAAAGCCGGTTGGGAGGAACTTTATGGGATAAACCATGGCGCTATATTGAAAATTCTCCGCTGTTTTATGCCGATAAAGTTCGTACGCCACTATTAATGATGCATAACGACCATGATACAGCCGTCCCGTGGTACCAGGGAATCGAATTCTTTGTGGCGTTACGCAGGTTAGATAAGCCGGTTTGGATGCTTAGCTACAATGATGAACCCCACAACCTGAAAGCAGATAGTTGGGGTGATCGAATGGATTTATCTATTCGAATGAAACAATTTTTCGATCACTATTTGAAAGGATCTTCCGAACCGGTATGGATGAAATCAGGCCGTCCTGCCATTGATAAAGACACAGATGATGCATTACAAATAAAATAGCAGCTCCGTAACGATGTCAAAAAGGTCGTATAATAGAAAGTTATGCGGCCTTATTTTATAGTCTTTCCCCTCAAAATTGCTTTTATGTTAATTTATAGAGCTATTCTTTGATTAAATAAATTCTTTCACTACTTTCATAAGGCCAAAATGCGCCTAATTAAAGCATTTCAGACACAATAACGACCCTTCCCGCATGAATTGAATAAGCGGATTTGGAGAGAATACGTACCATATTTTGTCATTGTGTGTTAGTCTAATTAACTGATTTAAAGATTCTACATGTCATTCAATCGTTTCGGGAGAATTCTGTCTCTCTTTTTGCTTTGCGTGCCTTTTACCCTAAAGGCTCAGCCAACATCAGGAGATGCTTTGAAAAAGCAGTATGAGCAGTACAATCAAATGTATGGCTTAAATGATTTGTTGGTCAACGGAGTTTTGTATATCAACTTACATTACAATGCCGCCGGATATCCGTTTATGGGAGAGAATACCTTTCACAGGGGATCGGTCATGGTAAAAGACGAGAATTTCTCTCCGGTTGAATTGAAGTACGATATCGTCGACCAGCAACTTGTGCTGAAAGTTATCAATTCCTTCGGGGGGCAGAGTAATATTATTCTGCGGCGGGATTTTATTCATCAGTTTACCCTTGAAGGGGGGTATTCCTTCGAATGGTTAGACAACGACCAGTTGCCCGCATCATTTTATCAGGTGATCGGCAAAAAGGGATTTCGCTGGTTAATCAAGTACAACAAATACCTGGAAGTACCTCAAGGGACTCAAGCCAATCATTTTGCTTACACAAAGACATATCGGAAGTATTATTTTGAACGCGATGGTAAGGTGTTTGACATCCGAAACAGAAAATCAATCTGGAAACATTTTCCTGAAAAGAAAAAAGAGCTGAAAAAGTATTTCCGGGTGCACCGCGGTTCCTTCACTGGTATAACTAACGAAGATTTCACTAACCTGCTTAATATCCTGAAAGACGCATGAAAGTAACCGGCATCATTTGGGGAATAATATTGTTCATGCTGGTTCCGGAAGTTCGGGCGCAAAACCAGGATAACGATATTGTATTTTCCGGAGACTATAACGGATTATCCTTTGAACAGTTTGTTTCCAAGATGGAAGCTCAACACGAGGTTCATTTTTATTACCGGAATGAGTGGGTGCAAAATGTCGAAATAGCGCATGCATCCGGTTCCGGTTTATCGCTGAAGGAAGTGCTCCATCGTGCTTTCCTCGGTACTGAGTTGCGATACTACATCGATGCCTATCACGATGTGTACATTATGAAAGGAAGGGAAATGGTTACCACTCTTCCGGAAAAATTGATCCAGGCTTCGGGAGGAACTTCCGAGAAAGAAGGAATATCAGAAGTTGAAAAGCGATATCTGGAAGGTCGAAAAGAGAAGAAACCCAGAAGCATTGTATTTGGACAGGAACATATTAAAAAACCTAATGAGCGGGTCTACCTTACGGGAAGAGTGACCAGTGCTGAAAATGGAGAACCGCTTGTGGGAGCCACTTTCTATGTGGAACAGCTGAAAGACGGTGTGGTGAGTGACGCCCAGGGTTATTACCGACTTGTCGTTCCTCCCGGCAAGTATACTTTATCGCTGGGAAGCATGGGGATGCAGAAACAGGTTTATAATCTGGAAATCTGGACAGATTCACATTATAACTTTAAATTCGAAAAAGATATCATTCCGCTGAAGGAAGTCGTGGTTGAGGCTAATAAGTTTCACAATGTTCGTGGAACCCAAATGGGATTTCAACGGCTTGATGTGAAATCTATTAAGGAAATACCTGTTGTGATGGGTGAGAGTGACTTGCTGGAAGTAGCACGCATGTTGCCTGGAGTTCAATCTGTCGGAGAAGGTAGTTCAGGGCTGAATGTCCGGGGAAGTCCGGCCGATCAGAACCTGTTTTACATCAACAGGGTTCCGGTATTCAATACTTCGCACTTGTTCGGGTTTTTCTCAGCATTTAACTCGGATATCATTCGAGATTTTTCTTTCTATAAAAGTAATATTCCGGCCAGGTTTGGTGGTCGGTTGGCTTCCATTTTTGATATCTCGACCCGTGAAGGAAACCAGAAAAAATTCACGGCCCGTGGGGGAATTAGTCCAATTACCGGAAGGCTTTCGGTGGAAGGACCTTTGGTAAAAGATAAAGGCTCATTTGTCATCGGTGGTCGTTCCACTTATTCCGATTGGATTCTGAGACGATTAAAGGATCCGGATCTGAAAAATAGTAACGCAGGTTTTTATGACATCGCTACTAACTTTAGTTTGGAGGCCAATCGAAATAATCACATTCAGCTTTTCGGATACTATAGTCACGACAGGTTTACGCTGTCGACGAACAGTCACTTTAAATACAGTAATAAGGGAAGCTCACTAAGTTGGAGACACCTTTTCAGTGAACGTTTTACCGGAACGTTTAGTGGTGCATTTGGTGAATATTCATATGCGAATACAGAAGAAGAAGATCCGCTAAATGCCTATTCGAAAAATTATTCCATCGGGCATTACGAAATGAAGAGTGACTTCGATTTCAATGTCGCGCCTAATCATCTGTTGCGTTTCGGTCTTTCTGCCATTTATTATGATCTTGACAGGGGTGCGTTGTCCCCTTATGGTGATAAGTCGTTACGTTATTATGCGAACCTTGGACGTGAATATGGTACGGAAAACGCATTGTATGTAAGTGATGAATGGAAAATCGGGGCTAACCTCACGGTAGATGCCGGAATCCGTTATAGTTACTATGCATATCTTGGTCCAAACAAGGTACGGCAATATTACCCCGGAGCACCTTATGACGAAAGCACAGTTATCGATACGACCAGTTATAAATCGGGCGATTTTATTCAATCTTACCATGGCCCGGAATGGCGTTTGGCGTTAAATTACCTGCTGGGCCAGAACAGTTCGGTAAAACTTTCGTACAACCGGATGAGGCAGTATTTGTTTATGTTGAGCAATACAGTCGCGTTGTCTCCGAACGATCAGTGGAAACTGACCGATTCGCATATCAGACCTCAGGTTGGAGATCAATTTAGTGCTGGTTTCTATCGGAATTTTCCAAGAAAGCATATCGAAACTTCCATCGAAGCTTATTATAAGAAAACCAACGATTTGGTAGAATACAAGAATGGTGCTGATTTAATTGGGAACCGATGGGTTGAAACTGACGTGGTTCAGGGAAAACAAGATGCTTACGGACTTGAGTTGATGTTGCGCAAAACAGCTGGAAAACTGAATGGCTGGATTAGCTATACCTATTCTCACTCCCGGGTGAAAGTTGACAGCGAATTTCCAGAAAACCAGATTAACTCTGGTAAAGCATATCCGGCCAACTACGATATTCCGCATTCGGTGAATGTTGTGACCAATTACCGGTTGAGTCGTCGGGTTAGTTTTTCCGGCAATATGGTATATTATACCGGCAGACCCATTACTTATCCCAGTGCCATATACTACATCGATGGTAAAAAAGTATTAAACTACTCGCTTCGAAACGAGTATCGGTTACCGGATTACTTCCGTGTCGACCTTTCAGTGAATATCGAAGGAAACCTGGTCGCTAAGAAGCTGGCTCACAGCTCCTGGATGATAGGTGTTTATAACCTTACGGGACGGAAGAATGCCTATTCAGTGTACTTTAAAAATGTGGATGGAAACATCCAGGGATACAAACAATCCATTTTTGGTGTGCCCATCCTAACACTTACCTGGAATTTCAAATTGGGTAATTATGCGAGTGAATAGGAATTACATTCTGTTACTGGCGATATTAATTGGGGCGACTGTATTACAACAATGTGTGGAACCATTTACGCCCGAGATTAAGAAGTATTCTGATTTGCTGGTAGTGGACGGTATCCTGACTGATGAATTGGGAACACAGGTGGTCACTGTTTCCCGTACGTCCAATTACAGTGATGCCAAATTTATACCGGAGAATGATTGTTCGGTAAGTGTTCTTGATGATCAGGGAAATATCTATCCATACACCGGAAAAGGAAATGGTCAGTATGAAGCAGAATTTTATCAGGGAGATCTGGAGTACGGGAGAGCATATATGTTAAGGGTAATTGCGAATAATGGAGAGGTTTTTGAGTCGGATTATCAGACGTTAAGAGCAGCGCCCGCTATTGACAGTGTAACCGCGGTGTTTGAGCCTAAGATTACCGTGGAAAATCCGGAAGGTTTAAAAGGGTACCAGTTTTTTGTAAATGCCAGTGATCCAAGTGGCAATACACGTTACTATCGTTGGAGCATGGAAGAGACCTGGGAATATCATGCACCGTTTACCGTCGCATTTATGTGGGATGGTGCCTTGCACGATTTCTCTTTCCCGGACGACCGGAGTACTTGCTGGCAAACAAAGGACGTATCGGGTATTTATACTGCCACAACACGAGATCTTTCGGAGGATATCCTGAAGAATATCAAACTAAACTATGTTAATACTGAGACGGATCGGTTGAAATGGAGATACAGTTTGCTGGTAAAGCAATATGCACTGTCGGCAGAGGCTTATGAATACTGGAATGGATTGGAAAAGCAGACACAAGAGACTGGTGGATTATACGAAAGCCAACCATACATGATTCCGGGAAATATAACTTGTGTTTCGAATCCGAATGAAGTGGCTCTTGGATTTTTCTCTGCCAGTGGAATTTCAAAAAAGAGGATTTTTGTTAATCCACCGCCAGCGTTGGTTTATGAGCCAGTTTGCGCCGGAGATACCATTGGGCCGCGAAACCCGATTGAAGACTATCCGGAGTCGGCTTATCCTGTATATCTATTTAAAATACCCTTGCCTTTCGACAGATATATGATGGCTGCATCCGAAAGACGTTGTTTTGATTGCCTGGAACGAGGGGGAACAAATATTAGACCGGACTTTTGGACATATAATTGAGAAAATGAATTGTACAGAGTATAAGTTTTGAGTAGTAACTCCCAAAGGAGTCTTTTAATGCTTTATATCAGTTAACGTTGAAACATGATGCGATCAAAAAAGAAATACATTCTTGTCATAGCTGCAATTTTTACTTCATTAGGATTGTATCATTGCGTTGATCGGTTTACACCTGAGATAAAAAAATATACTGATCTGTTGGTTATCGACGGAACGCTCACGGATCAACCGGATAAGCAGTTCGTAACAGTTTCACGTACCTCTGGTTATACCAAAGCTCTGTTTTACCCGGAAAATGGATGTACGGTAACAGTGCTTGACGATAAAGGAAATATATACAAATATAAAGGCAAAGGGGAAGGGAGATATGAGGCGGAATTTACACAGGCAGATTTACACTATGGAACTTCGTACATGTTAAGGGTAATAGCCAATAATGGGGAAGTTTTCGAGTCAGATTTCCAGACGTTGAATGCTGCTCCTCCTATTGACAGTGTAACTGCAACCTATGGACGCAAAGTGACGACTGAAGATCCGGCAGGCAGCAAAGGATACCAGTTCTTTGTAAATACAAGTGACCAAAGTGGTAATACAAGGTATTATCGTTGGAGCATGCTGGAAACATGGGAATATCATGCACCTTACAGGGCAGATCGTATGTGGGATGGAGCGATGCATAAGTTTTCTTTTCCTGATGACAGAAGCAAATGTTGGAAGACACAGGAAGTTCCGGGTATCTATACTGCAACCACTCGTGAGATTTCTAAAGACCTGTTGAAGAATGTAAAATTGAATTTTGTATCCACTGGAAGCGAGCGCTTAAAATGGCGATATTGTCTGGAGGTGAGAGAATACTCATTGTCGGCTGAAGCTTATGAATTTTGGAGCAGTTTGGAAAAACAAACTCAGCAAACCGGAGGACTTTATGAAAGTCAACCCTATACAAGCCAGGGAAACATCACCTGTGTTTCCAACCCTGATGAAGTTGCATTGGGATTTTTCTCGGTAAGCGGGATGAGTAAAAAGAGAATTTTAGTGGGTCCGGCTCCGGATCGGGTTTTAGAAAAGGTTTGTAAATTGGATACGTTGTCGGGCTTGAATCCTATTGAGATGTACCCAGTGTCATCATACCCGGTGTATATTCAAGTCCTTGGTTTTACAACGGCCACATCTGAACGACGTTGTTTTGATTGTCTTGAAGGAGGAGGTACTAATGTCAGACCGGATTATTGGTATTACGATTAGAAATTGGAAAAAATAAAGGGTAAATAAAGTTTTGAATGGAGATGGTGTTGTAAGTGACTGGTTTGTATTGAAATGTTATGCAGTTCAAAAATAAATACATACTTTTTATTGCTGTGGTTTTCATAGCCGGTGGATTGTGTTCCTGTGTGGAACCGTTCAGTCCTTCTGTGAAAAAATACACTGATATTATTGTCATCGACGGTACATTGACGGATGAGCCTGGAATTCAGAAGGTAACTGTTTCCAGGACATCAAGTTTTACTGATTCTACTTTCATCCCGGAAAATGGTTGTACAGTAACAATCTTGGACGATCAAGGCAATATATATGATTTGAACGGTGATGATAATGGTAATTATACAACCGAGTTCACTAGCGAACAGTTACAACACGGAACTTCCTATATGCTGAGGGTAATCGATAATAGTGGTGATGTATTTGAATCAGATTTCCAGGAATTATTACAACGCCCAACAATTGACAGTTTGACAGCCCAATACGGACCTAAATATACGGCTGAATTTCCTGAAGGACTTAATGGGTGTCAGTTTTATGTGAATACAAGTGATCACAGTGGTAAAACAAGATATTACCGCTGGAGTATGGAGGAAACCTGGGAATATCATCCGATATACGATGTTGGAGCCATGTATGATGGGGTCTTACACGACAACTATTTTTTCAAGGATAATAGAACGACTTGTTGGATGACAAAGGAAGTGCCTGGCATATATACAGCTACTACGCGTGATATGGAAGGAGATGTACTTAGAAATTTTAAACTTAACTATGTTTCTACACAGACTGATCGATTGAAATTCCGGTACAGTCTTTTGGTCAGGGAGTATTCGCTTTCGCCTGAAGCTTATGAGTTTTGGAATGGCTTGGAAAAGCAAACGCAACAAACAGGAGGTTTATACGAAACACAACCGTATATGATAACTGGAAATATTACCTGTGCTTCAAATCCTGATAGAATTGCTCTTGGTTTTTTTTCAGCGAGCGGAGTCAGCAAAAAGCGGATTTTTGTTGATCCGTCACCGTATCCGGTAACAGACATTGTATGTTTTTCAGACACAATACGAGGATTGGGTGATCTTGTGGTCTACCCGCCTTCAAGTTATCCGGTTTATATGTATTACTATATTTTGCCTTCGGGCTGGGTAATGAGAATTGCCTCCAACCAGCGATGTTTCGATTGTCTGAAGCGGGGCGGTACAAATGTCAAACCAGATTTTTGGCAGGATTAGTGAAATTAAAATGACAAATAGAATTATTGATCAGAAATAGAAAGAGATGCAATCCCGGAGGAGGCACATATTAGGAGCGTTTGCTATTCTTGTAACAATGGGTGGATTGTATTCCTGTGTGGAACCGTTCAGTCCGTCTGTAAAAAAGTACAACGATATAATAGTCATCGATGGCACACTGACGGATGAACCTGGAATTCAGAAGGTAACAGTTTCCAGGACATCAAGTTTTACTGATTCTACTTTCATCCCGGAAAATGGTTGTACCGTAACAATCCTGGATGATCGAGGGAATATTTATGACTTGAGCGATGATGGCAAAGGTAATTATACATCTGAGTTTACTAGTGAACAGTTGCAAGATGGGACTTCATATATGCTGAGGGTAATCGATAATAGTGGTGATGTATTTGAATCAGATTTACAGAAATTATTGCAACCCCCAACAATTGACAGTGTGACAGCTCAATATGAACCCAAGTATACGGCTGAATTTCCTGAAGGACTCAACGGGTGTCAGTTTTATGTGGATACAAGTGACAATAGTGGTAAAACAAGATATTATCGATGGAGTATGGAGGAAACCTGGGAATACCATTCGATATACAAAGTTGAAGCCATGTGGGATGGAACATTGCATCTGAATTATTTTTTCCCTTATAACCGGACTGTTTGTTGGATGACAAAAGAAGTGCCCGGCATTTTCACGGCGACAACCCGGGATATGGAAGGCGATGTGTTGAGGAATTTTAAGTTGAACTATGTATCGACTGAGAGTGATCGATTGAAATTCGGGTATAGTCTTTTGGTAAGGGAATATTCTTTATCGCCGGATGCCTATGAGTTTTGGAGTGGGCTGGAAAAACAGACGCAACAAACGGGTGGTCTGTATGAATCGCAACCGTATATGATTACCGGAAATATTACTTGCGTTTCCAATCCGGACAGAATCGCTCTTGGATTTTTTTCCGCGAGTGGAGTCAGTAAAAAAAGAATATTTGTTGATCCGTCGCCATATCCGGTAACAGACATTGTGTGTTCTTCTCAAAAGATAAGTGGAATTGGCGATTTAATGCTTTATCCGCCGTCAGCTTATCCGGTTTACATGTATTACTCTTTTTTGCCTTCCGGAAGTTTTGAGATATTTGTTTCCAATCAACGATGTTTTGATTGTCTGAAGCGGGGCGGTACAAATGTCAAACCTGATTTTTGGGAGGATTAATGTTTGAAAAGCATAAGCGTTAATTTATGAGTATGATAAATAATCTTGACAATTATACTGGTATATTTCAAATGGAAGAATGATGAGTGTGAAGAAAAGATATTTGATTTTTATAGCCATTGCGTTGGTTGCTCTCGGAATTCAGCGTTGTGTGGAGCCGTTTAATCCACCGATAACCAACTATAGTGATTTACTGGTTATCAGCGGAACA
>Ga0068711_1001122_pt1 | contig 16939 bp, 9 predicted proteins | sample MTBAKMMethaMetaG_FD_62224 | JGI IMG/M metagenome (GOLD analysis project Ga0068711, IMG submission 62224) | Enrichment culture microbial communities from Arthur Kill intertidal strait, New Jersey, USA, that are MTBE-degrading - MTBE-AKM (Arthur... | ecosystem: Environmental > Aquatic > Marine >...
TGACCTGGAAAACCAGATCGCGAAAACGCCTATGGCGCGCTGGACGTCCCATCAGCGCGAACAAATCAATGAATTAAACGCGTTGACAAAACGGCTGAGCCGGGTGGTTGAATCGATCCAACCAGAGAAAAAAATAGCCTCGCCACTCGACACGCCGGTCAACTTTAGCGAAGTGGTTTGTGATGTCGCGGAGCGATATCAAAATTTCGCCCAGATTAATGACCAGACGGTAGCAACCGAAGTGCCGACCAAAGGCCTGGTGGTGTTGGGTGTGCGTGAACACTTTGACCAAATCGTTGCGGGGTTGCTGAGCAACGCGATTAAATTTAATATGTTCGCCGGGAAAATAACCGTGCGCTTAAGAGAAGTTGACAAAACAGCGCAACTTGAAATTACTGACATGGGTTGTGGTATTACGGAGGATGTTTTTGATACAATAAGGAATAATGCTATTTCCAAGTCAAGCGGACAGGCTTTTGGAGGCTTGGGAATTGGTTTAGAATTGATCCAAGAACTTACAAAACGTCATTCCGGAAAGTTGTGGTTTACAAGTAGGCCGGGTGAAGGTTCAACAATTTATATTGCATTTCCTATCTATTTAAGCCAGGATTCAAAAATCGGGTAACACGCGCATGTCTTCAAATAAGGGCCGGATACTGATTGTAATACCTAACCCACGTGTAAACTCACTGATGAAGTCGATTTTACTTTCCAGCGGGTATGATGTTTCGTTTTCAGATGATTATGAAACGGCCATAAAGGCGATTGCTGAGACATCCCCCACCTTGGTAATTACCAGCGAGTTGAATTCCAATGGGAATGAAACCAGTTTCGCTGAAGAGGCGTTGCGGCGATTCCCCGGCCTGCCAGTGATTCTATTTATCGAACAAGATTCGCCGGAAATGGTAAAGCGAGCGATCCGTCTGGGGGTCAGTGATTACCTTTGCCCACCGCTGCGAGTGGAAGATATTCTCAACTCCGTTGAAAACAGCCATACCAAGTCTGATCGGATGCGAAAGTGGGTGTTGCTGGAAGCCAAGCGCGCGACAGCCAGTTTGCAGCGCAAAGTAGACGAGTTGGAGACGCTCACCCGACTGGGACATTCAATCAACGGTTCTCTGGATCTGGATAGTGTGCTTTCCAAGATTGTGGAAGCGGCGGTGGAATTAACCGGCGCCGAAGAAGGCAGCTTGCTGTTATTGGATGAAGATACTGGTGAATTGTACATGCGCGCCTCGCGCAATTTTCAAGAGGAATTCGCCCGCACCTTTCGTTTGCCAGTGAATGACACTCTCGCCGGCTCGGTGCTGAGCACCGGCCAACCGGTGCTGTTGGATGAATCCTCTCCATTAAAGATTAAAACTTCATACCTGGTACACAGCCTGGTCTATGTGCCGTTAATGGTTGATGAAAAAGTAATCGGCGTGTTGGGTGTGGATAACCGCAGCCGCAATTTGCCGTTTAAACAACGCGACGTCAAGCTGCTTTCCGCCATTTCGGAATACGCCGTCGTGGCAGTGGAGAACGCGGGCCTGCACCAGTTGACCATTCAAGAGCGTAATAAACTGGATACGATCATTAATCGCATTCAAGATGGTGTAATCGTGATGGATCAGGAACAACGCCTGCTATTGGTGAACCAGGCTGCCAGGGCGGTTTTCAGCTTAGGTGAAGAAGAGATAAATGGGCGTTTGTTCCAGGAAGTGATCGATCATCCGGATATGTTGACCCTGGTGGAAGGCGCCGGGAAGAATATGACCAATTGGCTGGAGATCAATGTGGACTCTGGCAGGGTTTACAGCGTGCAATTAACCCCAATCCCCAACATTGGCCAGGCGATCACCATGTATGACATTACCTATTTAAAGAAATTAGACGCGATCAAGACTGATTTTGTCAATACGGTTTCGCACGATTTGCGCTCTCCGCTGACGGCCATCATGGGGTATGTAGACCTGATCGAACGCACCGGCCCGGTAACAGACATGCAGCGCGATTTTATTCACCGGGTGCAGTTGAGCGTGCATAACATCTCTACTCTGGTGGATGATTTGTTGCGCTTGGGGCGAATTGAGGCGGATGCTGATTCCCGGAAGGATGATGTTTACCTGGATCAGTTGATCTCGTATGTGGGTGAACAGCTGGCCGAGCGTTTTGACCAACAAAAACAGTATTTTGTTTTTGACCGGCCGCAGTCTTTTCCGCCCGTAAAAGCCAACCCGATGCAGATGCAATCGCTGATTGAGAATTTACTGGATAACGCGATCAAATACACGCCGGAAGGCGGCACGATTACGGTAAATGCCAAGGTTGAAAAGAAACAGGTGGTGCTGCAAATCTGCGATAATGGCATTGGCATACCCGCACTGGATTTGCCCTATATTTTCGACAAGTTCTATCGCGCCAGTAATGTGGATAGCGATGTGATTGGCACCGGGCTGGGTCTTTCGATTGTGAAATCGGTAGTGGAAAATCACCAGGGGCGCATCTGGGTCGATTCGAAGCAGGGGCAGGGCACAACCTTCTCGGTGGTGTTACCCCTGGTGGAAGAAAAAGAAAATTAAACTCCTCTTGACAATGGCTTTCTTTCTGGCATAATAGGAGTTAATTAAAAGCAATAAAAGGCATTGACGGAGAAAAGTAGCCCGGCGAAAGCTGACAGGGAAGCGCGGCCTGAGATTGAGAGCAGCGCGCGGCGGAAACCGGTTGAAGTTCCCTCCCGAGCCTCCCAGGGGAACGCCCAGATTGGGCAAGTAGTTTGGGACGCATGCGCAGCGTTACCGGCGCGGCTAATCGCTCAGCTTACACGAGCCGTTGGCATGAGTGGGCTGGCGCAGGCTGGCCAAAAAGGGTGGTACCACGGAAATAACCCCCGTCCCTTTGGGATGGGGTTTTTGCGTTAAAGAACACATTGCGAAATAAGTTTGTTATTGGAGGCAGAATGAGCGATGTTATTGATAAAGAAGGGTTGGAGCAGCAGCTTGAATCCATCCGGCAAACAGCCCTTTCCGCACTGGCTCAAATTGAAGATGAAGAAGCCATGCAGGATTGGCGGCGCACCTACCTGGGCAAAACCGCGCCAGTGATGGAGCTGATGCGCTCGATGGGCAAGATGCCCCCCGAATTACGTCCGTTGTTGGGTAAAGCCGCCAACGAGGTGAAGCAGGCTTTGGAAGCGGCTTTAGAGGCGCGCGCGGAATTGATTAAACAATCCGCTTTACAGCGCGCCCTGGAACGCGAAGCCGTGGATGTGACCCTGCCCGGCCGCCGGCCGGTGCGCGGCGGGCTGCATCCGGTCACCCAAACGTTGCGCGACGTGCTCTCGATCTTTGGGGATATGGGCTTTCAGGTGTACCAGTCGCCGGAGGTGGAGACAGATGAATACAACTTTGAATTGTTGAATATTCCCTCCTATCACCCGGCGCGGGATATGTGGGATACCTTCCATGTGACCCAAAAAGGGCTGGTGCTGCGCACGCACACCTCACCAGGACAAATCCGCAGTATGCGCGAGCGCTACCCTGAATCCGTGCGGGTGGTTTTGCCGGGAATGGTCTACCGCTATGAGCAGATCAGCGCGCGCTCGGAGATTCAATTCAACCAGGTGGAACTGCTGGTGGTGGGCAAAAACATCACCATGGCCGATCTGAAAGGCACGCTGCAAGATTTTGTGCGCCGTCTGTTCGGCAATAAAGCGCGCACACGCCTGCGCCCCAGCTACTTCCCCTTCACCGAACCCAGCGCCGAGATGGATGTGGAGTGTTTTGTGTGCGGCGGCAAGGGCTGCCCGGTGTGCAAGCGCTCCGGCTGGCTGGAAATTTTGGGTTGTGGGATGGTTCACCCGGTGGTTTTGCAGAACGGCGGGTACGATCCCAATGTGTATACCGGTTTCGCGGCAGGGTTGGGTATTGAACGCATCACCATGCTGCGCCACCGTATTGAAGATATTCGTTATTTCTGGGGAAATGATATTCGCTTCTTGGAGCAATTTTAACCATGAAGATACCGTTGAGTTGGCTTAAAGAATATGTTGATATTGACCTCGATCTGGAGGCGCTGGCCTACACCATGACCATGGTGGGGCTGGAAGTGGATGAAATTAAACTGGTGGGCCTGACCATGCCGCCCGGAGACCTGCACGGTTTTAAATACACGGGTATCGAGTGGGCGCCAGACAAGTTCGTGGTGGCGCAAATTGATGAGGTGCTGCCACACCCCAATGCCGACCGGCTCACGTTGTGCCGCTTGCAAGACGGCGAGGGCGAAAAACTGGTGCTGACTGGCGCGCCCAACCTGTACGACTACAAGGGCATTGGCCCGTTAGAAAAACCGCTCAAGGTGGCTTACGCGCGCCTGGGTGCCACGCTTTACGACGGGCACCAGAGTGGCTATGTGTTAACCACATTGAAGAAGACCAAAATTCGCGGCGTGGAGTCAGACTCGATGGTGGCCTCCGAGAAAGAGTTGGGTATCTCTGATGAGCATGAGGGCATCATCCTCCTGGATGACGACGCGCCCACCGGTATGCCACTGGTGGACTACATGGGCGACGCGGTATTTGAAGTTTCAATCCTGCCCAACATGATCCGCGATGCGAGTGTGATCGGGGTGGCGCGAGAGATCGCCGCGGTCACCGGCAAGGAACTGCGCAAACCCACCCGGCAGGCCGCCATGACCGGCCCAGCGATGCGCGGTGAAGTTTCGATCGATATCCGCGAGCCGGAGTTGAATCCGCGCTTTGTGCTGGGTCTGGTGCGCGCCGCCAAACCGTTGCAAAGCCCTTATTGGGTGCAGCGTCGATTGCGTCTGGCCGGGATGCGCCCGATCAATAGCATCGTGGACGCGACCAATTACGTGATGCTCGAAACGGGTGAACCGCTGCACGCCTTCGACTTTGATAAACTCAAAGCGCGCGCCGGCAGCAAAGCCCCGGTGATCATCACTCGCCGCGCGGAAAATGGCGAAAAATTGACCACTCTGGACGGGGTGGAGCATACTCTGGAAGATTACACCATTCTGGTGACCGACACCGCCGGGCCGCTTTCACTGGCCGGGATTATGGGCGGCGAAGAAACCGAAGTGGACGAGAATACCACCAATGTGCTGCTGGAAGGCGCGGCGTGGAACTTCATCAACGTGCGCCGCACAGCCACCCACCATCACATCAACTCGGAAGCGGGTTACCGCTTCGCGCGCGGAGTACACCCGGCGCTGGCCGAACAAGGTGTGCGCATGTGCCTGGAGCGCATCGCGGCCTGGAGCGGCGGTGAGGTTGCCGCCGACCTGGTGGACGAATACCCCAATCCGCCAGTGGACCCGGTGGTGAGCATCACCGCGGAAGCGGTCAGCCGGGGCCTGGGCGTGGAATTAAGCGCGGAAGAGATTGCTAATCTGCTGCGGCGGTTGGAGTTTGTCTGCGAAGTGGAAGGCGACACGGTGCGCGCCGCCACCCCGCCGCATCGCCTGGACATCGGCGAGGGTGTGGTCGGACGCGCGGATTTAATGGAAGAAGTAGCGCGCATGTACGGCTACGACAAGATCCCCTACACGCGTTTGTCCAGCGAGCTGCCAGTGCAGCGCGAAAACCGTCCGGTGAAACTGGAAGATAGAGTCAAAGACGCTCTGGCTGGCCTTGGGCTGCGCGAGATCATCAACTACCGGCTGACTTCGCCGGAACGCGAAGGACGTGCCCATCCGCAAGGCGAGATGGCTGGCGATGCTGAATATGTGCGCCTGGCCAACCCGATCGCGCCCGAACGGGCGGTGATGCGCCGCTCGTTGCTGCCTGGGATGCTGGAAATTCTGGAGCGCAACAGCCGCCTGGCGCAGCGCCTGGCCTTCTTCGAAAGCGGTCCGGTGTTCTGGCCGGTGGAAGGCGAAACCCTGCCCAAAGAAGCCCGGCGTCTGTGCCTGGGGTTGAGCGGCTTGCGAGAACTGCCCACCTGGGACCAGCCCGATACTTCCAGTATGGATTTCTTCGATTTGAAGGGTGTGGTCGAATCCCTGCTGGACGCGCTGCACATCAGCGGCGCGGTCTACCAACGCGGCGAGCACCCCTCCATGCACCCCAACAAGTGCGCGGAAGTAAGGGTGGGCGAGCAAAGCCTGGGCGTGTTCGGCGAGCTACACCCGCTGGTCAAAGAAAAGTATGACCTGCCCAAAGCGGCGGTGCTGGTGGCCGACCTGGATCTGGAAGCCATTATGGCGGTGATTGGCTTGCGTTTTGAGGCGCAGCCGGTACCGGTCTACCCGGCTGTGCTGGAAGACCTGGCGGTGATTGTGGATGAAACCGTCCCCGCCGACCAGGTGGAAGCTGTGCTGCGGCGCGGCGGTGGCAAGCTGCTCACCCGTGTGGAACTGTTCGACATCTACCGCGGGGCGCAGATCGGCGAGGGTAAGAAGAGTTTGGCGTACAGCCTGTCTTACCAGGCACCCGATCACACCCTGGATGAGAAAGAGTCGCTTAAAATTCGAGAGAAGATTATTAAGAATCTGGACCGCGAACTGGGCGCGAAGATCCGCAGTTAGGGTAAATACAAATACACCCTGTGGGTGTGGTGCAGGGCGGATTATGTGGATTGGATTGGCAATGCTGAAGTCTCCGCCCGTAACCCACCAATGAGATTAGAAGTATGAAAAAGCTGCTCCGGATGGGGCAGCTTTTTTGACCCCATCCCCGCGGCTGCGCCGCTGCCCCTTCCCCGCGCTGCAGGTAAGGGGCTGAAGACCGGGCTCCTGGTGAGCGAGATTCACTCCCCCGCTGTGAGGGGGAGCCGGAGGGGGTGTCATTTTCGCCCCCCGAAAGCCGACGATTTCTGAAAAAACCAGCGTGCTTGCGATTCTAAGACCTCCACCCGGCCTACCCAGGCAAGCCAGGGGAGGTGACTTGGGGCTGAGATCCTTTTGGCTTGTAGGTTGGCTTTTTATTGACCCCCACATGGCCTCCCGCGGCAAGCCAGGGGAGGTGGCAAGAAAGAATTGGGTTTGAATTGTTCAGCGCCTGAGGCCAAGTTTCTCTCCCCCGCTGTGCGGGGGAGTTGGAGGGGGTATTTTTTCACCAGAAAGCCGAATATTTTGGAATTTATCCGTTAGGTTTTGTCTTTTTGAGTAATGTTCGCGCGGGCATGGACAACATTACAAGATTTTAAAATAGAGATTCTCATGGTGGGTTTCGGGGCAAAAAGTTGATTGTGGTTCTGGCTTGCTTATGCCCCTGCACCCACCCTACCAAAACTCAGCACCGCCCTACAAGAGAAGCCAAAAATCGGAAAAATTTCCTGGCTTTACGGCGCGAGTGAGTCACGCAGGTAGGCGGCGGCGAAGGAGTCACTTAACACTAATTGGTAGCCGGGCAGGGTATTCTGCCGGGCGGCGGCGTAGAACTGCTGGATGGCCTGCATGTCGCCGGGGTCGATGGCGCGCTCAACGATGGCCGGGTCGCTGAATAGATCCAGGTTGGCCTGTTCCAGCAGGATCATGTCGGGGTTGGATTCGGCGACGATCTGCAGGGTGGGCATCGACCAGCTCATCTCCACCGAGCGGGCGGAGTGCGCCGGGTAGTAGACCTTCCAGTCGCGGAAGACGACCAGCTCTTTTTGCGGCAGGCGGCTGAGCCATTCACTTTCCAAACGATTAAAGAACTGCACCGCCGGGGCTTTTTCCTCGCGCTGCAGGTGAGCGGAGAGAATTCGCGCGTCCTGGCGCAGGAAAAGGACGAACTGGATCAGAATCAGGGTGGCAACCAGTCCCTGCAAACCGCGGCGCAGATTGATAGATAATTTGAAGGGGAAGTCCTCGCCCTTCTCGGGGAAGAAGTTTACCAGGCCTGAGAAAGCCGGGAGCAGCACCGGCAGCCAGTAGTGAGTACGGCGGGTGGCAAAGGTGATGATCACCACGGTTAAGGGAATCATCCAGGCCAGAATGAGCACGTTCAGGCGGCGGCGCTGCGGGTTGGTGATGCCTAATGCCAGCCCGGCCAGGGTTAGCAAAATAAAGGCGGCTTCGCCGTAATGCACGCGCAGATCCTGGGGGTACCCATTGGCGAAGAAAGGCGCGCTGCCGGCGGTGAACATGCCGGTTGAAGTCTCAACGATCTGCTTGCTCTGGGTGGCCAGAATGGCGGCGCGCTCTTGCGGCAGGAGCAGCAGGGGATTGCTGATTACCACAGCGGCGCACATCACCACCACGAACAGCGCGCCCAGCCCAACCGCGCGCCGCCAGGGGATGGCGCGGCGCAGCACGCCCCAGCCCAAATAGACCGGCACGCACAGCACAAAGAACAACCCCAGGTGCTTGGTTCCGATGGCCAGCCCGCAGGCGGCAGCTGCCAGCAGGAAATCACGCTTATATTGGAAGGCGTCGCGGTCGAGGAAGAAGAGGGTGAGAACGATGAAGATCTGCACCAGGCTGTCGGGGTGCCACCACAGATTGTTGACCACCACGGCCGGCACGGCCAGCAGCAGCAGGAACAAGCCCAGCGCGCGCCACCAGGAGCGGAAGCGGGTTTGCATCCACACCAGCAGCAGGTTGGCGGCCAGCATTGGCAGCACGCTGATCCCCTGGCGCAGTACGGTGACGAGCAGACGGGTCTGGTCGGCCCATTCGGGTCCCAGGGCCAGCTTGAATGGCAGAATCAGCACGGCGGAGACGAAGTAAAACACATAGCCGTAGAAATAGTGCAGATAGATGAGGAAGTTGCGCAGCGTCTGGTAGAAAGTATCACCGGGGGTGAGCATGCGTAACAGATGGGGATATTGGGCGTATTCGTCGATTTCGAACACAGCCAGCATATTGGGGTCTGCCGCGCCAGTGCGGTTGAAGGGGATGAAGGCGATGAAGGTAGCCAGGGCGACGGCGAGAAGAAGAAAGAAAGTTCGCCGTTGTGAGGTTTGCATTTGACTTAATCTGATTTCAACTATTATATCCTCTACGAGGAAAAATATTCAGGGTAGAGGAGACGGTAAGATTGTCTCTTCCACCCTGAATTGATTATGCTTTTAAAAAAAACTTGAAAACTACTTTACCGGATTATTATCTAAAATCTCTTCGATGCGTTCCAGTATTTCCAGGTTCATTTTATCCAGGGCGGCGGGGGCGGCCAGGTTGTCGTCCAGCTGTTCCAGGCGGGTGGCGCCGGTGATGACGCTGGTCACCTCTTTGCGGCGCAGCAGCCAGCCGATGGCCAATTGGGCGGTGGTTACTTCCAGTTCGCGGGCCAACTCGGTGAGGGCGCGCACTTTTTCGATGCGCTCCTGGGTGATGTAGTCGCGGATCCAGTTCATGTCGTCAAAGGACGCGCGGCTGCCGGCGGGGATGCCATCATTGTATTTCCCGGTCAGAATACCATAGAACAGCGGGCTCCAGGTCACCAGACCAATGCCCTGCTGTTGGGTGACGGACATCAGTTCCACTTCCACGCGCTTGCGGTGGAACATGTTGTACTGCGGCTGTTCCACCACCGGCGGGATAAGTCCGTACTGGCGGGCGATCCCCACGGCTTCCATCACCTGCTGGGCTTCCCACTCGGAGGTGCCCCAGTAGAGGATTTTACCCTGCTGGATGAAGATATTCATGGTGCGCACCACTTCTTCCACACCGGTATCGGGATCGAAGCGATGGCAGAAATACAGGTCGACGTAATCGGTACCCAGGCGTTTGAGCGAGGCGTGCAGCGATTCGGTCATGTGCTTGCGCGAGAGCCCGCGCCCGTTGGGGCCGGGCATGGTGGGCCAAAAGACCTTGCTGGAAACCACCAGTGCTTCGCGCGGCAGGCCTTGAATTGCCTTGCCCATCACGGTCTCGGCCTGACCGTCGGCGTAGACGTCGGCGTTATCAAAGAAGTTGACGCCCTGGTCATAGGCGGCGTGAATTAAGTCTGCGGCGGTATTGGTTTCAATTTGCTTTCCAAAGGTAAGCCAGGCGCCCAATGAGATTTCGGATACTTTTAAGCCTGAGCGCCCAAGTCTGCGGTAATGCATAGTTAACCTCCTGATGCGAATATGCTGGTTTCATTATAAAGCTTTAAGGCCGGGTATGAAACCAGATGTTGAGGAATAATGGGTGCTTCCTGCGCGTGCTTTGGCAGAGATTCGCTCCCCATTTGTGATTCATGGTATTAATAACTGGACACCATCCATCCGGTTGCTCTCCCGATTTTTCGCAAATAAAATGGGGAAGCGTTCTTCAGGTTGAGCCTGCTGGTCTTCGAATAAAGGGATGAAGGCTGAAGGAAGATGGAACCTATTCTCCAAGATATTTTTCGAGGGGAAAATCCCGAGTGTTATAATCAATTTAGCGAACCAACTGAATTAAAGGAGCCATTGTGGCGCGAGGGACTTTATCTGTAACCATTTTACACACCAATGATATGCACGCGGATCTGGCGGCAATGAGCCGGTTAAGTGCCTATTTGCGCCAGGTTCGCGCCAGACTGCTTTCTGAGGGACGCCAGGTATTTTACTTCGACGCAGGAGACGCGGCTGACCGGCGCGTGCAATGGATCAGCGCGACCAAGGGGGCAGCTTTTCCGCGGGTGCTGGCGGCGATGGGTTGTGATCTGCAGGCGTTGGGCAATGGCATCTGCGTGACCTATGGCCCGCAGGCGGCCAGTGTGATGGCCGCTCGGGCGGATTTCCCGGTTTTGGCGGCCAACTTTTTTATGGAAGGCAAGCCGCTGATGCCGAACTTTTTACCGTTTTACTCATTTATGCTCAATGAGCAAATCAGTCTCAAGGTCAGCGGGCAGGCGCCGTATTCGCCGCGCATCTACAATCTATTTGGCCTGAAAGTGCCGCATTTTCTCGATTGCGCGCGGGAATGGGCGCAAAAGCTGGATGAGCAGCCGGGCCCTTTGGTGATGGTTAATCACCTGGGGCTGCCTGAGGATCGCGAATTGGCAACGGTGGTTCCAGAGATCGAAGTGATTATCAGCGGGCATTCGCATTCGGTATTACCGGAAGGGGAATTTGTCGCGGGGGTGCTGATCGCGCAAACAGGCCAATACGCCGAATATCTGGGCCGGGTAGACCTGGAAATTGACGCGCGCAGCGGGCGAGTGCTGTCGAAGTCGGCGCGGTTGATGGGTATTCCTACTGACCAGGCCCTGGACCCGATGGTGGAGGAGGCGATCAGACAGGCCGAGGAAGAAGCGCGCCTGGTGCTGGCGCAACCCATTGTGGAATTGCCTGAGACCCTGAAAGCGGATTTCTTCGCAGAATCCGCGCTGGGAAACTTCACCGCCGACGTGCTGCGGCGCAGGATGGACGCGGAAATAGGTCTGGTTTCTTCAGGTTTGCTGCATAAAGACCTGGAAGCCGGTCTGCTGACGTTAGGACAGTTGAATGAAACCTGCTTCAGCACCGCCAATCCGATGCTCTCGCTGCTCAGCGGGCGGCAGGTGCGGGAAGGGCTGGAAAAGGGATTAATGGAAGAGCACGTGCGCGCCCAACACAAAAGTTTCCGCGGCAGCCCGGTGGGGATTCCGCAGGTGAGCGGGCTGCGCGTGGTGTGGGATCCCTCTGCGCCGGATGGTGAGAAGATTAAAGAGCTGTGGGTAGGTGAGAATCAACTGGAAGAAGAGCGGCTATACCGCGTGGCGCACACCGACGCGGAGTGTGAAGGTGGCGGCGCGTTTTTGAATATCGAAGCCAATCAGGTGCTGCGCACCGAAGTTCCCACTATTGTGCGTGAGGCACTTGAGGAAGATTTGAAACGCAGGGTGCCCCCGTTGAGTGAACTGCAAGGGCGCTGGGTGAAGGTTTAAACCCGGCAGAATTGATTGAGGATGCGGATCCGCAATAAAAAAGAACCGCCGCGGCGGCTCTTTTGTTGTCTGGAAACAGGTTTATTCTTCTTCTTCTCCGCTGCCAATGCCCAGCGGTTTCCACTTGTGACTGTCGGCGCGCAGGCGGTGCTGTTCGCCGCCGCGGTTGTGCAGCTCGTCAAAGCCTTGCGGGCGAATGGCCAGGTCTTCTCCATCCAGCAGGCCCATCACGCCGCTTTGACCGGGTTCAACGCGTTTATTCTGGCAGTAAGCGCAGGTCTTTGGATTGTGGGCGGTGTAAGTGAGCGGCTCTTCATAGGTGGTGATGTAGCCTTCGTAATTACGCACCACCACTTTATGGTCGCTGTAGCTGACCAGGTAATTGGGCATCAACGGGATCTTGCCGCCGCCGCCCGGGGCGTCAACCACGTAGGTGGGTACCGCGTAGCCGGAGGTGTGTCCGCGCAGGCCTTCGATGATTTCAATGCCTTTGCCTACCGGGGTGCGGAAGTGTCCGGCGCCTTCCACCAGGTCGCACTGGTAGAGGTAGTAAGGCCGCACGCGGATACGCACCAGGTCCTGCACCAGCTTGCGCTGGACGTGCACGCAGTCGTTGACGCCAGCCAACAACACGCTCTGGTTACCGAGGGGAATGCCGGCGCGGGTCAGTTTATCGCAGGCCTGGTCCAACTCGGCAGTGATTTCATTGGGGTGGTTAACGTGAATGTTCATCCACAATGGGTGGAAGCGCTGCAGCATATCGGTCAGCTCGTCGGTGACGCGCATGGGCATGAAGACCGGGATACGCGAGCCGATGCGGATGATTTCGATGTGAGGTATGGCGCGCAATTGGGTGAGCAGGTCTTCCAATACGCGCGGGGCCAGCGCCAGCGGGTCGCCGCCGGAGAGCAGCACATCGCGCACCTGCGGTGTGCGGCGCAGGTAATCGAGCTGGGCTTCGAAATCGTGGCGGGAGAAAGTGGCAGACGGGTCGCCCACGATGCGCGAGCGGGTGCAGTAGCGGCAGTACGAGGCGCACTGGGTGGTGACCAGCATCAGCACGCGGTCGGGGTAGCGGTGTACCAGGCCGGGAACCGGAGAATGGCGGTCTTCGGCCAGGGAATCTTCCATCATACCGGTAAACTCGACCATTTCACCGGCGGTGGGAATCACCTGCAGGCGAATTGGGTCGTGGGGATCTTCGGGATCAATCAGTGACGCGTAATAGGGGGTGATGTCCACCCTGAAAAGTCCCTTGCTTCCGAGCGCTTCACGTTCGGAGTCAGTCAACTTCAAAACCTGTTCGAAATCTTCAAGTGAGTTCAGCCGGTGACTGAGCTGCCAGCGCCAATCGTTCCATTTTTCGTCTGGAACATCCTTGTAGATGGGGGCGCGGCGTGAAGGGAATGGTTCCATTTGGTTAACTCCTTTCCACTATAAAAAAGGTTGATTATGCAATGACGCGATATGCAGAGAAAAAAATAACCCGGCATAACCGGAATTTCTTTTGCATCCACCATATCTATATTATTGTAAGGATTAATCGCAAATGGGTCAAATTGTATTAATAATTTATATGAACCTGCCAGATGCGCTTGACGCTGTTTTTTTAACATGCTATCATTATTCACAATGATTTAGCACTCTAACATCGAGAGTGCTAAAAATTAAGTAAACATGATTGAATTAACCGATCGACAAAAAGTCATCCTCTCATTGGTGATCCACGAGTACACCCAATCCGCGCTACCGGTTGGGTCGAAGAATCTGGTGGAGCATTACCGGTTGGAGTATTCCCCTGCGACCGTGCGCAACGAATTAGCCGCGCTGACTGAAATGGGGTATCTGCGCCAGCCACACACCTCAGCCGGGCGGGTTCCCACTGAGGATGGCTACCGTTATTTTGTCGGCAGGTTATTGCAACGGACAGAACTGCCGGCTGAAACCCGGCGGACGATCATTCACCAGTTTTACCAGACGCACCGCGATATCGATCAGTGGATGCGCCTGGCGGCCTCAGTCCTGGCGCACCAATCACAGGGCGCCTCACTGGTGACCGCGCCGCACTTGATGGAGTCGCGGTTTAAGCATTTGGAGTTAATCTCCACACGCGGGCGGCAGGTGCTGGTCGTGCTGGTCACCGTGGGCGGGCAGATTCACCAGCGCATTATGACGCTGAATGAGCCTGTTTCGCAAGAAGAGCTGTCTTCAATTGGTAACCGGCTGACCGGCTTGCTGACTGGTAAAGATGTGCGCGCGGTTTCAATATTACGCGAACAGCTGCGCGACCTGGACCATGAGGTGGCGGGCTGGGTGGTAGACCAAATGCGCACTTCAGACGCGCTGGTGTCCGGTGAAATCTACTTGGACGGCATCACCAATGTGCTGGCCGAGCCGGAATTTGCTGAATCGGAAGACGCCCGCCGCGCTCTGCGCGTGCTGGAAGAACGCTCTGTGCTGCAAGATTTACTTTCGCGCACGGTTTTGGGCGAACACGCCAGCGGGGTGCAGGTGCTGATCGGCGGCGAGGGTAATTGGGAAGAGTTAAGCCAGTGTTCCATCGTTTTGGCGCAGTATGGCGCGCCAGGGGTGGCGATGGGTACATTGGGTGTGTTAGGACCTATGCGGATGTCTTACGGGCGCACAATCTCAACCGTGCGCTTTGTCTCTGCGCTGCTCAGCGACTTTGTGGCTGAGACGATGACAGAATAATTGGATTTGAGGGAAGAATTATGGATCGAGAAACAAGGAAGAAAAAAGCACCACAAGCCAAGCCGGATGAAACGTTGCAGGCTGATGCCGTTTCTACTGAGCCGGTAGAAGCTGAGATCAATGAAAAAACTTCCGTTGATCCGCTTTTGGAAGTGAATCAGTTAAAGGAAGAATTGGATAGCGAGCGTAAAAAGAGCCAGGAAAATTTGGATGGTTGGCAGCGCGAGCGGGCAGATTTTTCCAATTACAAGAAGCGCATTGAGCGTGACCAGGTGTTAATGGCCAGCAACCTGAAATTTGAGTTGATCAAGAAATACCTGGTGGTGCAGGATGATCTGGAACGCGCTTTGAAGAATCGCCCAACCGAAGGCGAAGGCGCAAAATGGGCGGAAGGGATCGAGTTAGTCGGCCGAAAGCTGAAGAACGTCCTGGACGCGGAAGGGATCCAGCCAATTAATGCAGCCGGGCAAATGTTTGACCCCAATCTGCATGAGGCGATCACCAGTGAAGATAGTCCCGATCACGAAAGTGGTCAGGTGATTGAAGTATTACAACAAGGATATATGCTCGGCGAACGGGTATTGCGCCCGGCGCTGGTGCGAGTAGCTCGATAACTGAGGAGGATATCATGGGAAAAATCATTGGAATTGACTTAGGAACCACAAACTCTGTAATGGCCGTCATGATGGGCGGTGAGCCAACCGTCATACCCACCGCGGAAGGCGAACGGCTTTGCCCGTCGGTTGTTGCTGTAAATAAAAACCACGAGCGATTGGTGGGGCGTGTGGCGCGCAATCAGGCGATCGTCAACCCCGACAACACCATTTTCTCGATCAAACGCTTTATGGGTCGAAAATTTGACAATAATGAAGTTCAGCGCGTGGTAGAGCGTATCCCTTACCGGGTCAGCAAGGCCCCCAATGGGGATGTGCGCGTGGAATTGGATAGCAAAGACTACTCTCCGCCTGAAGTATCGGCGATGATTCTGGCCAAGCTGAAAGCCGACGCGGAAGCCTTTTTAGGCGAGCCGGTAACCCAGGCGGTCATCACCGTTCCGGCGTATTTCAACGACGCGCAGCGCAATGCCACCAAAGACGCCGGCCGGATCGCCGGTTTGGAAGTGCTGCGCATCATCAACGAGCCGACTGCCTCTTCTCTGGCCTACGGACTCGACAAAAAGAAAAATGAAGTCATCGCGGTGTACGACCTGGGCGGCGGTACCTTCGATATCTCCATTCTGGATGTAGGCGAAGGCGTATTCCAGGTGCGCTCCACCTCTGGTGACACCCTGCTGGGTGGTGACGACTTCGATCGCCGGGTGATGGATTACCTGATCGATGAGTTCAAACGCGAGAATGGCATGGACTTGCGCCAGGACCGCCAGGCGCTGCAGCGTCTGAAAGAAGCCGCTGAGAAGGCCAAGATCGAGCTTTCCAGCACCATGCAGACTGAAATCAACCTGCCTTACCTCACCGCGGATGCCAGCGGACCGAAACACCTGGTTATGACCCTGACCCGCGCCAAGCTGGAACAGTTAACCCAGGACCTGATCGACCGCTCGCTGGAGCCGGTGAAACGCGCGCTCTCTGACGCCGGGTTGAAACCCGCTGATATCGATGAGGTGGTGCTGGTGGGTGGTATGACCCGGATGCCCGCCGTGCAAGAAGCGGTCAAACGCCTGTTTGGCAAAGATCCGCATAAAGGTGTGAACCCCGATGAGGTGGTGGCGGTAGGCGCGGCCATTCAGGCCGGTGTGTTGGGCGGTGAAGTCAACGACATTCTGCTGCTCGACGTGACCCCGCTGACTCTGTCGGTGGAGACCCTGGGCGGTGTGGCGACCCCGATTATCGAACGCAACACCACCATCCCGACCCGCAAGAGCCAGATCTTCTCGACGGCTTCTGACGGCCAGACCCAGGTGGAAATTCACGTGCTGCAGGGCGAGCGCCCGATGGCTGCCGATAACAAGTCACTGGGGAAATTCATTCTGGATGGTATTCCCTCGTCGCCGCGCGGTATTCCGCAGATCGAGGTAACCTTCGATATCGATGCCAACGGTATTTTGAACGTGACCGCGGTGGATAAAGCCACCAACCGCAGCCAGAAGATCACCATTACCGCTTCCTCTGGTTTGAGTGAGAGCGAAATCGAACGCATGCGCAAAGAGGCAGAAGCGCACGCTGATGAAGACTTGAAACGCAAAGAACTCATCGAAGTGCGTAACCACGCAGATAACACCGCTTACACCGCCGAGAAATCGCTGCGCGACTTTGGCGACAAAGTGCCTGCTGAGATGAAGACCAAGATCGATGACGCGGTGAAGAAACTGCGCGAGAGCATGGCCACAGACAATGTGGATGACATTCGCAAGCAAACCGAAGACCTGGGTCAACTGATCCAGCAAATTGGCGCGACGATGTACCAGCAGCAAGGCCCGCAGGCGGGCGGTGAGCCGCAGGGCGGCGA
>Ga0068711_1001137_pt1 | contig 16794 bp, 10 predicted proteins | sample MTBAKMMethaMetaG_FD_62224 | JGI IMG/M metagenome (GOLD analysis project Ga0068711, IMG submission 62224) | Enrichment culture microbial communities from Arthur Kill intertidal strait, New Jersey, USA, that are MTBE-degrading - MTBE-AKM (Arthur... | ecosystem: Environmental > Aquatic > Marine >...
ATTTCTAATGCCTTGAAAGATGGTTCTTGAATTTTCTCGCAACTAGTCATGACATAGGATTTTAGAGACGACCATAGTCGCCTTATAATGTTTTGGCAAGTCAACAATGTTAATATGTTATCTGCATCCGTGACATGATGAGCACTGTTTGCACACAATCTTTTTTTTAAAATTACTAATGAGCTCCATTGGGAAAACCATCTTATCCTGACGTTTGAGGATGGGCTTCTCATAAGTTTTTTTCATGTCCTTCATCTTTTTATCACCTCCTTATTAGTATTCCTTCTTGTATACATTGCTCCAAAATCTCAGCAAAATCATCATGGGCTCTATTACTAGTCACATCAAACTCAGAAAGAAAATCTTGAAAGAGACTATCGATCGATACTTCTCTCATGATTTTACTTAATATCCAATAAGTGGTTTGATTGATTGTATAGTGTTCACCAGTCACTGTATTGAACACCCAGAACTTGCCAATATCTTCAATTCTTTGAAGAATAATGTTTGGCGACAGCACAAGTCTCTTTTCAGGCATTATTTCCAGCATTGCGGGTCCTCCGCCATGCAGTCACCCGCATGGAAATATGCCGCTGCGCGGCAGCCACGGCATTGCGCTAAGAGATCACAATCACGGCATTTGCCTTTCAAATTCCTTGGATCCCGAAGCATCCACAACAGCTCGGAGCCATACCAGATTTTATAGAAACCGTCGGTCACAACATTTCCGATGGGAATCGGCAATCTCCGGCATGGATAGACCGTACCATCCGGCATGATCGTAAGGGCATTGTTGCCGGCTGAACACAGCGCGCCGACCGTGGGGTCTTCCGGTGCGACCAGCGCAAAGAGGGGGCGATACAGCAGCAGCCTTACGGGCGGATTGTCCGTGGCAAGTCGATAGACTTCTTCATAGAGCTGTTTCAGCTCATCATTGCTCAACATCTGGTCGGTCATGGACAGGCCGTTGCCCTCGGGGATCAAGCGCTCCAAGGCCAAAGCCGATACACCTTCTTGGCCGAGAAGCATTATGAGATCGGCAATTTCATGCATGTTCCTGCGGGTGAGCGTCATCATCACACTGACTTCGATATCGGAAGATCGCAAGCGCTTGATGGCCGATAGCGTGCTGTCGAAACTGCCGTCACCGCGGATGGAATCATTAGTCACTTTCTTGGCGCCCTCAAGGGAGACCTGGACCCTGCGCAGCTTCCTGAGACCGGCGAGATTTGCCGCTTCCCGCTTATCGATCAGCGACCCGTTCGTCAAAATGTCGTAGTATTGAATATGATTCAACCGATCGAGACAATCGGCTAATTTGTAGAGCTCCACTTTCCTCAGATAAGGTTCTCCACCGGTAAGGGAGACTGTTCCCATCCTGCCCCACTTTGCACTGGCCTCATCCATCTTTGCGGCAACATCAAGCAGTTTCTCTAAAGGGAGCTCTTCGCACAAGGAGTCGGTCTGGTAGCAGTGCCTACACGTGCGGTTACACCGCTCGGTGATATGCCACTGAAAGTAAAATTCGTTGCTTGCACTCGGTTCCGTTGTTTCCTGCCCCATATTGATATTATACACCCATACCATGGGTTGATTAAACAATAATATTTGTATTCTTTAATTATATATTCATGCTAATTCCGCTAATAGCCAGTATTTACGTGACAAGAATAGAGCGTACTTTTATTAATCTTATTTTCTGATTTTATCAGTTGAGTTATTGGGGTTGATATTGTTGTATAAAAATCGAAAACGATAGATAAGCAGGTAAGTAGATAGAACAGATGGAAATAATAAATATTGCTTTACAGCTGTCTTATGTTTTTCAATGTTGCAAATGGAGATGTATACTCATTGATAAGAAAGTCTAGATAGGAATAGCTCCCCCATGTGAACAAATTACCTTGCAAATCGCGCATGGCATGACTATATTGCAAGGTAATGAAATACAGACCCCGGATTGCTGAAGGCAAAGTAAAGGACTTTGCAGCCAATTCAAAGGTCGTGCTGGTAACCGGTGCACGACAGGCAGGCAAGAGCACTCTGCTCAAGCATGCCTTCCCGGATTACAAGACCATTGTTTTTGATCTGTATGCCGATTTATATGGCGCACGCCGCGACCCGGATCTGTTTTTGGACAGCTTTCCTGCCCCGGTCATCCTGGATGAAATCCAATATGCTCCCGAGCTGACATCGGCGATTAAACGCAGGGTGGATGAAAGGGATGAAAACGGTCTGTATCTTATGACCGGTTCGCAGAATCTTGGCGTTATGAAAACCATCAGGGAGAGCATGGCGGGAAGGGTATTGATCCTGGAACTTCACCCGATGGCGTATCCCGAACTTGCGGGTCTGGGAGGGAAGGGGTGCTGGATCGGTGCATACCTGGCAGATCCGGAGTCTCTACTGACAAAACAAAAGACCTCATCGGACAGTGAGAATCTTGTGCGGTATCTCTGGAGGGGAGGGCTGCCTGGTCTGCTTGATCTGGATGACAGGCTGGTACCGGACTATTTGAAGTCATACGTCGAAACCTATATTCTCCGAGACATCCTCACCCAGGAGAACATTCAAGACCGCGAGAAGTTCGTTAGGTTCCTGGGATTATGCGCCGCTCTGACAGCCCAGGAGATAAACCATGCCCAGTTCGGCAGAGATGTGGGGATCTCGCCCAAAACGGTCGAGCGATGGCTGGGCCTGCTCGATAGGACATATCAATGGTATGAGGTTGCGCCCTATCACGGCAACACCATCAAACGCTTAAGCGGAAAGCGCAAAGGGCACCTTGGGGATACCGGCCTTATCTGCCATTTGCAGCACATATCATCACCAGATGCCCTGTTGGTGAGCCCCCTGCTCGGTCCGGTGTTTGAAACCTGGGTTTACAATGAAATCAAACGCCAGATGGCCGGACTGGCAAGCCAGCCTAACGTGTACCACTGGCGAACGAGCGGGGGTGCCGAAGTCGATATGATACTTGAAATCGACGGGAAATATTACCCCATCGAGGCCAAGTTCACCTCCAACCTCTCAAGATCGGATACAAGAGGCATCCGAGCCTTCCAGGAAACGTATGAGGGGAAAATTGACATCATGACCGGACTGGTGATCTATGCCGGTCGTGAATGCTTACGCCTCAGGGATAATGTCATAGCCATACCTTGGAATCTGCTGCTTCAGGATTGACTATTCGGCTCCCCAATTTTAGACCTAAAGTTTTAGGGCTTTCACGTAACTTTCACGTGTAAGCTTGTAGAGCCGCATAAAACCAATACCGTTCCGTGTTTCAAATCCCCGCTTCCCGACCATGATTTTCCTGAAATTTCCTAGCTTCGTAGGCTCGAAATACTTTCACGTAAAACCATTCAAATTGTTAAGCAGTCTTGAAATCTATTTGTAAAATATTATGTATTATACTGATGTTATCCTGCAAGGAGGTTGGGTTTAGTGTTTATATTACTTCGGGTATATTCCCCGGACTTTGCCGTGAAGGGCTATTCAACAAAGAAAGGTCTTTAATAACTCATCCGCTTGCGGCGGGGATGCTTTATCATGACTCGATCTATTTGCTACGTACTGGGATCACAGTACGTATGCCAGGGGGAACTATGAGCGCTGATTTCTGATGAAGATTTGAGACGATCATTATGAAACCCATAGATAATATAAAAGAAAAGATTGCATTGGCATTGGCGAACAAGCTTTATCGTATCAGTGCCTACAGCATCGCATCGGTGTTACTCGGCTTCATCGGCCTCTATGGCGGTATCTGGCTCGACAGGATCACTCGCATGATGCCTCTGTTCACTATTGTCGGCTTGATCACGGGGATAGCACTGGGCTTTCTCGGTCTCATCTTTGAGATCAAAGGCGACATGAAGAACTAATTTCATGGAGATCATGCCGTCCGCAACGCTTTCAAACCGGCATTTCCGGCCCTGCCCAGACCTGGGAAATCAGGTACCGCTATGCCCTTGAGGAGGCACTTCCTGAAGTGGATGCCTACGATCATGAGACGGATTACCTCGCCAAAGGTTTTGGGGTGGGTGATGAGGCTCCGGATGAGCAGCCTCCAGTAGTAGCGCCTGAATCCTTCCTCGTTGCAGATGCCGATGCGCCAGATGCTTCGGAAAAACGCCTTGATGCCGGAACCATCGATCTTGGAGACGGTATGTTGCTGATACAGGAGCAGAAACTCCCTGCATCGTCGGTAGTAGGCCGCCGGCGCATAAATGGTTTCCAGGACATGGCGGTAACCGCTGATGAGCGTTTCCCGGTTCATCCTGGGAATGAAATTCAGTTCGCCGTCGGTATTGTCTCCGGAAGGTTCTGAAAGCAGCCGCCCCTCCGATTCCAGCCGTTTCCAGAGTTTCGTCCCCTTGAGGGCCTCCAGAAGTCCCACCATGGCCATGATTATCCCGCTGCCCTGGATAAACTCGATCTGCTTCTCAAAGATATCTTCCGGGTCGCTGTCAAATCCGATGATGAACCCGCCCATAACCTCAAGGCCATGGTTCTGGATAATACGCACGGACTTGAGCAGGTCGGCCTTTAGGTTCTGCACCTTGCCTGCCTCTGCAAGGCTTTGTGTATGCGGTGTTTCGATGCCGATAAACACCTTATTGAACCCGGCCCGGGCCATAAGGTCCATAAGCTCCGCATCTTCCGCCAGATTCACGGAAGCCTCGGTGAAGAAGTGGAAAGGTCTGCCGTGAGCATCCATCCAATGGGCAAGGGCCTTGAGCATCTCCTTGGTCTTTGATTTCACGCCGATAAAATTATCATCCACGATGAACACGGAGCCTCTCCAGCCCCGCAAAAACAGGCCCTCGACTTCGGCAATGAACCGGGATGGGCTCTTTGTCCGCGGTTTTCTCCCATTGATCCGCACAATATCACAGAACTCGCAGTCAAACGGGCACCCGCGGGAAAACTGCAGCAGCATGGAGTCATAATCATGGAAATCGATGAGCGACCAGTCCGGCTTGCACGTGAGGCCGAGATCGGGCTTAGACGTAGCGTTATAGATCTCTTGAGGCTGCCCCTGGCGGAGGTCTTCAAGAAAATGCCTGAAGGTCTCCTCGGCCTCACCCAGCACCAGGTGCGCGATGCCACTGACTTTGCATTCCACCGCCGTGAAGTGGGGCCCCCCTGCCACAACCTTGACCCCCAAATCCCTGCATCTGATCAGCACCCGCGAAAAAGAGGCCTTCTGCACGCTCATAACGCTGATAAAGGCATAGTCCGCCCAGAGCAGGTCTTCATCGATGAGCGGCTTGACGTTCATGTCCACAAGGCGTTTATGCCAGGTATCCGGCACCATGGCCGCAATGGTGAGCAGGCCTAAGGGTGGGAAGGCTGATTTTTTGGATACATATTCAAGGGCATACTTAAAGCTCCAGAATGTTTCCGGAATTTCCGGATAGATAAATAGTGCATTCATTGCCGACTCCTTCATAAACGTATAAATGAAATCCTGTAAATAGATTTTGATTTGCACGTTTCAAGGCGCCGAGTGTAAAATTACCGAAAAAACTGTGCGATCGTAAAAAACAACTTCGATGAATCAGAAGCGAGTTGATGAAATCAGTTTCAGATTACCTACCCTTGAAAATGTTAGTTAGGCACATGCAGCGGGTATTCTCACCTCGACCTGGTGCTCCTGGTGGTCATCGACAAGGGGGATCGCCTGGTCTTGTTGAGCCTGTCCATCAACTTCCACATACATCTCGCCGGGCTGGTCCTGCGTTTGCGCTACATTGATGTGATAGACCGTGTCCCGGTAGCGGTAGTGGATCTTGAATGTCTCCCAACCTTTGACCGGCAGGCACGGGGCAAAACGCAATTTATCCACGTCAAGTTTGAGGCCTAAGAGCGACTCCACGATCAGCCGGTACATCCAAGCCGCCGAGCCCGTGTACCATGTCCAGCCGCCGCGGCCGGTATGCGGGGAAAGCGCATAGACATCGGCGGCGATAACATAGGGTTCGACTTTATAGGTACCGACTCCGCCTAAAGAACGGGCATGCTGTATCGGATTGATCATGGCCAGCAGTTCCCACGCGCGCGGACGGTCGCCTAACGCGGCAAATGCCATGGCCGCCCAGATGGCCCCATGCGTGTACTGCCCGCCGTTCTCTCTCACGCCTGGGACGTATCCCTTTATATAGCCCGGATTCAACTCCGAGGTATCCAGCGGCGGGTACAGGAGTTTGATCAGGGCATGCTCCCGGTCAACGAGCTTTTCATCAAGCGCTTCCATGGCCAGGCGCGAGCGTTTGACATCTCCCGCCCCGGAGAGCACGGACCAGCTTTGCGCAATGGAATCGATGGCGCATTCAGGGTTGACAACGGAGCCCAGCGGCGTCCCATCGTCAAAGTAGGCGCGGCGATACCACTGCCCATCCCAGCCGTATTGCTCGATTTTCTCACGCAGCGTCTCTGCCTCCCGGAGGCAGCGTTCGGCAAAGGACAAGTCACGCGTCCGGCTGGCAACCTCACTGAAGCTCATAAGCACATCATACAGGAAAAAGCCCAGCCAGACACTCTCACCTTGGCCGCGAAAGCCCACCAGGTTCATACCGTCGTTCCAGTCTCCCGTTCCCATAAGCGGCAGGCCATGCTCACCGAAATTGAGGCCTTTGACGATGGCCCGGACACAGTGTTCGTACAGACTGGCGGCAACCCCTGAGTTGGCCGGCAGATCGTAATAGGAGTCCTCATCCGGGTTTACCGGGCGGCCCTCTATGAAGCCTACGGGCTCATCCAGCACACCGGTATCGCCGGTGCTCAGAACGTAACGGCAGGTAGCCATGACAAGCCAGAGAAAATCGTCCGAACAATGGGTGCGCACCCCCCGGCCGAACGGAGGATGCCACCAATGCTGAACATCGCCCTCCTGAAACTGGCGGGCCGCACACAGCAGGAGATGCTCGCGCACGAGGTGCGGCTTGGTGTGGATAAGCGCCATCACGTCCTGCAACTGGTCGCGGAAACCGAATGCGCCGCCGGACTGGTAATAACCGCTGCGTGCCCAGAGGCGGCAGACCATGGTCTGGTATAAGAGCCAGCCGTTGGCCATGATGTTCACCGCCATATCGGGGGTTTCCACCTGCAGCGCTCCATGCGTGTGGTTCCAGTACTGCCAGAGCGTTTCAAGCTCAGCCCGCGCGGCAAATGAACCACGGAAGCGCTGCGCCAGATTGACCGCTTCATCGGCATCCCGCCCTGCGCCGAGCCTGAAGACAATCTCACGTTCCTGGCCGTCGGCAAGCTCGAAGGGAACCTGGATGGCACCGCAGGGGTCGTAGGCCGCCCCCACTTTGTTGGAAAGCCGCGTCCGCTTGAGGGCCGCCGGATTCTTAAGGGTGCCGCCGCGCCCAAGGAATTCCGTTCGATCGCCGCTTACGCTGCGGGTCACATCATCCACATCGAAGAAGGCCCTCCGGCCGGAGAACTCAATATTGTAAGGATTGCGCGCCAACAGGGCGCCGCTGGCCGGGTCGATCTCGGTAACCACATGCATGGCCGATTTCGGCCGCAGGTCTCCGAGCACCCACTCCACATAACCCGTCACCGTTAGCCGGCGGTTGCGGCCCGACTCGTTGCGTACTTTGAGGACGGTGAACTTGACCGGTGCGTCCAGCGCCACGTACACCCACACCTCCGAGCGAATGCCGCGCTCGGTATGCTCAAAGACGCTGTAGCCGAACCCGTGTCGGGTGACATATGGCATGGCCCCAGGCCTGGGTAGCCCCATGGGCGACCAGAAGTGGCCGCGCTCTTCATCACGCAGGTAAAACGCTTCCCCGCTGGAATCGACCACGGGATCGTTGTTCCACGGCGTGAGGCGGAATTCGTGGGCATTTTCGCTCCAGGTGTAGGCCTGCCCGCTCTCCGAGATGACGGTCCCAAAGCGCGGATTCGCCAGCACATTCACCCACGGCGCCGGTGTCACCTGATCTTGTGCGGTCGTAATGACATACTCTTTCCCGTCCGGGGTGAACCCTCCGATCCCGTTGAAGAAGTTCAGATCATGACGGGGTAAGGCTCCGACGGCCTTTGGTTCGGGGCGGTGGGTGCGGGTCGGATGAAGCAGCGGCAAGGTTACTTCGGTAACGCCGCGCCGGTAGAGCTGTTCCGCCAGGCTGCCCAGGCTGTCGGTGATGATGGCACGCGCGACCGTCTGGAAGAGAATGCGGTCTTCGTTCGATATCTGTTCGGCGAGCCTTACAAAGATGCCGCCCGGCCGATCCGTCACGTTGACTTCGATGCCCGCGGCAATGAGCCCCATGATCTGGTCATGCAGCAGTTGCCGGTAACCGGCATGATCTTCATTCCAGATCACCAGGTCCACGGTGAGCCCTTTTAAACGCCAGTAGGCATGGGCCTGTACGAGTTGGCGTACCAGTTCAATATGGGAGGGATCTTTGATCTGCAGCAGCACAATGGGAAAATCGCCTGAGATAGAATACCCCCAGAGGTCGGATTGCCCGCGATTGTTCTTGATGAGCAGGCTCGCCTCGGCGCGCAGCAATGCATTGGCATAGATTACCGAGCCGGCCAGGCGTCCATAGAGTTGGGCGTCGGCCTCCGTGATATTGAGCTGTTGCAGGATTGCCTGAGAGTGTGTCCACGCCAGATCGAAAACGCGATCCGCCAGACGTCGATCCTGGTATTTTTCGACCAGGCTGAGCGCCATGTCTCTGGTTTCAGCGACACCGAAGACCGCATCGATCATGGCCGATTTTCCCGGATCGAGCATGATCCGGTGCCGGATCGCGACAATCGGATCGAGCACCGAGCCGTCGCTGCCCGAGAGCGGAGCCGACCCCAGCATTGCTTGAGGAGTAACCAGGTCGTTTGTGCGGCCGATGAAACGCATACGGTCGGTCTCATAGGAAACTTCTCGGCTGTGCGCCCCGTGCACGGCCATCAGGTGCAACATCCACGCTACGGGCTCATCCTTGGAGCGCGGCCGGCGCGTAACGAGGATCGCCCGGCGTTCACGGAGGATCTCGGTCTGGACAAAGAGGTTGCTGAAGGCAGGATGCAGCGCATCACCGGCCGGCGGTGCGAGCACGACTTCGGCGTAACTCGTCACCTCGATCGTTCTGGGCCGGCGCGAATGGTTGGTAATACGTACACGGCGCAATTCGATATCATCCTCGGGCGAGACGGCGATCTCGGTATGCATGTCGATCTCATTGTCGCGGCGGCGGAATTCCGCCCGACCTTCTGAAAAAATCACCTCATAGAGCTTCGGTGTTTTAAGCGTCGGCTGAAAGGTATTCGACCAGAACTCCGAGCTTTCCATATCGCGGATGTAACAGAACGTTCCCCGGTTATCGCTGGTCTTGTCTTCGCGCCAGCGTGTGACGGCGACGTCTTTCCAGCGGCTATAGCCGCCGCCCGAATTCGTGACCATAACGTGGTATCTGCGGTTCGATAACAACTGAACTTCCGGGACCGGGGTGTCCGGAGTGCTCAAGACTCGTACCGGCGTCTCCAGGCCACTGGAAGCCGTGTGTAAATCGGAGAGTTCGGTGGTGTGCGCATAGAACGCCATGGCCTTGGGAACACGCTCCTGCAGCAAAAGCGTTGTGGCCAGGAATTGCGGATCAGACTCAAACCTACGCTGCATCGGACGGTCCAGGAGAACATGAGCCAGGGCCAGGAGGCTCATGCCCTGGTGATGGGACATGAAGGCCCGGACCACGGCGCTCGCTTGCCCGCGCGTCTGGCGCGCAGGCGTGAAGTCGATGGCTTCAAAGAGGCCGAATCTTCCTGCAAACCCCAGACCTACGAGTTGCTGCAGATTCAGGCACGCCGCCTCGGGCGCCACCATCAACGCCAGGGCCGAGGCATATGGCGCAATCACAAGATCCTCGGCCAATCCGCGTTTAAGCCCCAGGCCGGGTACGCCGAAGGCGCGGTACTGGTAGTTGAGATGAACGTCGACCATGTTGTATCCGGATTCCGAAATACCCCACGGCACCCCACGGTGCGTCCCATACTTGATCTGTCGCTCTACCGCCGCCTTGTAGGTCCGGTCAAGCAGGGTGTTTTCGTAGGTCGGCATGACAAGAAGCGGCATGAGGTACTCGAACATCGAGCCATCCCAAGAGAGCAGCACCGGATCTCCACCGACATTGGTGAGCAGCCGTCCCAGGGCGAACCAGGACTCCTGAGGCAGTTGTCCCTGAGCAATCGCCACGAAACATGCCAAGCGTGCCTCCGAAGCCAGCAGGTCGTAGAAACTCGAATCCCGCCGGTCCTCCCCAACGTTGTATCCAATCGAGAGCAGATGACGCGTCTTGTCGTACAGGAAGCCATACTCCATGTGCGCCAGTGCGTTTATTTGTCGGCTAAGCTCTTGAATAGACTCTATCCTCTCTTGGGCGCGTTGGCTTGCTTCACGGATGAGATCTCGCAGCTGAGCAAGCCATCCGCTTTCCTCTGGTATAGCAGATGCCGTTTGGGGGTGGCTGATTGCTCTATTCAACTCCTCATCGAGCCGTGCCAGTTGGGTCAGTGTTGGGATTTCTTCGATGACCTTAAGGACCCTGAGATTCTCAGGTACGGCCGGAAGCGCTGTCCAAGGAGCCAGAAACGTAAGCTCATCCAACGCGTTACGGCATTGCCGGGCCATGGCTGAGGCCCACCACTGGGCTTCGCTCTCAGGGCGCTCAGAGAGAGATCGGACCAGATCCTCGGCGGACGTCGTCAGCTTCTGGAGGCAGAGCCGTACCGCCGGCAGTGTTGCCGGTCGGGCGAGGGAGGCCGAGGCTAGCTCATTTTGAAATCCTGTGAGCGCATCGGTTGTATATTCCCCTGCCGCATCCATGAAAACCCCGAGTACGTCGTTTAACCCCTCAAACAACCTCGGACTCACTATGTTGTGATCGGGAAGTGCGAGCATGCCTGAGCGCAATGTCAGCAGGTGAGCACCAAGGTTTCCGCTGTCCACCGACGAGATGTACTTTGGCGGCAGCGGCTTCAAGGACTGCGTGTCATACCAGTTGTAGAAGTGGCCAAGGTGACGTTCCATGGTTTCCATGGTCTGGATCGCGCCCGCTGTGCGTGTAAGGACTTGTCCGACAGGTATATAGCCGAAGTCGTAGGCGCTCAGGTTTGCAAGCAGAGATAGGCCTATGTTGGTGGGCGATGTACGATGTGCAACGGACTCCGGGCGATGCTCCTGATAACTGTCAGGCGGCAGCCAATTATCCTGAGGACCCACGAATGTTTCGAAAAATGCCCAGGTCTTGCGGGCGATCTTCCTCAGAAAGATAGTTTGATCGGCGCTCAGCTCTGCAACCCGAAGAGCCAGCGGCCGGCTGATCCACCACGCGACAGCCGGCGAGGCCAACCAGAGGCCCAGTATGGGCCAGGCATACACAGAAGATGCCGGTCTGAAAAGTACGAGCTGGATACCCACGGCCAGGGCCAAACAAGGGGCGAACCACATGGTCCGGCACGATCCGAGAAGGTTTGTGCTGTTATTCGGATTACCCGAAGGATTCCATTCAAGCAGTTGTTTGTGGGCGATCAGCAACCGCCAGGTAGTGCGCGAAATCGCATCCAGACTGAAGAACGCCTCATAGGGAAGGCAGGTGATGGTGAAGAGCGCCTGGGCTAAGTTGCGTCCGGCCGAGCGTACCGAGGTTGAGAGGTGCTGGACTAACAGCACCTCGCGCGGTTTGCGGTATATTTCAAGCACCGATGCCACCACGGCCTGAATTAGGAGGATTCCGATCACCGCTACGGTCCAGAGCCAGACCGGTGACAAAACGGTCCAGGAAAGCAGCAACAAGAGGGTCAATGCGAAAGGCACGAGACTGCGGCGCAGGTTGTCAAAGATCTTCCATTGGGACAGCCCCGAGATCGGATTCTTCTGACGCTGCCCGCCCAGAACCGGAACACGGGACATGAGCCAGCGCGCGATCTGCCAGTCACCCCGAATCCACCGATAGCGGCGATTCACGTCCTGAGAGTAGCTGGGTGGATATTCCTCGTAGAGCAGTACATCCGAGAGCAGCCCGGAGCGGGCATAGCAACCTTCCACAAGGTCGTGGCTGAGAATTTTGTTCTCGGGAAAGCGCCCATTGACGGCCAGTTCAAACGCATCGACATCGTAGATCCCCTTGCCGATGAACGAACCCTCACCGAAGATGTCCTGATACATATCGGATACGACGCGGGTATACGGATCAATGCCTGGATCACTCCCATGCAGCCGGGCATACCACGATCGGTTCGTACCCGGCAGGCTCACGGCCACCCGTGGCTGCAGGATGCCGTACCCGACACTCACCCGCTGCGATTCTTTATCATAGAGCGGGCGATTCAGCGGATGTGCCATGGCTGCTACAAACTGGCGCGCTGAGTCGCGCGGAAGCCCTGTATCCGTGTCCAGGGTAATCACGTACTTCACGTCCGATAACAGGTCCGAATTCCCGATAACGAGCGAGAAACGATCCTTGGCGCCACCACGCAGAAGCGCATTCAAATCCGCAAGCTTGCCGCGCTTACGCTCGTAGCCCATCCAGATCCGCTCCTGCGGGTTCCAGAGGCGCGGGCGGTGAAAGAGGAAGAACGTGTCGGCCTTGGGGCTCCGATACTTTTCGTTCAACTCTTTGATTCTATCCCCTACCAGCCGCACCAGCGCTTCGTCCTCGGGTAGAGATTCCGCATGCGCGTCGATGAAGTCAGTCAGCAGACCGAAGTGCAGGTTGTCGTCACGATTTGCCAGGAACCGGACTTCGAGGGCCTCGACGAGATTCTCAATGAACTGAGCACTTCCCAGCATGGTCGGTATCACCACCAAAGTGTGGAATTCCGGAGGAATCCCAACGGAAAAGTCCATGCGCGGTAAAGGATGTGGCGTAACCAGCATTGTCGAGAGCCAGTTCACTAGTGCCAGCGCCAGATGACTGGTGCCCAAGACCAAGAGCATACCAATCAGTGCCAGGAGCCAGCCATGAATACCATCGGCATGCGCCTGTGCCAGCAGGCTTAAGGTCATGATTGCGGTAAGCAGCATGACCGAGCCCAAATAGAGCGTCAAAGGCAACCGGCAGCACACCCGCTGAAGGGCCTCAGCGGTGGATAGACGCATATGTGCCAGGCGTTCGAGCTGCGGCAAGCCCTTGTCGATCAGGTAGAACCCGACATGTGCTTCTCGATCGTCGCCGCCTTTATTCTTAGCGCCATCATGTGCCAGTCGGATCACATGCCGGGCAACTTCTTCTTCGGTATTCAGGCTGTTCTTCGCGATCTTCTCAACGACGTGACGGTAGCGATCACGGGTGGCAAAATCCATCTCGGGGTAGACCCCGGAAGGATCGTCACGCAGTATCTGCTCGACAAAGCTCCGCAGCTCGACGAACTCCTGCCAGTCAATCGCGCCCAAGAGTCTCAGACTGCCGATACTGTTGCTGATGGAGACCTGATCGGCGGCCTGTTGTTGGGTCTCCGACTGCACCAGTTGCGCAATGGTCAGCCCGGACTCGGAGAGCCACTGCTCGATCCAGTTAAGCGGCAACGCCAGTGCCGGGCCCTGACCCTGCAGACGGCGCGAAAGTTCCGCAACGAATGAGCTTGACAGGGGCGGGTTTGAGCGCGCCATGTCCGCGATCACCATGATCAGGCTCTTGGGGTCCTTCCGGGCTACCTCAGTCATCTGGTCCGCCCATGCGTCGGCCAGGTTCCGATCGAGTCTGTCAGCGGCGATGCGTGTCGCAACGCGCCTAAGATTCTCTATCAGTGCCAGGCGCAGCATGATGGGGATGGCCCATAATTCTCCCAACTTCAGCGCCGTGACCTGCTGATAGGCGGCAATGAAACTGCTGAGGCTTCCCTCATCCACCCGTCCATCGCCGTGCGATATCGTCTCCAGGGCGATGTCATACACGCGCGGCAACCCGGCCGAGGGGCCGCTATCCAAGCGGGGCAATTCCCGGCTGTATCCCTTGGGCAAGTGCTTTTTGGCGGTGCGAATCTGCTCTTTTATCAGGTGGAGATTATCAAGGAGCCATTCCCCGGCCGGCGCAATCCGACGATTCGCCTTTATGGCTGAAATCATCAGATTGCAGGTCTCAATCAGGACGCCTTCATTCTCGGTCAGTCTCGCCAGAAGCCGTTCCGGTGCGCGTTTCTGCGTCACCGTATGCGAGTCCGCCAGCACCCTGCCATGCTGCCTCATCTGATCACGGCTGAGCAGTTCCGCCCGCAGCGGTGGCTCGTCAAGCGGGTATCTTTTTGCAAATTTATCTTTTAGGTGTGACCTCATGGAAAGCAGGGACTTGCGAATCGTTGTGTTGACAACATGCACGTTTGAGGTCTCCTTTTGACCTACCCTCTGTTCAAGGCGGGACACATCATTGAAACCCTCAGTTTATCTTACCTGTTAAGATAGGTCCAGTTTAATCGGTTCCTTTTGTGCAATCTGATGTTGAGCTGGCTTATCTCAGAAAGACATGCCATGTCTTCTGGCCTGGAATGATTCTGCATTGTTGACTCCCCCTCCCGGAATCCCCCGTGAAGGCCGCATTGTCGAATCATTGATGTTATGCACAAACACCCATCCCATAGTAATTAGTTTAATCTTTCAAATAAACAAGGGTTATGGACCCTTGGAATGAGGTTGGGCATGACCAAGAAAGCAAGAGAAATCCTTGTGTCGGAACAATGCATGGCCCAGCTCTTTGAGCTGAACGGCGCAAAGTTCGATATCAATGGTTTTATGTTTTTCAAGGTTGCAAACGGATATGTGTACTCATTGGTCAGAAAGGCATCCTGGATATTTCTCGGAGCACTATGAGCAATACTATCTAATGCGTTCTGCCGACATAGAGTGCCGTGTAAGCGCCGTGTGATGCCTACAAACCAAGCAATAGCCTCAAGGGCACGGTTTTCAAATCCCCGCTTCCCGACCATGGCTTTAGGCGTTTTCCAGGCTTTGGGGCTGTTTAGTAACAATCTATATCCACCCCGCTCCTACCAATGCTGCCGGGATGCTTTCACCATAAAATCGTTGGCAGGGTATCTTTTTCTTGGCCGGCTTCCGTTTTCCCCGCGAAGGAGTTGCTCGCGATGGTCCTTGATAGAGAAACCTGGATACATTCAGATGCCCAATAATCTATTTTATGAGGACATCTTTGATATATCTCATGAGATTAAAGCGTGTATTTGCTGCTTCTGGTTTCTTTCCCAGAAAATGGCCCAAGATCTATGAATCCAATTGTTCGAGATAATGCTCTATAACCTTAAGAGGGATTGACAAACAAGGAGGATGGAGGTTCCATCATGAATGTCCTGCTGCTATATCCCCCATCCAGGATGGCTGCGACGTTAAAGGCGTGGCCTTATTCCTTTGAAAGTAACTTAACCCCGGGCGGCATCCGGGGATCATCTTGTTTGAAAAACTTTTCTTTACCGTTCCCCATTACGACAAACCGAGTTTTCCGAGTGTGCTTGTACTCAATAATTTATTTTTTGATCTGGTCACAAGTCACCGCGTTTCACCCGTGCCGGCCCCTTTCTCCGAACGACCCAAGGGGTCAGCGATAATGCTGACGGTATATTTTATCTCGATTGCAAAAGGCTGCATCTTGGCCAAACGGGTGAAAAACATCGAGCTGATTGTCAATAGTATCAGGGAAGAATCATGAAACTGATTATGGATTTAATATTGTTAAAGGCTCCATGAAAAACAAACGGAACACTATGAATGACTCAGAACGCAGGCATGAAGATGAACGCCCGGTATAGATGGAGGCTGGAGATATGGCCAAAAGAAATGATAAAGACATCCGGAAATCAAAGGATGAGTCTCGGGTGCGTCCGATTGCGTTAGAGGAACAGAATGAGGATCTCAGACAAGCACGTGCCGAGGTCGAGGAGGGTCTGAGAAAATACTACGATCTCTATAACTTCGCGCCGATTGGCTATTTTAATCTTAGCGATGAAGGCATGATACAAGAAGTCAATTTCACCGGAGCATCCCTTTTGGGTTATGAGAGGCCGCAGCTCATCAACCGTCGTTTCAGCGATTTTCTCTCCGAGAAATCGCGTCTGGCCTTTACCGATTTTCTCAGAGAGATTTACAAGGACCCCATAAAAAAAACATGCGAGCTGATGCTCTGCGGGGAAAATAATAATCGGAGGTATGTTCATATTGAGGGATTTGCTGCGGAGGCCGACGCAGACATGGGCCGGCAGTGTCTGATGGCTGTCCTTGACATCACCGAGCGCTGTCGCATCGAAGCCGAGCTGAGAAAGAGCGAAGAGCGATACCGTACGATCTTTGAGAATGCCAACGAGGGTATCTTTCAGACCACTCCGGAAGGTCGTTTTATCAGTGCCAACCCCAGCGCTGCCCGTATGTTCGGTTACGCCTCCCCGGAGGAGCTTCAGGTCGCCATGGATGATATCGGTCAGCTGCTTTATAAGCATCCCGCCGATCGCGCAAGAATGATGAGGATTCTGGCCGAGGAAGACCATGTGGTGAATTACGAAGTGGAAATGTATCGCGAAGACGGTCAACTCATCTGGATATCAATTAATGCACGGAGCGTGCGAGGACATGATGACAGACTCCTTTTTTATGAAGGTACGTTTCAGGATATCACCGAACGCAGGCATGCAGAGGAGAAGCTGCGGACCACGAGCGATTTTCTGGAGAACCTGCTGAACTATGCCAATGCGCCGATCATTGTTTGGGACTCGGAGTACACGATCACGCTTTTCAATCATGCGTTCGAGCGTCTGACCGGACGGGAGGCCGAAGAG
>Ga0068711_1001139_pt1 | contig 16772 bp, 10 predicted proteins | sample MTBAKMMethaMetaG_FD_62224 | JGI IMG/M metagenome (GOLD analysis project Ga0068711, IMG submission 62224) | Enrichment culture microbial communities from Arthur Kill intertidal strait, New Jersey, USA, that are MTBE-degrading - MTBE-AKM (Arthur... | ecosystem: Environmental > Aquatic > Marine >...
TTCCGCAGCTTCTTCGATTAGATAATGATTTTCAAAATTGCAATTCTCTGTTTCAATCTTAATGTTCATGTCAAAATCTTAGGGCGTATTTTTTAGCTTGCTGTTAATGGCTGTATATACGCGCCTGATACATATTTCTTGATCGGGCGGTTTATTTGATTGTCTCCTTAGCCCTAAAATTATTTTTTCCCGACCAACTCCAACAACTGGTCAATCTTGTCTTTTAAGTATTTATTCTCGTTCTTAAGAGTTTGAATCTCTTCATCCTTAGCAGACAATAATTTATTAAACACCTTCTCCTCTATGCCATATTGGTAAACCAAGCCATTGTTGCTATTTCCTGTAGCGGTATCCTTTATTTCTTGATGAATAAAGATTCCTTCCTGCTTGATTAAATCCTCCATGGAAGTTTCCAGTATTTCAGCTATTTGGGCCAACCGTTCCAAGTCGAGTTTGGTTTCACCATTTTCCAGGTTTTGGTAAGTCCTAATGTTCATGCTCAGCTTGTCGGCCATGTCCTGTTGGCGCAGGCCTTTCAGTTCGCGGTGCTTCTTGATGTTGTAGCGGGCGGTATCCATGATGTCCATAATGAGCGAAATTTAGTGCTATAACAAAAATAGCAGTTTTGACTTAGTTCTCTGCATAACGTAATCTTTATTTTCTTTGGTTAGTGCTTTGTCGGTTATGTTTATTTTCATTTCGATTTTTCCCCCCTGGTACCCCGTCCTTTTCAAGATTTTCAATCATCTCGTCTGCTGCCAGACCAATTTTTGAAAAAGCAAACCATTTCTTTCCCAAATCTTTTAGAGATGCACCGATGTGGTAGACTATCTGACGGTCGATGATGAGAAAACGATCGTGTGACCTTGTGAATTGCTTGATTTCTATTTTCGGATATTGTGTATTGAATCGCTTGATATCTAACTTTAATTGCGCAGAGATTTTTCCCGTATATATGATTGCTTTTACGTTTGGTTTCCTTTTTGATAATAAGGTTAGTACGCTCTCATCGATATAGTTATCAATTAGGATAAGCGACTGATTGGCTGTTTTGATTAGGCCCGAAACAAAGAGATAAGCATCAAATATTTGTCCGTCGTAGAAAATGCCTTCTCGGAGAGGGAGATCTGTTTTAACATGAAAATCGAACTCATTGACTTTCTGTTTCAGGTTCCTCACATCATTCTCAATTTTTTCGAAGCGCTGATTGACGGCAAAGCCTCTTAAAAGATATTCCTTTAATACGTTATTGGCCCAAATGCGAAATTGAGTACCCCGCTTTGATTTGACACGATAGCCTACCGAGATAATGACATCGAGATTGTAGTATCTGGTTTTGTATTTTTTACCATCTGAAGCAGTACGTAAGGAATCCTTACATACTGAATCTTCATCTAGTTCCTTTTCCTTGAAAATATTGCCAATATGCAGGGTGATATTATTCCTGGTAGTTTGAAATAAATCAGCCATCTGTGCCTGGATTAGCCAAACAGTTTCTTCTTCAATCCGAACGTCCAGCTGAAAATCAGTTGTGTCATTTGCTTTATATATGACGATTTCACCCTGGTTCATGTAATGGTTTAGTTGTTAGTTGGTACGAAGAAAAGTTTCGTATCGTACGAATCAAACGTGTTAGTTACTTTGCTGATTAACAGGTATTGTCTTGTTACCTTTGAAAAACTAAAATTAGTAAATGTTATTATAAGAATGAAGGAAAAACCACACCGGATGCACATTTTCCGGTTTAGGAAATAAACAATAAATTTGCGAAAGCTAACATAGATTGTTAAGGCATTCGCACTTGGTGTCTCGTATCGAAAACTCGCAACTTTCATCTGAGAGAGACAATAAGTGAAAATGCCCGCGTCATATCTTCACGGTATTGGCGTGGGCCTACTTATCTCTCAGGGTATTGCGAGTACCTCGATGCGGTAAGTCAGGTTCCACGCCTTTTCTTTTGGCCCTACCCGTACTTACCGTTTTCCGGAATGCTGCCTGCTGCTGCACCTTCCCGCAACGAGACACGAAAGAGTTGTAAAACCATAAACGAGTCGTGTCATGAACCCTTTTTATCTCAGTCATACTTTTCTAAAGAAGCCGCCACCTGCAAGGCGGCCAGTTCAACTCAAAGCCCGCCTGCCGGGGGAGAGCTCCCGGCAGGTTTTTTGCCCCACCCAGCTCCTGAGGCTTCGTGATGGGGTCGGACAACCAGACGAACAAAAAGAAACCACTGTCAGGGTTTGCAACCACTGACAGGGTGAATGAAATTAAATACACCAAACCATGTATCCGAGTAACCAAACACATAACCAACCCAAGCGTCCGCCCCCGCCAGGGCGGTAACTTCAGAATTCAGATTGCCTGCCGGGGTGTTGCGTCTCCGGCAGGCCCTACCTGGAAAGCTGTTGGTACACGAAACCTGTCAGGTTTTTGGAATCCTGACAGGTTGGAACAATCACCCCTAAATCCTCTGAAGGGGACTTTGGGCCACTGTTCCAAACAGAATTACCGTTGACTGGGTACTTCTGGTCAGTAAAGCAGATGAAAAATATCACTGCCTAACGCACGCTACGGACTCCAGGTCCCCTTTAGGGGAGACAGGGGTGGTAATTAAGAAACCACTGACAGGGTATGTGGGAGAGCTATGTCCTTTTGCTAAACAATACAATAACCGAATCAACCAAACTAACTAACCATGTTCCTAATCATTTACCAGCTAACTAATCCAGAGCGATGGCCACCTGTAACCGGGTGGCCGTAGTCAGCCCGCCTGCCGGGGCCAGCGCCCCGGCGGGCTTTACCTGGAAACCTGTCAGGTTTTCGAAAACCTGACAGGTTTGACCAAACACTAACCATTAATCAAACGAACCAAACGAATGAAAAAGAAAAGAAAATTACACGCCTTGTTATGGAGAACCGCGCTGCTGGTGCTATTTTTCCCGGCAGCTGGTTTCGGGCCATTGCCGACCATGGCACAGGAGAATGATCTAAGCGGGGTGCTGGGCATCATCAGCCGGGAAGGGAACCGGAGTATCACCGGCACCGTCACCGATACCCACGGGCAACCACTGCCCGGTGTGAGCATACAAATAAAAGGAACGGCCATCGGGACCATCACCGATGCCGAAGGCAAATACCGCTTTACTCATGTCCCTGAGAATAGCGTATTGGTCTTCTCGTTTATGGGCATGCAGAAACAGGAGATTCCTGTAAAGGGAAAAACCGTTGTGAATGTCACCATGCGCGAAGGCACCGTCGACCTCGAAGAAATTGTGGCCGTGGGGTATGGTACCATGAAGCGGTCGGATATTGCCACCGCCATTACTTCGCTGAAACCGGCTGAGTTCAACATGGCGGGAAGCCGCGATGTGCGTTCGTTGCTCGAAGGGAAGATTGCCGGCCTGACCGTTACCCGGACCGGCGGCAGCTCACCCACCGAGGGCGTGGCTATCCAGCTGCGAGGTGTTGTTTCGGTGAACGGGAGCCGGTCGCCGCTGGTGGTCATCGACGGGATTCCGGGCGGCAACGTGGATTTGCTGCGGGCCGAAGACATCGAGTCGATAGAAGTGCTGAAGGATGGTTCGGCTGCTGCCATTTACGGGTCGAGCGCCAATGCAGGCGTCATCCTGGTGACCACCAAAAAGGGAACACAGGGAGCGACCCAGGTAGAGTACGCTACGTTTCTCACCCGGTACTATAAACGAAACACCCCCGATTTTCTGGATGCCGGCCAGTTCCGGGCAGCCATGGCCGGCCTGGGGTACGATGAATCGGCGTACGACCGGGGCGGCAACACCGACATGTACAATGCCATCATTGATGACGAGAACCTGTCGCAAAGCCACAACCTGTCGGTATCGGGCGGAAATAACAACACCGTTTACCGGGCATCGGTGTATTACAACAACCTGAACGGTATCGCGCTGGCCAACGAGCGGGAACAGTACGGCGCCCGGATGTCGCTGCAGACAAAGGGTTTTGGCGATATGCTGACTTTCCAGTCGAACCTGGCCACCAACTACAATAATATGAATATGCTGGGCAACGAAGGATGGGAAGCGGCCGCCCGGGCCAACCCCACCAACCCGATGTACAACCCCGACGGTACCTTTTACGAAGACATGGCGTCGGACGAGAATAAATATGCCCGGTTGCACCAGCAGAAGTACAAACGCATACAGGAAACCACTTCGCTGGAAGCCAAAGTCATCCTCGAACCGCTGACCGATCTGAAACTCTCGGCTTTCGTCAGTATCCAGCGCGACAACTACAATAATAATGTATACTATGACAAGGCTTCCCGGGTATCGGTCAACAGCTATAACGGAGACGGGTACGCCTACAAGAGTTCGTATGTCAACACACAACAGGCTTTCGAACCGACGGTTGAATACACCACCGTGCTGTCCGACCGGCACAAGTTGAACGCCGTTGGCGGGTACAGCTACCGTTACCGGGTGGAAGAAAGCTTCGATGCATCCAACAAAGGATTCCTGAACGATGCCAGCCAGGAAAATGATCTGGGCGCGGGGAGTTACCTGGTGGAAGGAAAAGCCGGCATGGGCAGCTACAAGGGAGACGAAACACTGGTTGCCTTTTTCGGGCGTATCAATTATGTGTTCAGCGACCGCTATGTGGCACAGGTTTCGTACCGCCGGGAGGGTTCATCCAAGTTCGGGGCGAATAACAAATGGGGAAATTTCCCGGCCGCGTCGGTTGCCTGGAACGTGACCAACGAGGAGTTTATGAAGAATGTAACGGTGCTGTCGAACCTGAAGCTTCGGCTGGGGTATGGCGTTACCGGGAATTCGGGCATCGGTCCTTACCAGTCGCTGGCGACCATCGGTACCGGCGGCTATTACCTGAGCGACGACGGCTCGTGGATACAGACCTACGGGCCCAGCCGGAATCCCAATGCCAACCTGAAATGGGAAACCAAGAAGGAGTGGAACCTGGGCGTCGATGCCGGGGTGTTGAATAACCGGGTGACGGCCGCGGTAGACCTGTACAAACGGAAGACGGACGATTTGCTGATGACCGGGGTCACTTCGGCCATCCCGGCCAATATCCACTCCACCTACACCACCAATATCGGGGTTATCTCCAGCAAGGGGATAGAGGTGACTCTCAATACCATCCCGGTTTCCGGGAAAGATTTCACCTGGAAAGCCGACCTGGCAGGGAGCCACACCTTCTCGAACACCCTCGACAAGTTCTCGAGCAATGCAGCCGATTACATCGAGTTTGGCGGCATCGGCGGGTACGGTGCTTTGGGGAATGCCGTGCGCCTGTATGAAGGATCTGACGTAGGCGATTTCTACGGGAAACGTTTTGCCGGCTTCGACGAAAGCGGCGAATGGCTTTTCTGGAACAAGGAAGGAGAGAAAGTGAGCGGCGGGGAAATCACCGAAGAGGACAAAGCGGTGATTGGGAACGGGATGCCAAAGTATTACCTCTCTTTCTCCAACTACTTTACCTACAGAAATTTTGACCTGTCGGTTTCCTTTATGGGAAAATTCGGGTTCGACATCCTGAACCGCCAGAAGCTGGCCTACGGGAACCTGAAAACGCTGGCTTCGGGGTACAATGTACTGACCGAAGCGGTCGAATCGGGCTTCAATGCCTCTTACCAGTATTCTGATTACTACCTGGAGAACGGGAGCTACGTGAAGCTCGACAACATCACGCTCGGGTATTCTTTCCGGGGCCGTCACCCCAACGTACCGTCGCTGAGGGTGTATGCCACGGCACGGGACCTGTTTACCATCACCGGGTACTCCGGCGAAACGCCCGAGCTGAACGACACGGGCCTGTCACCCGGTATGGCCGCCTATGTAGGTACCCCGGTTACCCGGAGTTTCACACTCGGTTTGAATGTTCAATTTTAATCAGTAACCAGATGAAGAGAAATAACCTATTCATATGGTTGGTGCTGGGGCTGCTGGCCGCGTGTACCAACCTGGACGAAACCGTATACAGCGACCTGACCACGACCAACTTTTATACCACCCGCGATGAGGTGATGTCGGCGGTTCTGCGTCCCTACACCCACAGCCGGGCGGTATTTGCCTGCCAGTCGCGGGAGAACTGCTGGCGGTTAAACGAGTTTTCGGCCGACCAGCTGGCCTGGCCCCAGAAGGGCATCCACGGATACGATGACGCCAAGTGGATACAGTTTCATTACCACACCTGGGATTATACCCATTCCTCGCTGAAAGATTGCTGGAACCTGATTTTCCAGGGGCTGGGCTATTGCAACAGCGGCATCGAAGGGTTGGAGGCCCGCGAGGCGGAAGCCATGGGGATAACCGGAAACGAGAAGGCGGCCTATGTGGCCGAGCTGCGGGCCAACCGGGCCTATTATTACCTGGGGGCCATCAACACCTTTGGCAATGTGCCCATTGTGACCAAAGTGGCCGACCCGGAATACCCGGCAACCAATACCCGGCAGGAGGTATTCGATTTTATTGAATCGGAAATGCTGGCGGTCATCGATGACCTTCCGGAAATGACCAGTGCCAATTCCGGCCGCTTCACCCAAATTGCCGGCTACGCGGTTCTGGCCGACCTGTACCTGAATGCGGAAGTGTGGACCGGTACGCCCCGTTGGGACGACTGCATCACCTGGTGCAACAAGATACTGGCCGGGGAAGGAGGCGCCCAGCACGGAACACTGGAGCTGGACAACGACCTGCTGACCCCTTTCTGTAACCAGAATACAGAAAAGTCGAACGAGAACATCCTGGTCCTGTCGTATGACTACCAGGCATCGGGCAACCGGTGTAACTGGGCCGGCGACTTCTACCATTTTGCCCAGAAATACATCAACGGCGGCGACCGGAACGGGAACAACGGTGTGGTAGTCATCCCGTCGGCTTACGATGCCTTTGACGACCATGACCTGAGGAAGCAGGAGTGGATGCTGATAGGCACCCAGTATAGCTATGATGACCCGGCAACACCCGTGAACGGGACGGTTGAATATGCCGGGGAGCCCCTGGTGTTCGTTAACAACATCCGGCTGAACAAGTCGGGCGGAACGGAATCGAGCATGATTACCGGCGAAGAGAACAGCGGTGCCCGGTTCAACAAGTACCGTCCGGGCGCTTACGAGGACGAACACTATTGGAGCAACGACTGGGTACTGTACCGGCTGACGGAGTTTTATTTCATGAAAGCCGAAGCGTTGATGCGTAAGAACAACGGCGTGGCCACTGTAGAGGCTGTGGAACTGATCAACAAGGTGCGCCAACGGGCCTTTACCGCTGAGGACTGGGCCACGGGTGACTATGCCTATACGCCGACCACCCTGACCCTGGATGAGCTGCTGGCAGAGAAAGGCCGTGAGTTTATTTTCGAAGGAAAACGGCGGACCGATTTGATCCGGTTTGGCAAGTTCCTGACCGGGACCTGGTGGGACCACGAACCCACCAACAGTAAGCATCTTGAATTGTATCCCATTCCGTTTGCCCAGTTGTCGGTGAACCCGAACCTGGTTCAGAATGAGGGTTACCAGGTGGCCGAGTAAGTAACATATTACCTATTAAACAGAGTGCAGCAGGACCTGTAGGTTCGTAACAGCAGGGAAGCACGGCAGATTAGCTTTTGGGACCTGAGCGTCAGGTGTCCTGCCGGGGCTCGGCTTTTTGGGGAAAGCCGGCCCTGCTTCCCGTTCTGCTGCAGGCTGGTGGTTTCATTTTAAAAAGGAGAAAACAGAAAGTGGGGACAGGAGGGAAAGCCGCTAATTCAGCTTATTCGGACATGTAGTGAAGCTTGAATGGCAGGGGGCCGTTTCCATGGGAGAAGAGCGGTCCCCGTTTCCCCTGTTTGTTCGATGCCCCCAATCGAAATCCTAAACATGAATCCTCCTCCGGCCTGTCGGCCACCTCCTCCGGGAGGAGGACAGGTCGCCAATGGCACTGCCTTTTATCAATTGAGGAGCATTAAGATGAATCTCTGCCAGGCACTTAATGCTCAATCAGGATAATTGGTCAGCGAACTCTGAAGGAGTTCAAGCTCCATAGCCCGGGGTAAGAAACCTTCAGGTTTAGCCACCCCGGGGTTGGCAAGTACGTACGGTCACAGCGGTCGCGTGATGACGTGGATTGAAAAAGAGAATGTTATTTCGACCGCAATGGCTCTGTCGTTGACTGTAATGAAATCAGTTGGGCTAAAGCCCGGAGATTTGTTTGTTGCTCCTCTTCCCCCGGGCTAAAGCCGGGGGCAAATAAGCTTCAATTGATCGGGGTGGTGCCATAATATTTGGCATAACTCTGAAGGAGTTCAAGCTCCATAGCCCGGGGTAAGAAACCTTCAGGTTTAGCCACCCCGGGTTGGAATACATGCACGGTCACAGCGGTCGCGTGATAACGTGAATTGAAAAAGAGAATGTTGTTTCGACCGCAATGGAGGAGTCGTAGATGGGAGTACAACAACAGAAACCACAGAAACCATCAAAATATACAAGGGCTTTCACCTGGTCGGGAGAAGCCGGAAAAAGAAATGCATGCCTGTTGGTTCAGTTCGTTTTTTAGTAGTTAAAGGCAGGCATGCACTGTTCGGTTTTTAGCAAACTTTTTCCGGGGAATGATGCATCGACACTCATCCATTCCTTTCTTTTGGTTGGGTGGAGCCCTTTTTAAATAAGTCACAAAAAACAGTAAAAGTCCAGGTATGGGAGGACCTTCCGGCGAAGTCTCTACTTTTATTATTATCACCGGCCAGCCTGTTCAATTATGCATTATGGTGTAGCAGGAGGATTACTATTTGTTGTGGGTGGAACCAAAGACAATATTGGAAACGACTGGCTACTCAGAAATCTCGCAACAAATATGGCATCAACAGTATTTTTTTGCCTCTAAAAATTACCATCTGAACCTTAAACCGGTTGTAACTCCAAGGGCAAAAGTATTTCCGTTTTTGTTATTTTCAGATAAAACCCATCCACGTGTTACTCCATCCGGTTCTGCCTGATTGGTAAAATTGATTGATGGCCCTCCGTAAAATCGGAGGTGCCCGGACACACGGAGGGAGGGCAGAATTTTAACGGAATATAATCTCCTGACCTGATTATTAAAATCAGTACGGATCCGGTTAACCAGTTCGGCATCCAGGGAAAAATTCCTTTTGCCGATGAGAGATATTCCCAGGCCAACATCGCAGGAATAGGGCGCTCTGCTATTATTGTCGGGGTTATATCCGATGCTTGTTACACCATATAATACCTTCCCTCCGGAACGGAAAACGAGACTGGCAGTTCCTGATTCGTCGGTTTCAATGGAAAAACTCTTTCTTCCTTTCTTAATAATATTTATCAGACCTATCGGATAATCGCAGCTGTCAGCGATATTTAAAAGAGGAGAAAGCTGTATTCCTTTAACTTGCCCGCCTATATTAATTAAGCCGGACACTTGTGAACCGGTTTTCCCGGAGGAATGGTTCACTACGCCGGAGATCTGTAATCCGTGTAATTCTTTCGAACTGTTACCTACTCCGGAAAGCTGTATACCCTGCATCTTTTTTGTACTGTTCCAAACTCCTGCCACTTGCACACCGGATGCATTTCCCAATACGGTATTCGATACTCCTGCGATTTGTACCCCGTTCATATCGTTCCCGACAATATTAAATACCCCGGCTATCTGTAGTTTTTGGACATTCTTTTGGTTCATGTTAAAAACTCCTGCAAGTTCAACTCCATTTACGCCGGCCGTATATCCCCCAATTACATTCAGGGAGAAATTGTTGACAACCTGGCTGCTAAACATCCCATGCGAACTTAGTCCGGGGGTTAATGAAACCTGGTAGGGACTTTTGGCAAAAAATCCTCCAAGGTTAATACGCTGTATCATTTGCCTTGTGCTGATAAAAAAGCGGCCGAATGCAGTCCTCTCCAATTCTTCAGATGTCTCATCGTCCGGCTCGTAAAATAAGTCATTGTCACCTGTCTTTCTTCCTATATCGATTGGAAGAAGATAGATCAGGGTCGTATCCCTGTAACTGTATTTATTGACAGTCAGACGGACTGATTCATCCGGATGCTTAATCACCAGATCAAAATTTCCGTTGGCGTCGGTAAGCGTCGAGACAAGCGCCTTTTTAACGTAAACACTCGCATCTTTAACTCCGTCCCCTTTTTTCAGATCCCTGACGGACCCGTTCAATACGAGTCTCCGCCCCGATAACTTCTCATTTTGAATAATTACATCCATCGCATTGGGGACATAACGGATAATCACATAGCCGGGCATTTCCTTGTATTCATAATCTGCTCCCAATAATTGGTTGAGGAAATCCAGCAGGGTTCCTTGGAATTCAGTGACTGAGACCAGGCTATCGGTGGCAACAGAATGACTATTGTAGGAAAAATAAAAGCCATTCGTTTCACTTGTTTGTTTTAACACCCTGCCCAGTGGCTGTCCGGCAATATCTTTCATTGATACCTTCCGATCCAGGTAAGTCTGTGCATTGGCAATGGATGCGAAAATCAGGAAGCTGACAACAACCAAAGTCAGGGTCAATCCTCGTCGTTTAAAATCAAACATTTCAGGTTAACTGTTTTTCTTTATAATAATATTTTGACCATCTCTCTCGACCGATAAATCAAATGTTTCTGAGATAACTGACAAAATATTGTTTAAATCTCCCATCTTAAGAGTTGTTGTCATACGGAGATTGGCGACCTGATCGCTGCTGATACGAATTTTAACACCATAAGCCTCATTTAAAACTTCGACAACCCGCCAAAGAGGAGTATTATCCAGGTCCATACGATTGTTGACGTAATAATTATGAAGGTTGTCTGTCACTTTTTCTTCTGTAAATTCTCCTGATGACCCATCTATCAGAACCTTTTCCTTTGGTTGCAGCTCAATCTTTCTTCCTGCTGCTTCCACTTCGACCAGGCCGCTTTCAACAATAACTTCCGTCTTACCGTTATGCTCTTTTACGTGAAAAGAAGTTCCCAGTACGGTAATCGTAGCCTTTCCGGCTTTTATAATGAATGGTTTGTTTTCATCATGCTTCACCCTGAAGAATACTTCCCCCTTGTACATCTTTACAATCCTCTCCTTTTTGAAAAGAGGTTGCGAAAATGTAAGCTCTGAGTGTTTGTTCATTGTAATAACAGAGCCGTCTGCCAGGGTTTCAGTCTGTACTTCATTTTTTGTCTCCAGTCCCGATGCAAATAGACTATGTTCGGGGACGATAACACAATAGGCGAAATAAAGAAGAAATATACCGGCAAAACACGCTGCAGCCAACTGCAACCAATAGCGGGGTAGTTGGAATGACTGTTTGGGTGAAATTGCTTTCGTCTTTCTTTTATTCAGGAATTTAGTCCATTCTTCATCCACCTTTATTTGGCTTTCACCGGCAATTCCGCGACTTACATCCCATATAGCCTGAATGTGCCGGAAATACTTCATATTATCAGGATTGGAGAGGAGCCATTGACTGACATCTTTCGCTTCCGATTCGGAAGTCTCCTTTAACAGATATTTGACTAGAAGCTCATCATTCATAATTTCCAAGTGTATGAGGAACAAAGATCTTCAATCTACTGATTGTTGATAAACATCCGGACATCGTTTGCCGGGAAAATCCTCCCGTAACCAACCAATACCGCATAATAGAATCCCTCTCCTGACTGCGTTTGTATTCGTTTCTCTTGTGTTACCTAAATTTACACCCTGGCAGAGGTCATAATTTAAGAGACAAACCGGCGTTAAATCCAATCCACATAGACAATTTTCCCTTCGTCCAATTGTTTGTGTAGAAAGTGTAAGGGATATTTAGTGTTCCGTATTCATCATCGACTTTTACTTTTGTTACATATACATTGAATGACGGTCCAATAAGCAAAGTCAATTTAGGGGTAATACCGTATTTGTAATTACAGTCAACTTTATTTAGCAGGTTTAATTTTTGATTCCATTTGTCGTTGTAGATAATGTTGTTTGAAGTGGCATCGATACTAATGTGTTGCTTTTCCGATAGACTGGCGGTGGTCCCGAATCCCATACCATAACTGTAAACAGGCTTGTTATGGAAGGTTGAATAACCGATTTTATATATTGTGTATAATTTATCAATCCCCATTTTGTAATTAAGGTTCGAGTAAATTGCATCACCTCCCGTAAGTTCAAACTCATAAAGCCCGTTTTTCACAACACTGACGACTCCAACAGGAATACCTCCGTCCTTCTCATTCAGAATATTGACTACTCCCAACTGGACTCCTTTTATTTTCTTCGAAAAGTTTACTACTCCTAATTGAAATCCGTTTAACTCGTTCATCGAAATATTAATGGTAGCGAGTTGAAATCCTTTTGAGTTCTGTTCCGAGTAGTTTAAAACCCCGGACACAAAAACCCCGGAAGAAGTATCTCTGCAAATATTTGAAACTCCTGATATAAAAAGTCCGCGGGTAAAACCATTGCAGATATTCGAAACGCCGGAAAGTAAAACTCCGTCTGAATAACCGGCGTTTAGATTCACGACTCCGGATATCTGAGTTCCGACTACATCTCCATCGTTTTGGTTTAGGATGGAGCCTATTTCAACGCCGTTAACACCACCATTTAAACCGTACAAAATATTTAATGAAAAGTTATTGGTATAATCCCGCGAATCCGCTCCGTTACTGCCGATGGGATATCCAAATGTTATCTGCGCTTTGCTGTTTTTTGCACTATCGTTCTTCTGGGCAAAAAGATTGATTGAAATCGGGAATAGCACAAAAATTAGTGGAATTATTTTCTTCATTTTTTCATTATTTATTGGGTAATATGTCTTCTTGAATTTGTTGATGGTGCGATAGATGTTGTACAGAACCGCATGACATACCTTCTTTTTAATTCGATTCGATGTTTGACAAATAATCCTTCAGGTCATTTCTGAGAATGCGGAGAGCCTTCCCCATTTGTGTTTCAACAGTTTTGACTGATATTCCCAGCTGGCTGGCTATTTCGGAGTATTTTAATTCGCTAAAGCGGCTCAACTGGAAAACAGTACGACATTTCTCCGGCAACCGACCCAGGCTTTTGTGAATGCGGCTTTCCAGTTCTTTTATTTCGAATTGACTTATTCCATATTCTGTTTCATTTTTCATTGAGTAGGTAGTGGCTGCCAGATAATCCATTTTGACTTTATGCTGTCTGATTGCATTCAGACTTTCGTTATAAACCGACCGATATAAAAAGGCTTTCATCGATACCTGAATGCGCCTCCATGAACCGTTTTCCCAAAGCTTCATAAATAAATTCTGTACTACTTCCTCAGCCATATCCCAGTCTCTTAGAATAGAAAAAGAGTAGACATGAAGTTCTCTGAAGAAGCTTTTGAATAATTGCTCAAAGGCGGCCTCCTGGTCTATGGTACTTGCTTTATCGAAACGTTCCTCTTGTTGACTATCCATTATGGACAACGTTGAATTTATTGGCAAACAGCCATTTTTTTCTTTTCCGTTATGACACGTTCAATTGGCTTTACCCTGACGTCTTCAGGAAAAATATTTTACAAGGCGTTATTAACTCCATTCACATGAATGGTGCTTAAAGAGAATATACTTTGAAAGTACATCTTTTCGTATAATTGACATTGATTCAATCTATGCGGGTGGAGAACTGGATGTGTACCCCTGCGTGAGCTCAGAACGGCTATGCCCTAATGCTGCGACTTGCGCTACTCATATGACTTTTGGAGACTTCAATGAAAAAATAATCTCCTTGCTAAGGAATCAGACGATTGGGGGAATTGTCCATCGGCAAAATAAACTAAACGAAATCTGATAGGTCCCGACAAATCAACGATTGGCATGAGAGACTGGTAGTGTTGTACGGTAAATCTCCGGCATGTCCTCTATATCGAACTTGAATTGCCAAAGAAAGAGGGCCGGAAGTTTAGAAATACGTTCATTATTGAGGAGAAAGGGTTTCAATAACAAAAGATTCGAACAATATGTGACCCTCTTTCAGATAAAAGGCAATAGTAATCTGCCAGCTTATGGAGCATTGAAAAAAAGGCTGGCAGTACCAAAAATACATAACGACCATTGGGGAAAATTATTGTCGGATGGGAGGTGATTGTCGGAGATTGTCTATTCGGTTCAACAAAGAATCGTTTTAGGAAATACCCCTTACCTTATTGAATCACAAAATCTTTCTTGAAATGGTACGCCCCAAAAAGAGGGGAGATTAGGTCAATTTGAGGTTAGAGCATCGTATTTTTTTCTCTTTTAGCTCTAAAGGGCAGAAAACACAGACAAATTATTGGGATAGATTGGTCTGTTGTCTTTTTGCTTTCGAAACTGCCGCACAACCGTCGCCTCTTTTTATTTTCGATCTGGGTTATGGATTTATTTTGCTCTATTATGTTTATCTCAATTTCCTGAGATCACATATCTTACAAAAATTGGTATTATGACTTTAAGATAGTAACATTGTATGCAATTTCATGTGTGAAACCAAATTAACGTGATAAGCAAAGGAAAATATTGTTTTCAACGGTTCGTGAATGACAGGTCGCAGACGTCGTTTACGAATTTTTTTGACTGCTATTTTGCCCGTTTGACTTCCTTTGCTGTAACCATTCTCAAATCAGAAATATTAGCCGAAGAAGTGGTTTTGGATGTCTTTCTCAGGCTGTGGGAAAAGAGAAATAGTCTGGAGCACATCAACAACATAGAGACGTATTTATACATCTCGGTAAGGAATAAATCCATCAGCATTCTAAAATCGGAGCATGGTTTTTCTTTCAATATGCTGGACGATCTTTCGGTACAGCTGATGACTTACGAACCCTCAGCTGAGAATGAACTTATCGAGAACGAGATGTTTGCGAGGTTGAATGAAGCAGTGAACCAGCTTCCTTCCAAATGCAAGATAATCTTTAAATTGATCAGGGAAGACGGGCTTAACCGGAATGAAGTGGCCCACATCCTGAATATCTCCGTCAAGACGGTGGACAATCAGATTGCTATTGCCGTTCAAAAAATTGCACAGAAGCTAAATATCGATCTCTCCAATCCAAAAAATTCCAGGGGACTTACTTCTTTTTTGTTTTCATTATAGGCTGACAAACAGCTTGTTTGGTTGCTTTCTTTCTTCCGTGCCTGAAATATTTTAAAATTTCTTTGGGGAAAATTAGCGAAAGTGGTGTCCTTATACCAAACACTAACCATTTGGGATGAAGGATATTTCAGAAATTATTGCCCGTTACCTGCTGAACATTGCTGACAAAGATGAGTTGGATGATCTGTCCCGATGGGAAAGAAAGTCTGCGGATAACTCAAGATTTCTGGGCAGCCTCAGAACTTTTTGGAATCATCCGTCAGAAGAGAAGTCATCGGGTCTTTTGACGCACGCAAGAGAAAGGTTGCTGACCCGGATCACTCCGGGCGTGGGAAAACAAGGAAAGCGTTCACTGTTTTCCAGTTTCTCAAAGATCGCTGCTGCAATCATTTTGCTCATATCAATTACCGGCGTTTCATCTTATTTCATTTCGAAATCCAATCTCTTCTATAAGAATAATTGGGTGGAAGTATCCACGCAAGCCGGTCAGCAAAGCAAAGTTACCTTACCTGACAGCAGTATTGTATGGCTGAATGCCGAGACCGAAGTGAGGTACCATCCCGATCGCAGGGAACGGAAGGTCTACCTGAATGGGGAGGCTTATTTCGAAGTAAAACACTCCAGCGATTATCCTTTTGTTGTCGAAACGGGTGATGCCAAAGTTCGGGTCCTGGGTACCAAATTTAATGTATCCCATTATCCGGGGGCCGAGTTTGACAAGGTATCCTTATTGTCGGGTAGAATCGAAATGTCGTTGGCCGGAAGAAAATCACCGATTGAATTGAAACCGGGAGAAAAAGTGGTTTACCGGCCAGTCACTCACGTGATGACGAAAATGAAAGCCAACGTGCAGAATGAGATTTTATGGCGACAAGGTATCCTGATTTTCGATAACGACTCATTTAACGAGTTGATACAGAAATTGGAGAGGTATTATGCCGTAACCTTTGTCTATAATAAAGAGGCCTTCCGTAATATCCATTATACAGGTACCATTAACAACCTGACAATTGAGAGAGTTCTTGAATTTATTAACCTGACAATTCCAGTAAACTATGAAATAGACAACAAAACCATCAGGCTGGCGCTGAGAAAATGAGCGCTAAATAGGTAAAGATAAAGGTGATACCCGCGCCAACGAATTATCACCTTTACATAATAGATTTAATTGCATAAATCCATTCAAAACTATGAAAAAAAAACGATTTCCGGACCATCCGGTAAGGATCGGGTGGACACAATTGTTGCGAGTTATGAAACTAACGACCTTCTTAATCCTTGCTTTGGTCCTTAATGTCTTTTCAGCATCGTCATACTCCCAAAATTCGAAAATTTCGGTGAAAGTAGTGGACGGGACATTGGGGGAGATTTTCAACCAGATTGAAGCACAAACCGATTATCGGTTTTTCTATCAAAATGAACAAATCCGGGAGGTTGGCAGAAGTTCTGTCGATATCTCCGGGCAGAATATCATGGATGTTGTCAGCGAGTTGCTAAACGGTACAGGGCTGACTTATAAACTGGACGGGAAGAACATTATCGTTTATCCGGACACGGAAAAATCACAGGATAAACTATCCCAGCCTCAGCAAGCTATCTCAGGAAAAGTTACGGATGCTTCCGGAGAACCGTTACCGGGCGTCACCATCGTGGTAAAAGGTACTACGAATGGTACGGTGACTGATCCGGACGGATATTATA
>Ga0068711_1001150_pt1 | contig 16615 bp, 10 predicted proteins | sample MTBAKMMethaMetaG_FD_62224 | JGI IMG/M metagenome (GOLD analysis project Ga0068711, IMG submission 62224) | Enrichment culture microbial communities from Arthur Kill intertidal strait, New Jersey, USA, that are MTBE-degrading - MTBE-AKM (Arthur... | ecosystem: Environmental > Aquatic > Marine >...
GTCGTCGCTGTCGGGCTCGGGGTTCGTGGCGTCGGCCACGTCGGCGAAACCGCTCATCTGCCTGTCCGAGCCGTGGGACCTGTGGCAGGTCAGACAATCGAGCCAGTCGTTCGCACCGGCCTCCGGCGTCCACGTCCCGTACTCCTGCGCGACGGGGAGCTCGAGACCGCTGATGTTGAGCGGCCGCGCGCCCAGATAGCTGCTGAGCGGCACGTTCACCGGGTGGGGGTAGCGCATCACGTCGCCGAAGCCGTCCTGGGCGTCGTACTGCGTCGGCCCGGTGCCGTGGTACCTCGTGTGGCAGGCGGCGCACCAGGCGCTGATGCCCTTCTCGGGGTCGTTGTCGGGCGCCGTCGCGTACATCGGCGTCGTGTAGTTGGGCTCGTACGCCGCGATCTGCGCCGCCCCGGCGTCGTGCAGCAGCCAGCCGTCCTCGGGGTAGCCCGGCTCGTTGGAGATGACGTACGGGTCGGGCAGGAAGTCGCCGCCGGCGGTCTCGACGTAGCCGCCGACGTCGACGCCGTTGACGACGTCCTTGAGCAGGCGGTAGTTGGAGCTGCCGTGCACGTCGTGACACGAGCCGCAGGTCATGACGATCTCGTCGTCGCCGCCCCAGGCGGTCTCGGCGGTGCCGTCGTAGGTGTGGTGGTTGTCGCCCACGACGGCCTCGCTGAAGGCGCCGCTATTGAGGTCGTCGCCGAGCGTGCCGTACTCGCTCGCCTCGTAGACGCCGTCGTAGACGTTGGTTGCGGCGCCGGCGGCGGCGCTGCCGTGACAGGTGAAGCAGAACTCGTAGAGCTCGTCGGAGGCCGACAGCAGGAGCGCGCTGCGCTGCTCGTTGGCGGAGTTCGTCCAGGTGATGCTGCTGGCCGCGGTGTGCGCGCGGTGGCACCCCGCGCAGGTGTGCGTGTCCATGGTGTAGCCGCCGTGGATGCCGAAGTTGGCAAGGGCGAGACCGGGGGCCAGGAGCAGCACGAACAGGGCGGTCGCGGCCGCGAGCACGATCGAGAGCCTTCTCATACCTCTCCCCTCCCTCGTTTGGCGGAGTCTATCACTCTTCTAACGAGCGCAAGTCGCCTGCGGACCGTGTCTTACTCACAACGCCGGGCGCGCGCGGGCGTTACACGCCCGTGGGGTGGTGCGCCGTGCGCGCGGCGACGAGCCTGCCCGCCGTGCGCGGCGCCGACGGACATCACACGGCTCCCTCGCGCGACGCCTCATCGCCCGCCGCCCTCTCACGGTCGAGGAAGCGCTCACAGAACCGGCGTGCATCGTAGGTGTTCATGCCCACGCCTCGCCCGGCGAGCGCGAGCGCCGGGACCTGAGTGCAGAGCGTCCCGGCGCGCTTGGCGACGACGAGGAGGATCGCAGTCGGTCGCGGCAACTCCTGACGCCGCATGAGGTCGAGGACGTCGGACTCGGAGTGCTCCCAGGCGGTGAGGAGGTCGTCGAGCGCCACGCCGGCGAGCTCGCGGCCCTCGTAGAGCGCCGCCTCCTCGGCCGGCACGACCCAGAGCCAGCGCCTCTTCTTCCAGGACCAGCGCATGCCCTCCTTCATCTCACCGATGTGGCCGTCGGCGGCCATGGCCTGCAGGAAGTCCTCGGTGACCACGAAGCGGCGCCGGCGGAGCAGCAGCAGCAGCGGCGAGAGGAGCAGGAGTGCCAGCAGAGGCCAGAGGGCGGGCTGCCCGGCCACCTGGGCGATGCCGGGCGGCGACTCGGGCCACCCCCACACCTGGATCCGGCGGTTGATGCGGTCGGTGAGGTAGATCCGGCCGCGGCGGTCGAGCGCGAGGTCGTTGGTGTAGAGGAACTGGCCGGGGCCGACGCCCTGGCCGCCGAAGCTGGCGATGCGCTCGCCGGTGGTGAGGTAGACGTCTCCTTGATGCGCGAGCGCGTCGGCCACGTACAACCGGCCCTGGTCGTCGAGGTCGAGGCCGCGCGGGATCCCCGAGGTCTGGACGACGTGGTCGAAGCGGCCGTCCTCGTCGAAGACCTGGACCCGCTGGTTGTTGCTGTCGGCCACGTACACGAAGCCGTTGCGCACGACGATGCCGTTGGGGAAGAGGAACCTGCCGGGCACGTCGGAGACCCGCTCGGCCTGCCCCGATCTGCCGAAGCGCCCGATCTCAGCGCCCTCGCGATCGAACTCGATGATCTGATGGAAGTCGCTGTGCCCCACGTCGCTCACCCAGAGATCGTCGTCCTCGTCGAGGGCGAGGGCGAGGGGCCCCCACAGGCGGGCTTCGTCAGCATCGGCGGGCGCGACCTTGCGCAGGTACACGCCGTCCCCCGAGAAGACGTAGACCGCGCGACGGCGGCGGTCGCTGACGTAGACCTCGCCGATCGAGCTCACCTTGACGTAGACGGGCGTGCCGAGGGTCTTCCTCTTGCCGTCGGAGATCTCGAAGAACGAGAAGCGGTAGTCGCCGTCGACGGTGTAGACACGCACCGCCCCCGCCGCCGTGTCGGTGACGTAGACGAGGTCGTCGGCCGAGACGTCGACGCCGATCGGCGCCTGGAGCGCGTCGGCGCCCTCGGGCCCGGAGATCGAGTAGAGGTACTCGGGTGGCACGACTTCGTTGACGCCGGTGAGCGAGACGTTCGGTGGCGTCAGGTGGCGCGACGAGTTATAGGCGTAGATGGCATAGAGCGTCAGCGCGAGCAGGACCAGGGCCACGGCGAGCGCGACGATCCTCGGCCACGGCGCCTTGGTCTCGGCTGGGCCGAAAGGGTCCTTCTCGTGCTGTCCGTGCTCCGTGTCGACCATCACGTGACCTCGTCAGTCCTGTCGCTCGAGCCGCTCGAGGGCCTTCTGCGCCTCGGCGTCGTCGGGCCATCGGGCGAGCACCCGCTGCCAGGCCGCCTCGGCAGCCGCCGGGTCGCCGGTGCGCTGGTACAGCCGGGCGACCAGCTTGGCCGCCTCCAGGCGGCCGGGGTCGAGGGCGCGGGCGACGCGGGCCTCGACCAGCGCGGCGGCCGCGTCGGTCTCGGTCAGCCGTTTCGCCGCCGAGAGCCGCTCCGCGAACGATCCGAGGTCGGCGAGCTCGTCGGCGGGCTCCGTGTGGCTCTCGGGGGCGTGGTCGGCCGACGTGCGGAAGTGCTCGGCGGCGGCCGCGATATCGCCGTCCGCGAGCAGCAGGAGCCCGTACTCGTAGTTGGCCTCGGGCATGACGGGGTCGAACATGAGCGCGTCCTCGAGGTGCTTGCGCTGCCGCCCCACGGCGTCGAGCTCGCGGTAGGCGACCGCGAGCGCGTAGTGAGTGTCGGCGGCGTGAGGGCTGATGCGGAGCGCCTCGAGCAGGTACTCGGTCGCCTCGCGGTACCGGCCGCGCTCGATCAGCGTGGCGCCGAGCTGGTGGTAGGCGACGGCCAGGCGCTGGTCGACGCCGGCGTACTGCCCCGCGCCGATCTCGTCGATGACGCTGCGCCAGTAGCCCTCGGCGCTCTCCCACTCACCTTCGAACATCGCGATGAGGCCGAGGCCGGTGAGCGCGTCGGGGTTGTTCGCGTCGAGCTGCAGCACGACCTCGAACTGCTCGATGGCGTCGTCGAACTGACCGGCCACGCCGTAGGCCTGGGCGAGCTCCAGCCGGAGGCCGAGGTCGTTGGGGTTCTGCTTGATGGAGGCGATCAGGTCACCGATCGTCTGCGACGTCGCCGCCATCTCCTCGTCGCGCGACTGCCCGGTCAGGACGGTGTAGGCGAGGTAGGCGATCGCGACGACGACCAGGACCACGACCGCCTTGAGCGCCACGTCGAGCCACCGCGTGTCCAGCGAGAGCCTCACGAGTCGGTCGCCCGGGTGAGGAAGACGCGGGTCGAGGGAGCGCCGGTCACAGGTTCGGCCCGGTGTGGCAGCGCTTGCAGAGGTCGGACCCGGCCCAGGGGGCGATCAGGTCGCCGCTCGAGTCGCGGACGCCGTGGCACTCGTAGCAGATGCGGATGTCGTGGCCCCCGATCTCGGTCGAGTGCTGGCCCGTGCGTTGCACCCGCGCGGCGGTCAGCTTGACGTGGCAGTCGTCGCAGCGATGCGGCCTGCCGACGTGGTCCTCGACCTCGAAGTGGGCGGCGTGCTCAGCGACCTTGGCTACCCCGATCTCGGAGAACGGCGTGCTGCGCATGACCGGATGACAGTTGACGCAGTTCTCGGGGAGCAGCTTCTGGCTGCGGTCGGGGTCGTGGTGGCACTCCTGGCACCAGTTGCGGTCGGTGTGGCAGACGTCGCAATCGTCGGGCATGAAGCCGCTGGACGTGTGGGTCGAGAGCCACGTCGTCGGGTGCGGCATGACCGTGGGGTGGCAGCGGCTGCACGACTCGTTGGTGTGGCAGATCGAGCAGGTGGCCTCGCCGCTGAGCAGGAAGGGCTCGCCGTGCGTGCTCATCCACTCCGCCGCGTCGTGGTCGTCGGGGATGACCTCCGCGCTGTACGAGCCGTCGGGCAGCCGCTTCTCGGCGCGGTGGCACTCGGCGCAGGAGGCCGACACATGGCAGGTCAGGCAGTCGAGCAGCCGTTCGTTCGCCGGTTCGCCGTGCGCGCTGGCGACGAACGCCGCCGTGTGGTCGGCCGGCAGAAGCTCGAAGCCCGGGGGGTGGCAGGCGCGGCACTCGCTGGACGCGACCTTGCCTCTCTCGGAGTGCTGGACGCCGTGGCAGCGATAGCACGACGGCATCTCGGGGCGGTCGACGGCTCCCTGGCCGTGCGGGAACTTCTCGTGGCAGAGCTCGCACGCGTAGTCGCGCTCGACGTGCACCGCGTGCGTGAAGAAGAGCCCGTCGCGCTCGTCGTCGTCGATGTCGGGGTGGCAGAACACGCACTGCCCCATCGTGACGGACCCCGCCGTGCGGACCACGTGTGCCGGCCGCGCGTCGGGGGCCGGCACCGTCCGCGCGTAGACCGGCGGCACCGGCGGCGTGTCGACGCCTCGCTCGCGGTGGCAGGCGTCACACTGGGTGGGCGCGTCGTGACACATGGTGCAGGTGGTCGGGTCGTCGCGCTCCGCGGCCCGTGCGTGTGGCTGCTCGTCCCACCCCGCGATGTGGTCCGCCGGCCTGAGGTCGAAGGCCTGCGTGTGGCATGTCTCACAGGCGGCGGAGGCCAGCTCGCCCGAGGGCCCGTGCACGAGGCCATGGCAGGCGAAGCAGGTCTCCATCGGGGGGCCTTGCGTGCCGCCGCCCTCGTGCGGGGGGCGTACGTGGCAGTCGCTGCACCCGACCTCACCGTGGACCTCGTGGCTGAAGACGAGGCCGGGGTCGCGGGACTCGGCGATGCGGTCGTGACACGGCGTGCACGAGGTCTGCTCGTACGGCCCGGTCAGCCCGATCTCGGCGGGGAGCGTCGCCCCTGCACCCTGCTGCAGCGACCCGGCCATGGCGAGAGCGGCGGCCGCGATGAGGGCCGCCGCCGCCGCGAGCACGTGTCGCCGTCTCGATCTCATACGTACGGGCGGGCCTCGCGACCTACCCCCCGAAGACCCCGGCGATGGCGGACCCGATGCGCTGGAGGAGCGAGTACAGCGGGTTCTCCTCGAGCTTGTCGCGCTTACCGTGGATCAGCCGGGCGTAGTCGAGGTAGCCGTCGTTGGGGTCGCCTCTGTGACAGGTCCCGCAGGTGTCCGCCAGCCGGGTCTCGTGCACCGGCGAGCGGGGATCGGACGAGAGGTAGACGTCGTGGTAGCCGTGGCAGTCCCAGCACGCGGGCGCGTCGGCCGCGCCGCGCTTGTAGGCGCGGCCGTGATAGTAGTCGTCGTAGCTGTCCCAGTACTCCTCGTGGCACCGGCCACAGACCTCCCAGCCGTCGGCGTGCAGCGCGGCCTGACCCTCGGGGTCGTCCGTGAGCGCGACGACGTCGTGGCCGCCGTGGCAGTCGCCGCAGAGCGGGAACTCGCCGCCCTCGGGGGCGTCGCCGGCGTGGTCCTCGACCTCGCCGCGGTGGACTCCCGCCCAGTATGCCCGGCTCTCCTGCTGATGGCAGTTCTTGCACGCCAGGCGCGAGACGTGGTCCCAGTTCTCCGAGGACTGGGTGTGCGGTGCGGTGAACGCGTAGTCGATATGACAGCCGATGCACTGCACCTCACCGTGCGGGCTGGCCGCGAGCTCGTCGACATCGACGTGGAAGCTCACGAGCTCGCCGTCCTTCATGCGCACCAGGCCTTCGTCGTCGTGGCAGACGAGGCACCCGGCGCGGGACGCCGTGGGCAGCGTGAAGTCGACGTCGTAGCTGTCGCCCTGGGTGGCCGTGTCGTCGTCTTCGGCGAGGGCCGGGGTGGCGGTCGCGAGCGCCACCGCGCAGGTCAGCGAGGCGAGCAGGAGGGTCAGTCTGCGAAGCGTCATCGACCCTCCCCCGCGAACGGCCGGCCGGCCGCCGTGGAGCGAAGCACGGGAGCCCCTGTCGCCTCGGGCGAGGGCTCTGCCTGCGGTGGCCGCGGATCGGTCGTGACCGCGGCTGCGACCGCGGGGTCGTCGGCGGCGTCTGGTGCGGGCTGCCCTGCCGGCAGCTCGCAGCGCTCCCCTCGCGGGACGCTGGCGATGCCGAAGAAGTCGCGCACCGCGGGGAAGTCCTCGGTGAAGGAGAGGTACGCGTGAACGGTCGTGAGGATGATGAACATCCACGTGATCGCATAGTGGAGGGTGCGCGCGTACCACCCCGCGAGGTCGGTCGAGCCGAGCAGCGCGCCGAGCCACCAGCCGACCAGGATGTCGCGGGGGCTGTAGCCGAAGATGAACGGCGTGACGACCAGCGCGAAGCCCGTGAACGCCTGCGCGAGCATGAGCGGTATGAACAGCATGTACGTCGCCTTCTGCAGCACGTTGTACTTGCAGTAATGTGGCTTGGAGCTCTTCACGAAGGTGTAGTAGAGGACGCACGAGGGCGCCGTGCAGATGTCGGTCTTCGTGATCGCGAACTCCCGGTAATCGCGCCGCTTGGAGAAGAACGCGCGCCAGAGGCGCCAGACGAAGTTGACCGTGACGACGATCATGAAGACGTAGTGCACCGTGCGCATGGCCGTGCGCCCGCCGTCGAAGAACGGGAAGCGGATGTAGAGGCCGGTGAACCCCAGCGCGAACATGGAGATCACGTGCTGGAGGTGCAGGAACTTGTGGAGGAGGGGGATCGACGCCGCGTCGTGATCGGGCCACTGCCGGTTCACGATGCGGTTCTTGAGCCGCCCCGTGACGAGGTTGCCGGCGAAATGTACCGACAAGGCCAGCACCACGCCAACGTACAGCATGGTGAAGCCCACATCGAGCCACACGTTCAGTTCTGACAGTGGTATCTCCGACCCCCCTTGTGCTCCCTGCCGGATGTCCCGTGCATCATAACCTCTTGCGGCTGCCGGGGCTCGCGGAGGATGACCCCTCGCGGGCGCCGGGGGGCCGAGGCTCTCGGCAGGGCGCCTCGGGACCCACGGCGGCTCTTCGACCGCGCGCACAGAACGTGTGCATTTTACAACGGCGGCCGCTCTAAAGGGTTACACCGCAGGGTGATCCCCCGGAGGGGCGGTCCCGCCCGGGTGCGATCTCGGGTGAGGGCCATCCACCGGCTCTCTCAGCGGTCGAGGTTCTCCATCTCCAGCGGCTCGATCTCGTCGGTCGGGGCGAAGCCGAACACCTGCCCGTAGAACGAGAGCTCGGCCTCGAGGCTGCGCACGATGTTCTCCGCCTTGCGGAAGCCGTGCTGCTCGCCCTCGAACGCCAGGTAGGCGTACGGCAGCCGGTTGCGGCGCAGGGCGGCGACGATGATCTTCGCCTGCGCCGGCGGCACGATGGCGTCTTCGAGGCCCTGCAGGACGATGACCGGGCAGCGGATGCCGTCGACGTGGTGGATCGGCGAGCGCTCGCGGTAGATGTCGGCGCGCTCGGGATAGGGGCCGACGAGCCGGATGAGGTAGCGCTCCTCGAATTTGTGCGTGCCGCCGGCGACGAACATCTCGAGGTCGGCGAGGCCGAAGTACGAGGCGCCGGCGGCGAAGACATCGTGGCGCGTCAGCGCGTTGAGTGTCGTGTACCCGCCGGCGCTGCCGCCGCGGACGGCCAGCCGCGCCGGGTCGGCGTCGCCGCGCGCGACGAGGTACCGCGCGGCGCTGATGCAGTCGACCGTGTCGACGATGCCCCAGTTGCCCTTGAGCCGGTCGCGGTAGGCGCGGCCGTGGCCGGAGGAGCCGCCGTAGTTCACGTCGACGACGGCGAAGCCGCGCGAGGTCCAGAACTGGATCGACAGGCTGAGTGTCGACTCCGCCGCCGAGGTCGGGCCGCCGTGGCTGATGACGAGCAGGGGCGGCCGTTCGCCCGCGGGCGGCTCGACGTCGGGGTTGTGCGGCGCGTAGTAGAGGGCATGGGCCGTGAGTGCCGCGGGCGCGTCTGCGCCCGCGGCACTCACGGCCTCCGACCCCGCGGCCTCCGGCGTCTCGCCCTCCGGTCCCACACTCTCCCTTCGGGGCCTCGCGATCTCCTCCGCCAGCGGGCCGGTCACCGTGCCGGGCTCGTACGCGGTCGGGAACTCGATCGCCCGCGGCACCGAGAGGTACGCGGGGGCGGGCTCCCAGGACAGGCTCGAGCGCACGGTCTCGACGTCGCCGGTCTCGGGGTCGACCAGGGCGACCCGGGCGGCGAGGGTCGGCCCGCCGCCGATCACCCCGAGCCGATCGCCGACGGCGGCGATCGAGGCCACGCTGGTCAGCTCGCAGTCGAGCTCGCAGACGGCGCCGTCGGGCGCGAGCACGAGCAGGCGGTCGAGGCCGTCGCCGGTGCAGAAGGCCGCCAGTCTGCCATCCGGCAGGAAGGCGGCGTTCTGCACCCCGAACACCCACTGCGGCTTGGCGAACTCGGCCTCCATCGCGAGGAGCGCCGCGCCGATCGGCGGCGTGGTGGCCAGGTGTGCCCCCCGGTGCGCGGCGCCGGGCGCGCGGGCGCCTCGTGATGCGCCCGCGTCGGCGAGCGCGCCGGCCAGTTCGTCGGGCTCGATACGGTAGAGGTTCCACCAGCCGCTGCGGTCGCTGACGAAGACCAGGCTGCCGTCGGGCGCCCACAGCGGCTGCACGACGGACTCCTCCTCGCCGCCGGCGACGCGGACGGCCGCCGTCTGGCGGCCGTCCGCGCCCAGCGTCGCGACCCAGAGCTCGGTGCCGTCCCACGGCATGTTCGGGTGGTCCCAGCAGAGACCGGCGAGCAGGCGCCCGTCGGGGCTCGGGCGCGGGCTCGAGAAGAAGTCGTGGCCCGAGGCCACGACGGCGGGCTCGCCGGCGTCGCCGGCCGGCAGCACGACCAGGTCGTTGACGACCTCGTCGGCGAGGTGCCGCTCGCGTACGCTGAAGAAGAGGCGGCGGTCCGGGGCCACGCGCCCGTCGGCGTAGCGGAACGCCCGCGGCGCGGGCGGCTCGGGGGTCAGGGGCCGCGGCGCGCTCCAGCGCGCCGCCGCCCCGCCGCCGCCCTCATCCTCGATATCCTGACGGTACAGGCGCTGATCGTCGTAGGCGCTGAAGACGACCGCCTCACCGCCTGCCCCGTCGCCGGACGCGCCGCCTCCGCCTGCCCCGCCGCCGGTCTTGCCGGCGGCATGGGCGCCCCCTCCGGCCTCCGTGGTGAAGGCCTCGTACATGCCCCCGCCGTACTCGTGGACGAGGGTCCGGGCGTTCACTCCCGCCGGGGTCACATCGGCGATGACCCCGTCGGGGGCGCGGCGCACGACCACGTATCGCCCGCCCTCCTGCGGCCGCATCTCGACCCAGTACAGCGCTGCGCCTACCGCCTGCGGCCAACTAAGCGCGATGGCCCCCTCCGCGATGCGGCTCGCGGTGATCGGTGAACGCCAGGAACCGTACGGAGCCTTCACGGGATCCTCCTCGCCTGGGTAAGCGTGCCGGTGGCGCCGGATCGGAAGCAGCCCGTCTCCGGCAGTACTTGAACAAGAGCAGCCTACCCCCCGCGGCGTGCGAACGGGAGTGGCCTACCTCCAGAGCGGCTGGAGGGGTACCATTGAGGTGTCGTCTCGGGGGGAGTGAGATGAAGCGAGTCGTGCCACGGCCCAACGCGGCGTGCTGTATCGCCATCTTCACCGCGGTCTCGGCGTTGATCATGGTGCTCGCGCTGTGCGCCTCGTGCATCTTCCCTGACTGAGGCGGCGCGCGGGCTGTCTCGAGACGGCGCGCGACCTTCCCCTCGCGCGAGGTCTACCTCGGCGCGCCGCCCCCGTCGCCGATCACTGCGGCGCTCCCTCACTGTCTCCAGTCACGACGGCGTGCCTCCGACCTCGCGCTGCGTCCTCTCCCGCTCCCTGCCCATCCTGAACACGTGATGTGACCGCCCGCTGCGGCTGAAGTCCGGCGGTAGCGTCGAGCGCGACAGGTCGACGATCCGCAGGCCCGTGCCGGAGAGCGCAGCCTCGTCGAGCACGAAGTCCCGGCGGTTGCTCGAGAACAACAGGATGCCGTCGGGCGTGAGGAAGCGGCGCGCGACCATACGCACGAGGTCGGGGTGGTCGCGCTGCACGTCGAACGTCGCTCCCCCCATCCGCGCCGAGTTGCTGAAGGTCGGCGGGTCGAGCCAGATGAGGTCGAACTCGCCGCCGGCCTCGGCGATCCAGCGCAGGCAGTCGGCCTGGACGAGGCGGTGGCGTGCGGCGGCCGCTGGGGCCGCGTGCCGGCCGCGGGCCGTGGACGCGCCGCGCCGCGCGCCCTGAGCGGCCGGACTCGCCGGCGGCCAGCGCTCCTGCGTCGCACCCTCGATCCCGTTGGCGGCGAAGTTCTGGAGCGCCCACTCGAGGTAGGGATGCGAGAGGTCGACGCTCACACTGGAGAGCGCCCCGCCGGCCACGGCGCTGACGGTGGTGGTCCCGGTGTAGGCGAAGAGGTTCAGGAAGCGGCGGCCGGCGGCCAGCGAGCGCACCAGCCGGCGCGTCTCGCGCTGGTCGAGGAAGAGGCCGGTGTCGAGGTAGTCGGTGAGGTTGACGAGGTACGTGAGGCCGTCCTCTTCGACGGGGATGAGGGCGCCGCCGGCACCGCGGCGCTCGTACTGCGCCGCGCCGCGCTGCCGGCGACGCTGCTTCACGACGACACGACCCTGCTCGATGCCGAGGATCTCGGCGACGATCGCGACCGCCCGGGCGAGTCGGGCCGCGGCGAGCTCGGGCGGCACCTCGCGCGGCGGCGCGTACTCCTGCACGTGCGCCCAGCCGTCGTACACGTCGACGGCGAGGTTGTAGTCGGGCAGGTCGGCGTCGTAGAGGCGGTAGCAGGTGATGCCCTGCCGGCGCATCGTGCGCCCGACGTGGCGCAGGTCGCGGCGCAGGCGGTTGGCGAACTGCTCGGCGCCGGGGTCCAGCGCGGCGGGCGAGACGATCGCGGGGGCGGAAGCGGCGCCGGGACCGTGGTCGTCCCGAGCGGTCGCGTGTCCGGAGCCGCCTTCGCGCGCGACGTCCCGTCGCCCCCTGACCACCAGGCGGCAGTGCAGCGGCCCGTTCGTGAGCCGGGGACCGGCGCGGCCGACTCCGAGCAGCCGCGCCGCTCCGGGGCGGGCGGAGAGGACGGCGACCTGCCACCCGTCGAACTCCGCCCGCAGCCGCTCGCCCAGGAGTGCGTAGAGGCGCTCGAGGTCGCGGCGCTCGCCGAGGCGCTCGCCGTACGGCGGGTTGCAGGCGACGAGGCCGGCGGGCGCCTGCGGCGGCGCGACGAGCGCCGCCAGTTCCCGCCGCTCCACCGTCACGAGACCGCGCAGGCCCGCGCGCTCGACGCAGGCGGCGGCGATGCGCACCGCGGCGGGGTCGTGGTCCCAGCCGGCGAAGACAGGCGGGCGGCGGAGCGCCGCGAGGCGGGCGAGGCCCGCCTCGCGGCGCTCCGCCGCCTCGTCCGCGATCTCGCGCCACACGGCGGAGTCGTGTCCGCGCCAGCGCAGGAAGCCGAAGGCGTCGTTGCCGGCACGGCTGACCAGCCCCGGGGCGATGTCTGCCGCGACGAGCGCCGCCTCGATCGGCAGCGTGCCCGACCCGCAGAGCGGATCGACGAAGGAGCCGCCGCGCTCCGCGACCGCCGGCCAGCCGGCGAGGGCCAGGACCGCGGCGGCGAGGTTCTCCTTGAGCGGGGCCTCGACTTGGACGCGGTCGGCGCGGTAGCCACGGCGGTGCAGGCTCTCCCCCGACAGGTCGAGGGCGAGATCGGCACGACCGCCCTCGAGGTGCACGTTGACGCGCACGTCCGGCCGGCGCGTGTCGACCGACGGGCGCGAGCCGGTCGCGGCGCGAAGCTGGTCGACGATGGCGTCTTTGGTCTTGAGGGCGCCGAAGCGCGTGTCGCGGATCGTGTCGCTCGTGCCCGTGAAGCTGACCGCCAGCGTGGCGTCGGGACCGAGGTGGTCGCACCAGTCCACGGTCTGCACGCCGGCGTAGAGCTGGTCGGCCGACGCGGCGGGGAAGCGTGCGAGCCCGAGGAGCACGCGGGTGGCGAGGCGCGACCAGAGACAGGCGCGATAGCCGGTCTCCAGCGGACCCTTGAAGGAGGCTCCGCCGCGGGCCTCGCGGACGTGCGCCGCGCCGAGCGAGCGCAACTCGCTCGCGAGCGCTCGTTCGACGCCCCGGGGCGCCGTCGCGAAGAAGGCCAGGTCCACGCGGCAACGCTACCACGGGGGGAGGGAGCCGGCGCCGTCGCGGCCGGGTACCGGCGCGGCGGCTCGAGAGTCGTGCTCCGGCAGCGGCGGCCCGCGCACGGCCGGCACCCGAACGGCGTCGCGGGGGGGCGGGGGACTCGCGTTCGGTGTAGCTGGGGTAGTCTTGTCGCGCCGCGCACACGCGCGACTTCGGTGAAGGGCAGCGACCGCGAGGAGGTCACCGTGAAGTACGCCGGCGCGACCCTCGGTCGTGCCCTGGTCGTCCGCCTCGAGGACGGGGACGTGGTCCACGAGTCGCTCGAAGCGGCGGCGCGGGCCGAGGGCATCAGTCGCGCCGCCGTGCTGCTCCTCGGCGGCGCCGACGACGGCAGTCGCGTGGTCGTCGGGCCCGAGGAGAGCAGAGCCGAACCGATCGTACCCATGGAGCGCGCGCTTCACGGCGCACACGAGGTCGCCGGCGTGGGCACCATCTTCCCCGACGCGTCTGGGCAGCCGGTCCTGCACCTGCACGCGGCCTTCGGCCGCGACGACCAGGTGATCGCCGGCTGCATCCGCAAGGGCGTGCTCACCTGGGTCGTCGGCGAGGCGATCGTGATCGAGCTGCTCGGCAGCGCCGCCGCCCGCCGCCTCGACCCTGCGACGGGCTTCGAGCTTCTCGACCCCGGGGAGTCGCGGTAGCGGGCTGCCGGCGAGGACGCCCGTGGCCCGGCCGGCGGCCCGCGGGCGCGCCGGGGTCGCGCCCGCGGGCTACCCCTCGTGCGCCGCGATCGCCTCGATGAACGCGTCGCCGTAGCGCTCGAGCTTGGCCTGGCCGACGCCGTTGACGGCGAGCAACTCGACGTACGTGCCCGGCTTGCGCGCCGCCATCTCGGCCAGGGTCACGTCGCTGAAGACCACGTAGGCGGGCACGCGCTGCTCGTCGGCGAGTCGCTTGCGCAGGGCGCGCAGGCGCGCGAAGAGGGCCTCGTCGACCTCGAGGTCGGCGAGGCCGGCCACGCGCGCCGCCCGCTCGGCCGCCAGGCGCTGCTTCTTCGTCGGTACCTTGGTGCGCGGCTTGGCGAGCACGAGACGCTCGTCGCCGTTGAGCAGGTCGCGGGCCTTGGGCGTGAGCCGCAGGGCCGAGTACTGGGCGATGTCCTGCACGAGGTAGCCGCGGTGCACCAGCTGGCGGACGAGGCTCACCCAGTGGTCGCGCTCGACCTCGGCGCCGATGCCGTACGTGCTGACCTGGTCGTGGCCGTAGCTCAGGACCTTCTCGCTCTCGCTGCCGCGCAGGACGTCGACGACGTGGCCGATGCCGAAGCGCTGCCCCGTGCGGTAGACGCAGCTCAGCGCCATCTGTGCGTGCTCGGTAGCGTCGTAGGTCTCGGGGGGGTCGAGGCAGACGTCGCAGTTGCCGCAGTCGCGGCCGAGCTCTTCGCCGAAGTAGCCGAGGAGGGCGCGCCGCCGGCACGAGAGCGCCTCGGCCAGGCCGACCATGGCGTTGAGCTTGTGCAGCTCGACGCGCACCTGCTCGGGGTCGCGCTCGTACTCCCGGTCGGCCCAGCGCCCGGTGTTGCCGGAGTCGATCGCACCGGACCCGCCGCCGCCGTGCCCGTTGCCCCCGCGCCCGCGGCCCCCGCCCTCGACGAGGGAGCGCACGACGGCGGCATCGCCGAGGCCGAAGAGGAGCAGCGCCTCGGCGGGCAGGCCGTCGCGCCCCGCGCGCCCCGTCTCCTGGTAGTAGCTCTCGATCGTCTTGGGCAGGTCGTAGTGGACGACGAAGCGCACGTCGCTCTTGTCGATGCCCATGCCGAAGGCGACCGTGGCGACCACGACGAGGACGTCGTCGCGGGCGAAGGCGTCTTGCACCCGGCGGCGCTCGTCGGCGGGGAGGCCGGCGTGGTAGGCGGCGGCCGGGATGCCGGCCGCGGCGAGCTTGCCGGCCACCTCCTCGGTGCGCTTGCGCGAGAGGCAGTAGACGATGCCGGACTCGCCCTCGTGCACCTGGAGGAAGGCCCTGAGCTGGTGCAGCGGCTCGCGCTTCTCGACGACCGTGTAGCGGATGTTGGGGCGGTCGAAGCCGGTGACGAACACAGGCGCGTCGGCGAGCCCGAGGCGCAGGCGCACGTCGTCGCGGGTCTGCGGGTCAGCCGTCGCGGTGCAGGCGAGCACGGGCACGCCCGGGAAGAGCCCGCGCAGCTCGCCGAGCTGCACGTACTCGGGGCGGAAGTCGTGCCCCCACTGGCTGACGCAGTGCGCCTCGTCGATGGCGAAGAGGGCGAGGCCCGCATTGCCGTCGACCGGAGCGTTGCCCGGCCGACTCGGGCCGCCGCCGCTGTCAGAGGTATCGCCGCCTGCACCGCCGAGCCCGCGCAGCCGCTCGAGGAACGACGCGGTCATGAGCGTCTCGGGGGCGACGTAGAGGAGGTCGAGCTCGCCCCCGTGGAGCTGTGCCAACACGCGGCGCGCCTCGGGCCCCTCGAGCGACGAGTTGTAGGCGGCGGCACTGACGCCGGCCGCACGTAGGGCGTCGACCTGGTCCTTCATCAGCGAGATGAGCGGCGAGACGACGATGCCGGTGCCTGGGCGCAGCAGCGCCGGCAGCTGGTAGCAGAGCGACTTACCCCCGCCGGTGGGCATGAGGACGAAGGCGTCGCCGCCGGCCGCGACGTGCCCGACGATCTCGCCCTGGTGCGGGCGGAACTCGCGGAAGCCGAAGACGTCGCGCAGGACCTCGAGGGCCGTGCGCGGTGCGGCGCCCGACGGCGCGGCGCCGGGCGGGGAGCCGTGCGCTGCGGGGCCAGGCGAGGCGTCGTGCGGCGCGGCGGCAGGCGAGGCATCGCCGCGCGCGGCGGGGCCGGGCGGGTCAACGAGCGGGTGCTTCGGGTCGGGCTTCACCGTCCGAGTCTAGCAAGGTTGACGGACGGCGCCCCCGCGCGTCTCCCTCGCGCTACGGCTTGGGGCGCAGTGCGACCACAAGCGGCGCTGTCAGTTGTCGCACGAGTTCGAACGCGGTGACGGACTGGTCGATGCGCCAGAGGCCGGCGTTGTCCCCTTGCGGCTGAGAAGGAGAGCGTTGCCCTCCTTGTAGAAGCGCATGATCAGGTCGTCGCCCTTCATCTCGAGGACGATGGTGGGGTCGTCGAAGGGGGCGAAGACCGCGCCGTCCTCCAGCTTGCCCTCGTAGGTCCTGTTGGGAAGCTCGATGGTGAACTCGTCACCGTCCTTGGTGACGGTGACGACGGCATCGCCCATCATCTCGCTGGTCCAGTCGCCGACGAACTCGTCGCCGGGGTCGTCGCCGCATCCGGCGGCGAGGCTCAGGATCGCGAGGATGACGACGGCAACGGCGACCGACGGGAGGTGTCTCGGGCGATGGCGAGTTCGGCGTGGCATCGTGCCCCCAGGTATCGGCATCAACGGCTCGGCCGAGTCGCGGCCGCGGTAGCGCTCCGAGGCAACATAGCGCAGGGTGCGGTCAGTGTCACGACGGGGCGGTGCCCGCCGTGACGACGGGGCGGGCAACGTCGGGGCTCGACACAAGAAGGCGGTCACGCACGAGGGGCGGGCCGTGAGGCCCGCCCCTCGCGCTTCTCAGTCCGCGCTCTCGCGCGGCGTGGTGCTCAGGGTCCGCTCAGATCCCGAGCGCGGCCCGCTTCTCATCGATATACGCGAGCATCGCCGCGACCGCCTCTTTGGCGTCGGTCTCGACGGCGAGCTTGCCGCCGGTCACGCCGGGGAGGTCCTGGGTCACGAGTCTCACGAGTCGCGGCGCGCCGGTCACGAAGGGCACCGGGTTGACGTGCGTGTAGAGACCGAAGGCCAACGCGGCCATGGCGTCGATGGTCGCCTTCTGCTCCATGTACTCGGGCGCCGTTGCCACCACAGGCAACGCCGGCACGTCGACGCCGAGGGCGTCGGCGATGGCGCCGACCAGCACCAGGAGGCGGCCGGTGTCGGTGCAGGTGCCGAAGCTCAGCACCGGCGGGATCCCGAGGAGCTCGCAGACGGCCTTGAGGCCGGGGCCGGCGAGCTC
>Ga0068711_1001156_pt1 | contig 16534 bp, 15 predicted proteins | sample MTBAKMMethaMetaG_FD_62224 | JGI IMG/M metagenome (GOLD analysis project Ga0068711, IMG submission 62224) | Enrichment culture microbial communities from Arthur Kill intertidal strait, New Jersey, USA, that are MTBE-degrading - MTBE-AKM (Arthur... | ecosystem: Environmental > Aquatic > Marine >...
TGTCCGCCGACGGGGTGGTGGGCAAGAATACCGTAAGCAGAATGGATGGGCAGGTGGCCAACGTTCTTCCCGATCCGCCGACCAATCCGGATTTGAAACTGCCGGCAAGCTACTATATTCCGCGGCCGGTGGAGCGCATGCGGCAGCCTGACAGCGCCTCGTGCTGGGCCACCTCGGCGACCATTCTTGAAAAATGGAACCATCCCGGGAAATTCAACAAGTATATCAATGAATGGCAGGTGCCGGAACAGATCGAGCTGGTATTGACCGAGGCAGGCAAGAACGTCAACGGCCGACCGCCGGATTATTTTGTCAAAGAATTTCAGAGGCAGAGGGGGCTGCGCACTGACGACAACGAGCTGCTTTACGTACAGGGACTGAAATTCACCAAATTCACCCCGCCCATGAGCCGCTTTTCCGATCCGTTCAACTGTTTCCGCGGGGCATATTCATGGATGGGTCTGCTGGCCTGGGCCAAACGGCCGCTGGCAGTCAACGTCGTGAGTTATCTGCACCTGTGGAACCACTGGCTGCTGATTACCGGCGTGGACCTGACCAGCTCCATGGGGAACCGGTTTGCCCCGAAGTCACAGTTCCCCTTCCTGAATGTGGGGATCATCCATTACTTTGATCCGTTCCACGCCAATCAGGCTATCATGTCGTCCGAAGACATGGATTGTCTGGTTGGACCGCTGCCGAATTTCGCCTCACTTGCCGACCAGCACCGAGCGCGGGTGTTCTTTTAACAAAAAGATACAGGTTTCGATATTGCCGCTGTTGCGGGGCTGCTCCTTGACCGGCCGGCCCCTTTAAGGCATCTCCTTTCTGCCCAGAAATCTTCTGACCTTACCGGTGATCAGCTTATATCGATCAATGTTTTCCTGTATGGGGGAGAGATCCATGCCTTCCAAATGAGAGCTCAGGATGTTTGGATCAATTTGACGCTGCGCAGGATATATCACCGCAAAATTTTTTACCGGTAACGCGCTGGCGATTTTACGGGGCATGTTATCAAAGGCGCCCAGGTAGGAAAGAGTCCGTGGTCTTGCGCTTACCATAATCAGCAGATCGTTGTTTGCGAGGTAAGCGCCGATTTCAGCTGTCTCCGGATAACAGTCTATTATCTTCACCTGATAATCCGCATGGCATTCGCAGCCATTTAACACCTGCTGCAGCTGGTCAAGGGATTTTTCCAGGCCCACATACAAAACCATACGCTTACAATTGTATGCAAGCGTATTGACGGCCTTTACCCATTCGTTGAAACCGTATTCGAACTCTGAAAACGGCGGCATGATGACGACAATATTGCCCCCGGCATTCAGGGCGGTATTCAGATGCACCAGTATGATCATCCGGTCGACTTTCGTAAGCAGGCTGTTGGGTGTGTCGCCAAAAAAATAGTCAAGAGTCGATTGTCTGCCTCTCCAGCCGATGACGATCTTGGTGATCATCATCTCCCCAGCCGCGCTTACAATACCATTCACGTCATTGACATCAACCCTTGATGAAGGGAAAAACAGATTTCTGCTTTTCCCCGACTGCTTAATAACTTTTTCCACGAGATCAAGTTTGTCCTTGATATTATTATCTGCCATCTGATTATCAGGAATGACCGTCAGGGGATAAATGGGCTCGCATGAATGGCTGTCGCGCAGGCAGGAAGCAAAGTCGAACAGTTTTTCTATGTTCTCAGGGTTGGAAACAGGCACAAGGATCTTCTCGTCCTGGTTTGCCTGCTCGCATTTACCGTTTTCCCTGCTCACGGCCAGCTTGCGGCCATAGATTTCCGTAACGAATGAACTCACCAGGCAGGTCACCAGAATGAGTAATATGGTACTGTTCAGTACGTTCGCATCCACCAGGCCGATTTTGAAACCAACCAAAACAACCGCCAGGATGGCTGCAGCATGCGCGCTGCTGAGACCGAATATGACGTTCCGCTCAATGGCGGTCAGCCGGAAGACCTGCTGCGTTACCCAGGCAGCCAGAAACTTGGTCGCTAATGCGACCACAATGAGCACTGCGGATAAATAAAGAACGTACCACCCCTTGAACAAGACACCCGGATCAACGACCATCCCCACGCTCACCAGGAAGAAAGGGATGAAAAGGGTGTTGCCGATGAAAACAATACGGTTCATCAGCACCGATGATTCGGGAATCGATCTGTTCAGGGCGAGCCCTGCAAGAAAGGCCCCGATGATAGCCTCGATGCCGATCAGTTCCGAAAAAAAAGCCGACAGAAACACCATGGCCAGGACAAAAAGGTACTGGGTGCTTCCCTCTCCCTTGTAATTCCGGAAAAACCAGCGGGTAATCCAAGGCAGGCCAAAAAGGATTGCGAAGATAAACGCCACGAACAAAATCGACAACTGCCACAAATCGGCATTCGATTTATGCTGCGCCAGATTGGCGATAAAGGCGAGCAGCAGCAGCACCGCCGTGTCGGTTATGATGGTGCCGCCAATGGTTATGGAAACCGCCAGGCTTTTATTGATGCCCAGCCTGCTGGCAATCGGGTAGGCAAGCAAGGTATGCGTTGAAAACATGCTGGCCATCAGCAGTGCGCTGTAAAATGGATATTCCAGCCAGTAATAGCAGACAAAAAAACCTGAAACGAGGGGAATGAAGAAGGTGGCCAGTCCGAAGACAAGGTAATAACGATACTTCAGCAGACCCTGCATATCGAGTTCGAGGCCGGCAAGGAACATGAGATAGATGACGCCGACCGTGCTGAATATGCTGAAATTGATCACCCCCGATAAAAGATTCAAACCATAGGGCCCGACCAGCATGCCACAGAGGATCAGCCCGGCAATGCCGGGAATTCTCATCCTGCGGAAAATCAGTGGCGTAACCAAAATTATGAGCAATATCAGGAGGAAAATCTGTACCGGGTTTGTCAATGGAAAGGTAATATGGAAACCGTGTTGCATCGGTATGCCTGCACTCCTCAGTGCGCTTCATCACAGAAATGGGAATATTTTCAACCTGTCCGCCCTGGAGAAGACAATGCCCGTTCATGAAGAAAAAAAATCCTTGCCCTCCCGCCTCATAATTCCAGATAAATAGTGGCTCCCTTGCCCGGCCCGGGGCTTTCGGCCCACAGCTTGCCGCCCAGGGCGTTCACCAGGATGCCCGCCAGGGGGAGGTTGAGACCGAAACCGGCCGGGCGGCGTTTTTCAGGCTCCAGCACAAAGGCCTTGAAGATATTTTTCAGGTCCTCCGGATCAATACCTTTACCCGAATCGGCTATGGATATTCTTGTTTTTCCGTTATGGCTCACGGCATCAATGACGATTTTTCCCCCGGGGTCTGAAAAACAGATGGCGTTGTCGATGACCGCGCCCAGCACCCGGTCAAGATATTCGGGATCCGCCCTGACCGTCATCCCCGGACTGACGCGGTCATCAACCGCGAGCGTGCGCCCTGCCAGCGCATCCTTCCTTTTGCCCAGCAGCCCGGCAAACGTTTCCTGCAGAGTGACCTGCCGCATGTCGGGTTTGAGGTTGCTGCCCGCCAGGCCGAAATAGGTCAGCAGGGTCTCCGCCAGTTTCTGGATACGATCCAGCGGGGAGTTGATTTCGTTGGTGAGGTAAATAAGAAAGGACATCTTGTTGCCGTCCAGCTGTTTGACCCGCTCATGGGCCTTGACCAGCTGGGCCGTCCTCTCCTGTACCATCTTCTCGAGATTTTCACTGTAATTTTTCAGTTCAACATTCTGCCTCTCCAGCGTCAGTTTCAACATCCTGTTTTCTATGCCCTTTTCAATGACATTCAGCAGCTGCTGCTGGTTGACCGGCTTGAAGAGGAAATTAAAGATATGGCCCTCGTTGATGGCCCGGACGATATCGTTTTTCTCCGCCTGGCCGGACAGGACAACCTTGCACACATCAGGATGTTTCTTGTGCAGCCGGCTGAGCAGCACGCTGCCCCGCATTTCCGGCATGAGCTCATCGCAGATAACGAGGTCCACCTGATTGTTATCAACAAAACCTTCGACTTCTTCAGGATTTTCAAAGGTATAAACGTTATACTTGCGCTTGAGCAGTATCCTGAGCTCAGTGAGAATGGGAAGTTCGTCGTCCACAATCACCACGGTATATTTCTCTTTACTGTCTTGCTGCATTATGTCAAGATTCATAGGGATTTTTCCCCTCCTTGTCGACGGCGGGTTTATCGTCACCCGACCAAGAAAATTTACCCTGTTTAGCCAATACACTCCGCTGCGGAAAAAATCCGCCACGGCAGTTACACAAAGAGCCGCACGGTAAAGCAGGCCCCTTTTCCCGCCTCACTTTCAACAATAATCTCCCCTCCGTGGGTATCAATGATCCGGTGACACAGATTCAAGCCAAGGCCTGTGCCGCTGCCGATGTCCTTTGTGGTGAAAAACGGATCGTAAATCTTGTTGATGATTTCCTTTTTGATGCCGATGCCGTTATCCTCGAAGCGGGCTTCGATGCATTTTCTCTTGACGTTGTGATAGGTGGAAATGCTGATCCTGCCCTCTTTCTTCGACAAACCCTTTTCCTTGATGGCATCCCGGGCATTCATGATGAGATTCATGAACACCTGCCCCATTTCCTGCGCCAGTCCCTGAAAGGGCGGGAGATGGGGAGCCAGATTCTTGACGATCTCCAGATCGTATTTGACCTGATTATGGGTGAGCACCACCGCATCGCTGACAATGGTATTCAGATCGCATGAACTGAAAACCTCCTCACTGTGGGCCATACGCTTGGTACTTTTGACGATGTGATCGATCCTCTCAACTGACTGGATGTTGCGACTGGCAATGTCATCGATTCCTTCCAGGACAAGGTCCAGGTCAAGCTCTTTCATCAAACGGCGGATACGTTCTCTCTCCTCAGCCAACTGGGACGGTTCGGCATCGAGATATTTCTTCAGATCCTTGATCAGTTTTTTCACGTACTCGATATTCATCTTCAAACCGTCCATGGAAAAGCTGATGGCCTGGGACGGGTTGTTGATCTCATGGGCGATGCCGGCAACCATGGTACCCAGCGAGGCAAGTTTCTCCTGCTTGATAATACGGGCCTGACTTTCCAGCAGGGCATCCTTGGCCATGTTCCGTTCGGTGATGTCCCTGACCATGGCGATAAAGAGGTGTTTCGGGCCGCGGAACATTTCGCTCAAGGAAATCTCCAAGGCGAAGTGCGTTCCGTCCTTTCTCTCTCCGGTCAGTTCGATGGGGGTGCCCATGGCTTTCACCAGCAGCGGCGTGACAACATGGTCCGTTATTTCTGCTTTCCTTTCATCACCAGCAGCTTTTACCAGGGTACCGATATGCCTGCCCAGCATCTCTGCCTGGGAATAACCGAACATTCGCGAGGCGGCGGAGTTACAGGACTCAATCCGCCACTGTTCATTCAAGGTGATCAGGCCGTCGAACATGTTTTCGATGATCGACCGCACCCGGATCTCAGCCTGCTCCCGTTCCCGAATGGATTCCGACAGGCGCTTGACGCCGAGGAAGGTGCCCATCAGGCCGAGAAACCAGAGGGTGCCATGGGCCATACAGAAGGTGAAGATATCCTGCTTGGACATGGCAAGTAGCGGCGCCATGGGAATGGAGACGCTGATCCCGCCTCTGATGTCTCCCTTTCTGTAACCCTGGGCAGTGGGGTGGCATTGCTGGCAGCCTGGTTCCGCCGGCATGGGACGCATGAGACGCAGATACTTTTCTCCGTCGATTTCCTCGACGGTATGCACGTCGTCAATGCCGTCTTCAAAGGTTTTCAGGGCTGCTGCTTCCCATGGGTCAGGGGCGTTTTCCGGGCGCAGGGGGTCGAGACTGGTGATATGGCCGTAAGGACCGGTGCCCTTGGGCCGCATCTCATAGATCTGGCGGATCAGATGCTCCGGGTTGACCAGGGTCAGGGACTTGCCGGACTCGGTGGTCGCCCGGTGGTCGGGAATGTCCTGCAGATGAGGATTTGGCTGGACATTCTCGCTTATCGGCACAAAAACCCCCTGGTGGCTTTTGGCCCAATTGTATAATATCAGGTCCTCGTCAAAGACCGTGGAGGCCTCCACCAGGGCTATCTTGGTCGTTCGCTGTTTGTGCAGCGTGATATTCCACGCCAGCGAGGCAAAAACAATAATCGTCCAGATGGCGGCCAGCTGCCAGCCGTAACGGCCGATCCCCTCATAGGTGATCTCTCTTTCAGCCTTGATCTCGTGATGTTTGCGCAGATAGCGCTCAAGGACGATGAACAGAGGGAGGGTGAACAGACAGGTGGTGCCGCCAACAATGAAATGCTCCACATCAAAATAGTGGATATCCGGATGAATGATCAGGTCCGTCAGCGAGCTGAGATTGCCCAGCAGGACGATGATCATCAGGTAAAACAGCCCCCTGTATTTTATTGGATTCATTTCCTCATACCAGACAGATCTCTTTCAAGCCTCCTCAGTTAACCGGCTGGATGATGTCTCCGTAAGCCTTGATCTTACGGCGCAGGGTATCTTTGGAAATCCCAAGTTCGCGACAGGTCTGCATTGTCCTGAAATTGTTACGGGTCAATGCCGCGATGATGGAGTGCTTTTCAATCTCCTCCAGGGTCATGGGCTCGCCGGTCCCGGGGTTCAGCTGCGTCTGGCCGGCCTCTGTTTTCTTCTGGAATTTCGCCGGCAGATGCCGGGGGAGGATGGGTCCCTTGCTGCAGAGGATGAAAGCGTATTCGATGATGTTCTCCAGTTCCCGGATATTGCCGGGATAATTATAGTGCATGAGAATTTCCAGTACCTCTTCGGAAAGGCCCTGCACTTCCTTGCCGCGCTGCCGATTGAACTTTTTGATGAAATATTCGGACAGCAGCGGCAGGTCCTCCATCCGGTCCCGCAGAGGCGGCACCCTGATCTTGACGATGTTGAGCTGTCGATAAAAATCCTCCCGGAATTCATTATCTTCTACCAGCTCTTCAAGATTCTTGTTGGTTGCGGCGATAATTCGCGCATCAGTGCCGACCGGCGTGTCCGAGCCAAGCGGCTCATAGGTTTTACTCTGCAGAACCTGGAGAAGCTTGGCCTGCATGGTCGGCGAGATATCACCGATCTCGTCGAGAAAAAGCGTTCCCTTTTCAGCGGTGGCGAAATAACCCTTCTTCTCTTGTTGGTCCTCGTAACAGCCCCCTGCCCTGCAACCAAAAAGCTCGACCTCAAGAAGTTTGTCCGGCAGGGCGCCGCTGTTGACCGCCACAAAGGGCATCATGCTTCTGTTGCTCTGCTTGTGGATGGCTCTGGCGATCAACTCCTTGCCGGTTCCACTTTCACCGACGATCAGGATATTGCTGTCGCTTCTGGCGAATTCCGGCAGGATCGCCAGGATATTCTGCATCAGGGGGCTGTTGGTGAGGATACCGGTCCGTTCCCGTTCCGCCGCCAGATAACTGCGCAGACTGTGAATTTCAGTGAGATCCCGGAAGGTCTCCACCGCGCCGATAATTTTACCAAACTCATCAACAAGGGCGGTGGCGCTGATACTCACGGAAATCTCCCGGCCATTCCTGTCGTGGATGATGATGTCGAACACATCGACCTTTGATTTGGTCTGCATCGCCTTGGCAAGAGGACAGTTCCCCTCGCAAACGCTGCCGTCAAAGACGTCCCTGCACCTCCGACCGAGAACCTCATCACTCCTGTAGCCGGTGATGGCCTCTGCGGCCTTATTGAAAGAGGTGATCTTGAAGGCATGATCCACCGTGAAAACACCATCGCCTACACTATCCAGAATATACTGTCTCTGAATCGCACCGGTGTTGTCACGGAAACTCTCAACCCCGCCGATGATTTTTCCGGTGGCATCCAGCATGGGAGCAGCCCGGACACTGACCGGCAGGACACGGTGGTCCGCCGTCTCTACATAAAAACATTCCTCCACATGAGGCTTGCCGGTCCTGATCGCCTTGGCAAGGGCCATTTTGTCCACCGGGATATTGGCCCCTTCCTGCCGGAGAACATCGGCAAAAAATTTACCGAGCACCTGCTCCTGCTTGAAGCCCGTTATCAGCTCTGCCGCCCTGTTGAACAGGGTGATCTTGAAGTCCATGTCCACGGTTAAAACACCGTCAAATACACTGTCCAGAATCAGCTGCCGATGGAAAATCTCCGTAATTTCCTGAAAAGACTGGACTCCTCCGACAATATCGCCGCTGTTGTCCACCAGCGGCGAAGCGCTGACCAGCACCGGCACCAGCCTGTCTCCTACCTTAAGATGGCGGGTCAATTTGAGCAGCGGCTGTCCTTTTCCCAGAACTTGGCCGACGATACAGAAGTCCTCACGCAAAGATGAAGCAAAAAGGTCTTTGCAGGTCTTGCCCAGGGCTTCATCCTCGCTGATACCGGTGATGCTTTGGGCCGATTTGTTGAAGGAGGTGACTTTAAGAGCAGGGTCAACGGTAAACACCCCCTCCGTCAGGTTGTCCAGGATGAGCTTACGTTGGATGGCATCGCTGAAGATGGCGGAGGACAGGCGCTGTAATGTACTGATGACATTCGAGAGTTTGTCGTCTTGTATCATCTGGTCAGGGCCCTCGCTTGCTATGAAATATTGCCGCAGCAATATCTTTTGAGAAATAAAAAAAGAGCGTGATGTATAGCAAATAAAGCATTTTTTTACAAATTTTGCAAGGTGGTTGTCTGAGGTAAAATGCCGCCCATAACACACAGAAGGATTACATATTCACAATTGCCGGTTTACCTGAAAGCAGCAGGCATGAAATCATTCCCACCTTTTTTTGCCCTCTGCTGATTGTTGCGGCGATGATATCAAAAAAATTGCGTAAAGCGTGGTATCCATGATGCGAAGAGAATCAGGATGGGATATATTGTCGTTTATGCCGTCATGATCGAATGGTGCGTGGGCAGGTTATGGTCGGCAATGACTGCCCTCACCATCATTTACTGCTGGAGTAACACATGGGTAACTGAAAACAAAAACAGACGATATCTCCGGGCGGGATAAAAAATATCTGGATTACAGTGAAACCTATTATAATCGGCATTGCTGCTCTCTGTTTGCTGGCGTGGCTTGTCAGTCTGTTGTAGAAAACTCAATCTGTTCATGGCAATTCGACGGCATCAGGGCAGCATTCTCTGCCATGGCCACGGATGCGACGGAAACTACCGCATGCAACCTCATTGACTTACCGGCACAAGGAGAAGAACTCATGTCAGAACAATTCAGAGACAAAGCTTTACCTCTAAACCAGGAAGGCGTGGCCGAGGTTGTCGATCGCCTGCAGGTCACGGTTGCAGAGTTGTGGGCAGTACTTAATGTTGAGACACGCGGCTGCGGCTTTCTGGCCGACCGGCGGCCGATGATTCTGTTTGAACGCCATATTTTCAGCCGCGAAACCGATCATCAGTTTGATATTTCCCATCCCGACATCAGTAACCGCAAGGCCGGCGGCTACGGGGCCGGTGGCGGCGCCCAGTATGAACGGCTGCAACGCGCCCTGGCTCTTGATCGCAGGGCAGCCCTTCGCAGCGCCTCCTGGGGTATCGGACAGCTCATGGGTTTTAATGCGGAAATTGCCGGGTATGCAGGGGTGGATGAAATGGTGACTGCCATGCAGATCTCTGAAAATCATCAGCTACTCGGAATGGCCGGCGAGATCACCAGCAACAGGCTCGACCGCTCCCTGCGCGCCCATGACTGGGCAGCCTTCGCCCGTGGCTACAATGGCCCTGAATATGCGAAAAACAGCTACGATACGCGACTCGCAGCCGCTTATCAGAAATACACCCTGGGCCCTCTGCCTGATCTGATTGTCCGGGCCGGCCAGATCTTTCTCATGTATCTCGGTTATCATCCCGGTTCCATTGATGGCGTTTCAGGCCGCTTTACCCGCTCAGCCCTGAACGAATTTCAGGAACGGCACGGGCTGCCTTTTACCGGTGAAATCAACGAAGAACTGCTTGAGATACTTAGGCTTGAAGTTGAAAAACTTCCAGCCTGAAGGCGATCGGCAAGGTTGAGCCTCACCCGGGTTGGGCCTGTCACTGAAATACATCTTTTCAACAGGCAGATACAGCCTCAGCGATGGTTTAAAAACATTATCGTACCATGCCGGTGATTAATACTTGAAAATTATCTGCTACAGCATTATTTACTATTTTTTTTAATATCGGGATTCCAGTGAATTGCCGATAAGGATAGTTGACAATCTGCTTCCGGCGTTGGCTTACCATCTCAGAACCGCCGGAAGCGTCCCTGCGTTTCGTTGAAAATGAGATGGGACAGGATCAAAAGAAAGGAAATGAACATGGCAAAAAAATCCTTGGGTTTTTTATTAAGCATCCTCCTCACGCTGGTGTGCTGCGCCGGATGCGGGGGAGATTTGCAAACCAATGATAACAGCCCGGATAAAAAATCAGAGTCCGGGGCCGGCAAGGCACAAGCCGCAGTGAAAAAAATTATTGAACCCAGTCAACTTATCAGCAGGATAGAGGCTGAATCATTTACCCGCGAAAAACTGAAAGAAGCGCAAAATGATGAGAAACAGGCGGTCGGCATGAAAAAATGCTTCTACGGGGCCGCCAGCGGGGATTCCGGCAATTTTTTCCAGATCAGCGTTCAACAGTCGCTTTTCATGCCACAAACTGCGCTGGAATCAGGGCAGAATCCAAAAACCATATTTGAGAACACCAAAAAAATTCTTTCCGATGGCCGGATTGATCTTAAAGGACTCGGCGATGATGCATTCATCGGGACCATCGCCCTGCATATCCTGAAAGACGACTACTATATCACCATAAGATTAGGAAATCCAAACGGCAAGGAGAACAGAAAAGAGCTTGAAGCAGCCGGCAGAAAGGCACTTGAGAACCTGCAGTCTCTGCTGATATGACAGAGGGTGCTCATTGACCTTGCCCTTTTAGAAAACAGGGATGGCCCGCGAGCCGCCGCAGGGTATTCGCCGCATTCGCTTAGTGCGGCTGAACCATGGCAAACGATTCCGCCGCCACCCTGCCCGCCGTTTCCGGCGCATCACCTGCAACAAGCCATTACCAGGCCAGCTGAAGCTGGTCGCAAGGAGAATTGCCATGTCAGAGCGCAAGATACCAAGCAAACTCTATCAGGAGCTTACCGGCCTGTTTCCCGAGGCCATGGCGGCGCTGGAAAACCTCGGTTCAACCGTGCGCCGCTCTGGTCCGCTTGATGAAAAAACAGCACAGCTGATCCAGCTTGCCGGTGCCGCGGCAGCCCAATCAGAAGGCTCCGTTCACTCCCATACCCGCAGAGCGCTTGAGGCCGGGGCCAGCAGGGAAGAGATCTATCATGCCCTGCTGCTGCTTGTTTCGACCATCGGCTTTCCCAAGGTTACGGCCGCTTTCTCCTGGAGCAAAGATGTCCTGGACAGGCCAGACCAGAAATAGGCGCTGAAGATCCGATTTGCTGATCCGCTGTTGCCCCTTCATCCCTGCACCGGGCATATCGTCCATCGCCTTATCATTTTTCATTCGCCCCTCCCGGCGCAATTGAATATGTCAGCCAGCCGAGTGTATTGATTGACAGTTAATGCTTTTATGGTTTGAAAATCAAAAAAAATCATATACAACAGATAGTGTAGAACTTTTACGGATTATATCGGTACAGTAACCGACAGTCGGCAGGGGTGATCAACCCGGCAAAAAGGATCCATCCGCAAGACCGGCAGCCAGCCGCGGACCATGCGGATGGCGACAGATAAAAATAAATGACAAGGGGGTGTTTCGATGAGCATGATGCAGGAGTTCAAGACATTTGCCATGAGAGGCAATGTGGTTGACATGGCAGTTGGTATCATTTTGGGTGGCGCCTTCGGGAAAATCGTTTCCTCTTTTGTTGCCGACGTCATCATGCCGCCCATCGGGCTGCTCATAGGCGGGGTAAATTTCACGAGCCTGTCAGTAACCATGAAAGAGGCCGTCGGCGACGCCGCGGCCGTCACCCTCAATTACGGAAAATTCATTCAGTCAGTCGTGGATTTCCTCATTATCGCCTTTACCATATTCATGGTTATCAAGATAATGAATAAGATGAAGAAAAAGGAAGAGCAGGCGCCGGCATCGCCTCCCCCGCCGTCAAACGAGGAAACTCTGCTGACGGAAATCAGAGATCTTCTCAAACAGAAATAGCTTGCATAGTATAACGGCTGAATCGGGCAAAGCTTTCAGGGGACAGATATGGCTGCGGACACAAACCTGCCGGCGGTGAAACAACAGCTCAAGGAACTCATCCAACAACGCGCCTATAAGAGAAACAGCGTTTTCAAAACACCCTCCGGGGTGGTGAGCACTTTTTTTGATTTTCTTGAAATTTCCCTCAAACACAAGGGAATACAACTGGCTGGCGAGGTTGTATTCTGTGAAATCAGGGATCTTGACATTCAGGCGATCGGCGGTCCGTCCCACGGGATTGTATCCATCCTGTGCCGGGCCGCCTTTCTTAGAGAAATCGGGGTGTTCTATGTCCGTGACAGCATCAAGAAGGAGGGAAATATCCATGCCCCGAAGTGGATAGAATCACGCATCAAGGGTGGAGACAGGGTTGCCATTGTCGGTGACGTGGTATCATCCGGCAGCCAGATTATCCGTGCCGTACAACAGGTCATGCAACTCGGCGGTGAGATCAAAAAAATTATCATCATCATCGACACCCAGGAGGGAGGCGGGATCGAAAAAATTAATCAGTTCCTGCATACAAACATGCTGGACATCCCGATCAAAGTCATCTTCACCCGAGATGAACTGGCCACTGATACAACCTCCCCGTAAAACAAAACATGTCGGCAAATTAGCATGCAAAGGGCCACTGCTCCTTATCCTGTTCCATAGTCAATTTTATGCACCAATTTTTCCAGCTCCATGAAGCGGCAATCCTGTGGCTGACCGGCTTGTCGACAGTCACCTTTATCGGCACCCTGATCATCGTGCCATTACTGGTGATCCGCATTCCATCCGATTACTTCGCCCACGCCACGCGTCATCGTGCTCCCTGGGCGACGCACCATCCCTTTGTCCGCGGGGCATTGCTCTTAACCAAAAACCTTGCCGGTTATGTTTTCGTACTTGCCGGCATTCTCATGCTGGTTCTTCCCGGCCAGGGACTGCTGACCATTCTCATGGGCGTCATGCTGCTTGATTTCCCGGGGAAATACCGGTTTGAAAGGTGGCTGGTGACCCGCCGGCCTGTTGCAAAATCAATCAACTGGCTCCGTAATCACGCCAGGCGCACCCCGCTTAATCTTGATGCTTGGGGATAATGCTGCAATCACTGACCAGCCGCTGGCAAAGATCCGCCAACGCAAGCGGACAAACCTGCCCACGCAGCCATGACACAGGTGATGCCACCCTGCTGGCCTTCGCCGGGGTACAGAAAGCTCTTGCCTGATTATCTCCCTGGCTGACATCTGGGAGGCCCTGCCGGAAAAACTGATCATCCCGAGCAACTCTTCTCGCCGCAGCTGGGCCTTTCGCGGACGGGGAACCATGACTCGGCAATACCGTCCGGATGATATCGCTTGATTTATCCGGCAAGAGATGATGAGATATCTTTAACAGTGTAGCTGTTTCGCAAATGAGAAAGATAGGCAAAATATTTGTTTTGCCAGGGAGGAAAGTTCCATGAAAGTATTCGTTGTTTACTACTCAATGTATGGCCATGTGTACAAAATGGCGGAGGCCGCGGCCGAGGGGGCTCGATCCGTGTCAGGGGTTACGGCTGAACTGCGCCGGGTCCCTGAAACACTCCCGCAGGAAGTGCTTGAGAAGATGGGCGCTCTGCAGGCACAAGAGCAGCAGCGTCACATTCCGGTCTGCACTGTTGACGATCTGGGTTCCGCCGATGCCGTAATTTTCGGCACACCCACCAGGTTCGGCAACATGTGCGGCCAGATGCGGCAGTTTCTCGACTCCACAGGGAAGCTGTGGATGTCCGGCGCCTTGGTCGGCAAAGCGGGAAGCGTCATCGCAAGCTCCAACACCCAGCACGGCGGCCAGGAATCGACAATCCTAAGTTTTCACATCACTCTCCTGCATCAGGGCATGGTGGTGGTCGGGCTGCCCTACACCTTTAAAGGTCAGATGACCAGCGATGAGATCAGCGGCTGTTCGCCCTATGGCGCCTCAACCGTTGCCGGGCCGGACGGCAGCCGGTCGCCCAGCGACAATGAACTCGCTGGAGCCCGTTTTCAGGGTGCCCATGTTGCGGAAATCGCAAAGAAACTCTGCGCTTGACCCAGGGGGCACCCCCCCATCGGTTCATCACAGCGTCCGCAGATAAATTGTTCATCAAAAGGTAAAATATGCGTGGTTATGGAGATTGGTGCTGGTGGCCGGGCAATTGGTTCGGCGGCGGCCTGTTCATGGTTCTCTTGTCAATCCTGCTGATCTTTCTTCTTGTCTCACTTATCAGAAATATGGGCGGTAAATCCTCCCGCCATGCAGATGCGCTTGATATTCTGAAGAGAAGATATGCTGCCGGTGAGATCAGCAAGGAACAGTTCGACAATATGAAAAGGGATATTCTGGACTGATCAGCCTGCTGCAAACAAATGCATGGCGCGGAAACCGTTCACGGGCAAATAATCAGCACCTCGTTTCCCCATCGGCCTTCAGCGATCCACCCGATAAACTTTTCAAGGTGCCGTTCACATGAAACTGATCACATCTCATCTCTTTAATGAGCTGCTTGTCCAGGCTGGTGCAAACGCCAGAAAACGGACCAATCACAACATCCATGAATCAGCAGCCGATCCCGTACAGCGGCTTTTTATCGCCGCAAGACTTGGTTCCTATTTCCGTCCCCATCGGCATACAGGCAAAAGCGAATTTGCCCTGGTCATCCGCGGACTTTTTGATGTGCTTGTCTTTGACGATGAAAGCCGCTTGACCCACCGGATCACCATCGGGCCCGGCGCTAATGTGTTTGCCTTTGACCTGCCGTCGAACATCTGGCATTCATGGATTGCTCGGGCTGATGAATCGGTGTTTTTCGAAACAAAGCAGGGACCCTATGATGCAGAGACGGCGGCGCAATACGCCCCATGGTCACCGGCCGAGGGAACGCCGGAGGTCAATGCCTTTTTTGCCCGCCTGCAGCATGCCAGAGTCGGAGATTACGTTGCCTGACAGCAGCCCCGCCGGTTTAGGAGCCGTGCAAAAATAACCTGTACGATCCTGCCTCGCCTTTACGGCTCCTTATGCCGTCTTGACATGACTAAATGTTCAATTTGTTTTTGCTCAACGGCTTACAGAAATGGCTTGGCGATAAAATAGCAACCAAGCCCCGCGATCACCACCCCCGCTCCCTTGCGGAACCACAGGCTGCCCCGGCCGAAGAATGCGCTGGACATCAAACGTTGCACCGCGGCGGTGGAACTGCCGGCCACGGCAATGGGCAGACAGTGGCCGATGGCAAAAAGCAGGATGAGCAACACCCCGGTCAGCACCTGCTGCTGCACGGTGATGATGGCCAGAATGGGGGCAATGAAGCCGAAGGTGCAGGAGCCGGAGAGCACCCCGTAGGCCAAGCCCAGGACAAAGGCGCCCCTGTGCCCTTTCAGCCGCAGCCGGCCCAGGGCGCCGCCGGGCAGGGAACAGCTTTTGGCCAGCCCCAGCATGTCCAGGGCCACCCACAGCAGGACCAGCCCCACGGCAATGGCCCACCAGGGACCGACATCGCCCAGCATCCGGCCCAGCCAGGCGCAGATAATGCCCACCAGGGTAATGGTGACGAAAAGCCCGGCGCTGAACAGCACCGCATACCAGACCGCCTGCCGGCCCTTGATGATCTGATCCTGACCACCCACATAGGCCACCACCAGGGGGATGGAGGCCAGGTGGCACGGACTGAGTAATACGCTGATCATCCCCCAGACAAAACAACCCAGGGCGGCAATGGCGGTCCCACTGGTGATCCATTCGTTGACAAGCAGAAAAACGGCATCCATCTCCGCTTACCTCTTCACGGGTTCCGCGACCCCCAGTTCCTTCAGTTTGGCGACAATCCCCTCTTCAGCCAGAAACCCCTCGTGCCGGTAAATCTCTCTGCCGCTTTTATCAAAGAATATCTGGGTGGGAATAGAATTGATACCGAACCTCGCTGATTGACTTCTGTCCTCCCACACATCGATAAAGACAATGGCGGCCCGGCCGGCATATTCCTTCTCCAGTTTCTCCAGGACCGGTGCCATCATTTTACACGGGATGCATTTGCCGGCCCCGAGATCAACCATGGTCACCATGTCCTTCACCGGTATTTCCGGTTGTGCCGCCAAAGCGGAAGCGGTAAAAAACAACGAAACAAAGATGATCAACCAACGTAAAAAATTTGCTTTCATACGATAACTCTCCTGTTTTATTGATGTTTCATGAACCTCATTATTTCAGATAATATCATGCCCCATTGGCGACGGATTTCATGATCTCAAAGAGTACGCGGCTATCCACATTGTTTGCATCGGCGTTCTCCTTGAGACTCCTGTCAGGATCAGCCGCAATGCCTTGCTTTTCCATGGCG
>Ga0068711_1001168_pt1 | contig 16386 bp, 12 predicted proteins | sample MTBAKMMethaMetaG_FD_62224 | JGI IMG/M metagenome (GOLD analysis project Ga0068711, IMG submission 62224) | Enrichment culture microbial communities from Arthur Kill intertidal strait, New Jersey, USA, that are MTBE-degrading - MTBE-AKM (Arthur... | ecosystem: Environmental > Aquatic > Marine >...
AACATTTTAAGAAAAGCAATCCCGGACGCATTTTGCAACGGGATAGAGGGTGCTGCAGTTCACCCTTCGAGATTCATTCTCGTAAACTAATGCATAGTTTTCTATGCTTTTAGATACTGTTACGCGGTGCAATTAGCTAAATACTATGGAGCGGAAGTGACCGGAGTTTGTAGCACAAAGAACCTCGAATGGGTTAAATCTCTCGGGGCAGATAAAGTAGTGGATTACACCCTAGAAAATTTTTGTATGAGTGGCGAGACTTACGATATTATTCTCGACACCAAAGGTAAAACTTCTTTTTCAATGGTCAAACGCGCGCTAAAACCCCAAGGACTATACTTGGCAGTTGCTGGTGGCTTGCGAGAATTTGCACAAATGGGATGGACATCCGTGGCAAGCCGTCAGAAAGTGCTGGCCGGTCAGGCTCCTGAGAGCAAGGAGGATTTGGATTTTCTTAAGGAGTTGGCTGAGGCAGGTAAAATCAGACCGGTCATTGACCGCCGGTATCCCCTGGAGCAGATGGCTGAAGCGCACCGCTATGTTGACCAGGGTCATAAAAAAGGAAATGTGGTTATTAATGTAGTCTTGTAAAGAATTAATGATCTCTCAAAAAACCAGGTAAAGGCGCTGCCGATATCTGGTTTTTTGGTTCTTATGGCTTTCTGCAGTTGATTAAGGATTATATGCGGAATGCGTGCAATAATCATAGTATGGGAATAAATACAATCCTCCGGGTGATTGCCATTTTTCTGCCATTGCTGGCGGCTTTCTTCATCTGGCGGCTGGGAGATAAAATCCATCAGTCCAAGCACCGGCTTGCGGTGTTTGTGTTTGGATTGAGTGCAATAATCGCTCTGATTTTTTTCACCTTTAACCAACAATATGCTTGCGTTTTCCAATCCGGAAGGAAGAGTTGTCTGCTTGAGGCAACGGGCACAATTTCCTTTTTCCTGCTCAATCTGTTTTTGAGTAAAGTCTGCCTTACCAGAACGCGAGAAAGCGATTCGGAGGAATTAATCCTGATGTTATTGTTAAGCAGCGCCTGGGCTGGTGTGGGTTTAGCCGATAATCTATTTGTTCTTTTGCTTGCTCTATATTTATTCGTGTTTGTCTTCAATCGCTGGCTGAAACGCATTGGCTTTAAAGGTGGATTTCTTAAAATACGCAATGATGATGAGGAGGATCCAAGGATTGATTAATCCCTATGGAATCCTGGCCCAGTCTGGCAAATCGAGGAACGAGTATTGCTCGATTTCTCCTTGGCGGTATTCAAAATGGTATTGTCTTGGATGTGAATTTTTAAATATTTCCGGTCCGAAGATATGAATATTGGAAACCACCTCGGGCGAGGTGAACACCCAATCAAAAGGTTTCCAGGCCAACCAACCTTCTTCAGATTGTTGCATATTAAAGGAAGGAGATTGTGCTGTGAAGATATAAAGCCCACCGTCCTCAATTTCAAACCCGGACCAGGTTAGAATACCTTTGTATTCTGCTGTCGGAATGATTATCCCTGTTTCTTCTTTCACCTCACGCAGAATGCTCAGGTTGGGAGTTTCACCAGGTTCAATGTGTCCGCCGACGCCATTCCATAAGCCCTGATTGGGGGGACGATTGCGTTTGAGCATCAGGATAGAATCTTGGTGAGTGAGAAAACACAATGTATATTTTAAAGGTGACATGGATTCTCCAAAGAAACCGTAATAATTGAATTGTAATCTTTAGTTGATTTCGAGGCAAACAAGGATTGCGACTTGGAATGGTTTATTGCGTAAATATGAATAGATTGAAAACGGATATTGAAAGGAAAACCAATGAACGTAGAAATTCATTATCGACCATCCTACTCGATGGGTGTGATTCGCCTGAACGGCGGTGAAGGTGTGCAGGTAGAAGGCGGCTCGATGGTGGGAATGTCACCAGGTATGCTATTAGAAACACGCGCCGCAGGTGGAATTCTCAAATCGTTAGGGCGCGCGTTATTGGGCGGCGAAAGCTTTTTTGTCAATACATATACTGCCCCGGCCCAGGGTGGTGAAGTGATGGTCGCTCCCGCGTTACCCGGTGATCTGGTCACGCTGGATCTGGGGGGTGAAAGCCTGCTGGTGCAATCCGGTTCATACGTGGCCTCTGAGTCCTCAATCCAGGTGGATACAAAATGGAGCGGCGCAAAGACCTTTTTCGCCTCAGAAGGTTTCATCATGTTGAATGTCACTGGGAGGGGGAAGGTGGTTCTCTCCTCCTATGGAGCAATCCATGAAATGAGCCTGAGTCAAGGTCAATCTTATACAATCGATACTGGCCATCTGGTGGCTTTTTCTGAAGGCATGGGTTTCCGTGTGCGCAGTGTTGGCGGAATCAAATCCACGCTTTTCAGCGGTGAAGGTCTGGTAGTCGACTTGACCGGGCCAGGGCGAGTTCTAATGCAAACCCGTTCGACCGATGCGTTCATCGCCTGGCTCACACCGCATTTGCCAAAACCTTCATCAAATAGCTAAATTTCTTACAATGCACAGGGAAATTTGTTTACCCTGTGCATTGTCTGATATAAAATTGAAATATGAAATTGAAGCAAAAAGAGAAACCCCGGTTTTATCGCCGCTGGCCGGTATTTGCGGCTGGTATTCTAATACTGTTACAAGGAACCATCCATCTTTTTATCTTTCCGACCATCCTTTTTCTGAATCTTAGAGAGGAATCACTTACCCTGATCGATATTCTCAATTCGTTGTATTGGAAAGACCTGGGAATCCTCTCCGCAATAACACAAGCAACCAATGGAGAATTGGTCATCCAGCTTGCAAACCGGATGATAAATATTCCGCTGGAACAAATTTACAGCGCGTTATTTATTCCTTTTTCCGTACTGGCGGTTCCAGTGACATTTGCTATATGGATTCGCTATCGCCATGCCTGGATCCTCGCTCTTCTCCAACAAGTTTTGATATTAACCCTGTGTATTTATCTTTACTTCAATCACTTATCAGAGTACTTGTATCTGGTAATGGCGGTCAGTGTATTTGAGGTGGTTTATTTAAACCTTTATGACCTTAGGTTGGTTTTTGATCAGACATAATCCAGGGAATGTGAGCCGTAAATTGGAGAAAGAAGAAAAACTCGCTTTGATACAAAGGTTTGCTCCCGTGTTGAAATTCACACGCGGAGAGCGATTCTTCCCGATGACTGTGGAAGACTATTTACGCGCTTCCAGCCTTTGGATCCTGGGCAAGAATAAAGAAGAAAAATGCCTTGTTCCTCAAGGAGAATTGGACACCGAAAAGATAGGCAGGGTTTGTCTTCCTGATTCAGAAGCGGTCCAGTTCTTAAAATTTATTGAGCCCGTTGATTTTCCTGAGCTTTTGGAATTCTTGCAAACACAAATTAGGCAGAAGGATGTTCAACGTTTCCATCCTGGCAAGGGACGCTTGGCGCGGGTGGGATATGTTTCCCGGTTCGTGGATTTGGTGTTTTCACTTAGTTTATTGGCGCGAGGGCGTGTTTCTGGAGACACCAGTATTGCTGCTTCTTTTGAATATCAGCGCATCTTTTCTGAAAATCCTCAATATACATATTATGCTCGTGTGATCAAACAAGAAGAATGGCTGGTTTTGCAGTACTGGTATTTTTATGCCTTTAATAACTGGCGTTCTGGCTTTTTTGGATTGAATGACCATGAAGCTGATTGGGAAATGGTCAATATTTATCTAAGCCAAAAAGATGAAGACTGGCAACCAGAATGGGTGGCATATGCCAGTCACGATTTTTCCGGTGATGATTTGCGCCGTCATTGGTTTGACTCCGAAATTGAAAAAGTTGGTGAGCATCCAATTGTTTATGTTGGCGCTGGTTCGCACGCCAGTTATTTTCAAGAAGGTGAATACTTAATGGAGCTGGATGTTCCCTTCCTTTCCCCAATCTATCGGGTGGTGGAATTCCTGAGTCGAAAATGGCAGGGTCTTGTCAGTGTTCAATCATTGAATGATGGTTCGCAAGGAAAATTGCTGCGAATACCATTTGTTGATTATGCTCGGGGAGATGGGTTGGTTGTTGGTTATAACCAGGAAATAGATTGGGACCATGCCGTTTTGTTCGATCCAGTTCCTGGTTGGGTTAAAGAATACCGTGGCTTATGGGGTTTTTATGCTCAAGATCCAACCTCAGGTGAAAACGCACCCTCTGGTCCAATGTACCAGCGCAACGGCACATTACGCAAAGTATGGTACGATCCTTTAGGATGGGCGGGAATGGATAAAGTGCCTACCCAGGCAAATCTAAACCAGGCTATTAATTTTCAGAAAAATTTTTTACTCGCCCAACAAGAAGAACTCCAGGGGAAGGTTGATCAGAAAAGCCAGCAACTGATTGGAGAGGGGGTTACTTTTCAGGCTCTAAAACACGAGCCGAATTTAAACAGATTGGCTCGCGAAGCGGAAAAACAGATTGACGGGATTACCAGTGAACTGGCTCAATTACGGACAGATCTCGCAACCAATGAATTAAAATTGGCCTCCCTAGATCGCTATTCAATAGAAAATCAGGGATATGCCCCTTTGTATTTGCGCGATCATATCAAACATGCCATAAAGCCCGCCAGATCAAGCGAAATGCGCACGGGTCGCTTTGCAGAGTGGTGGGCTGCTGCCAGTGTAGCTTTAATGCTGTTTGGATTCGTATTGATGTTGATCTTCAACCGTCAGCATATCATTTTTGGTACTTCAGTAATGATTGCCTTATTTGTGTTTATTGAATCCAGCTTCCGCCGGACTTTACCTAGATTAATCAACAGCCTGGCAATTGGCCTAGCAGCAGCGGCTGGACTCCTGGTTTTATTTCATTACTTCTGGTATTTCGTTGTTTTTGCAATCATCCTGACGGGTATATTTATCCTTATTGAGAATCTGCGCGAGCTGTTCTAACGAATAATGATCCAAACAATGGAATAAAATTCGTTTTGGATATTTTTTAAAATTCCCAAAATTTTTTTCGATGAACGATTGAGATAAGTCGCATGGTGGAAGTGCACATTGAATACAAATTATTTGTGAATTAAATTTTCACTTGAATTCTTCCATCTCCTGCGGCAGTAACTTTACCAATTTCTGCCGCGGAGGCGACGCCCCGTTTTTTCAATTCTTCGAGAAGTTCTCGCCTGTGAGTCTGTGGAACACTGATCAGTAAACCACCTGAAGTTTGAGCATCAGCCAAGAGTAGCTGCAAACTTTCACCTATCTGCGGCTCAAACGCTACAAAAGGATCAACATAAGCCAGATTATCTCGGGTCCCACCCGGGATAATCCCGGCCGATGCGTACTTCCTGGCTGAATCAAGGATCGGTACCGTATCAGCGTTAATCTCTACATCCACGTGACTGCCAGCGGCCATCTCGTGCAAGTGGCCCAACAAACCAAAACCGGTGATGTCGGTGCAGGCGTTCACACCAATCTGCTGCATGGCTTCGGCTGCCTGGCGGTTTAGCATGGCCATCCAGCGGATTCCTTCTTCCATTTCACCATCAGAGCAAAGTCCGCGTTTTGCCGCGGTAGTCAAAACACCAAATCCGATTGGTTTGGTGAGAATCAACGAGTCCCCAGGTTGGGCGGTGCTGTTGCGGATAATTTTATCTGTTCGTGTGATTCCGGTGACGGCCAGGCCAAACTTTGGTTCAGTATCATCCACAGTGTGCCCGCCGATGATGCTAATACCTGCTTCACCAGCTTTGTCACTGGCACCTTGTAAAATTCGTTCCAGCACCCATAAAGGCAGGCGGTTGGACGGAAAGCCGACGATGTTGAGGGCGAAACGAGGCTGGCCGCCCATGGCGTAGATGTCACTAAGTGAATTTGTGGCCGAGATGGCCCCAAACCAATAGGGGTCATCCACAATCGGCGTGAAGAAATCCACAGTTTGAATGATTGCTAAGTCTTCCCCAATTTGATAGACCGCTGCGTCATCGGCCGTTTCAGTGCCTACCAAGATGGCTGGGTCAGATGGGATTGGCAATGATTTCAATACTCCTTCCAGAGCTTGTGGACGAAGTTTGCAGGCGCAGCCCAGACCGTGCGTGTATTGGGTGAGCTTGATTTCTTTAGAAGGCAGGTTCAATGCAATGCGCACCGATTCACGCGGCTGCAATCTCTCTACAGCCTGCACTATGATTTTCACCGCTTGATCGATTTGCAGGGTATCGGTCTCTCGGCCAACAGAGAATCGCACGGTACCCATAGCCCATTCGGTGGGTACTCGCATGGCCTGTAAAACCGATGACACCTCGACACTTTCAGCATGACAGGCTGCCCCGGCCGAGGCGGCTACCTCTTCGCCAATTTCAGAGAGCAGCGTGTTGGCTTCAACTCCTCGAAAACTGATTGATAAAGTGTTGGGCAAACGATTTTCCGCGTGCCCATTCAGGCGCATCTGATCTTCAGAAAAATAATTCTTCAGCCCGTTATGCAGCCGATCGCGCATGGATTGATAGTGTATCTGATTCGCTTCCAGGTCGCGCGCGGCAATCTGGCAGGCAGCGCCCAGTCCAACAATTTCCAGCACATTTTCCGTGCCAGGGCGGCGATTCAGTTCGTGGTTGGCGCCAAACATTAATTTTTCTAGTTTTACACCGCTGCGTACGTACAAGGCGCCAATTCCCTTGGGTGCGTAGAGTTTGTGACCAGCAATGGAAAGCAGGTCCACGCCTAATTCAATTACATCAACAGGTATTTTTCCAACTGATTGAGCGGCATCGCAGTGAAACAACGCGCCGTGTTGATGGGTAATGTGCGCTAATTCAGCGATGGGTTGGATGGTTCCCACCTCATTGTTGGCATGCATGATCGACACCATTAATGTACCAGGAGTCATCGCTTCTTCTAAATCTTGTGGATTTACCAATCCAAAAGAATCCACAGGCAAAATGGTCAACTGGAAACCCTGTTTTTGCAACCATCGGCAGACTTCCATCACTGCCGGGTGTTCCACTGCTGAGGTAATGATGTGATTGCCCAGGTCACGGCGCGCCAGCACAGTACCGCGAATGGCAAAATTATTGCTTTCAGTTCCACCGCTGGTAAATATCACTTCTTCTGGTTTGGCGTGGATCAAAGCTGCCGTCTTTTGGCGGGCAGCTTCGATAGCCTGTTTCGTTTGCATGCCATACTTATGACTGCTGGAAGGGTTGCCAAAATGTTCGCGTAAATACGGGATCATTGCGTCCGCTACTTCTGGAGCAATAGGGGTGGTGGCGTTGTAATCCAGGTATATCACAGATATCATCTCCTCTAATTTGATGTTAATAATGAATAAAAAATTGAATAAATCTTTCTAATTTGTTTATATAATATATTAACCTTAATCAATCCCGGATGTTTTTTCTAATTTCATAATTTTTTTTGGGGATTCTATCTGATCATGTGCTTTAAAGTCATCCCCAGGGAGAACAATATGTACCGTCAGCGCCCAGCACTATTAATATTTTATGTCTTATTGCTATTTATTACCTTGTTATTTCTTCAACCTGAAAAAGTCGGAGCTTTCAGCAGTTATCAGGTAGATCGATTCGATGATGACGCAACGGCTTCTGCCTGTACGGAAGCTCCCAATGATTGCAGCTTGCGGGGCGCAATTATCAAAGCCAATACCAGTCCAGGAGAAGACAGCATTTCTTTACCCGCGGGCACGTACATTCTTTCAATCACTGGCAGTCTGGAGGATAATGCTGCGACAGGCGATCTGGATCTAATCGATTCTTCTGGATTGATCATATCTGGAGAAAATGGGGCAGAAGTCATTATTCAGCAGACAATCGCCGACAGAGTATTGGATGTTATTAGTGGTAACCTTTCGCTTTCAAATATAATCATCAAGGGCGGGAATGTCTCAGCCATAGTTCAAAATGGGGGAGCAATTCGAAATCGATCGGGCGCAAGTTTGATGATTAGTTCCTGCACGTTCACTGGTAATCTGGCTGACCGTGGAGGCGCAATAGCGAATGAAGGTGGAACGCTAAGTCTGAATAAAGTCGTTGTCGATAATAATCGCGCTGTTGGAGGTGGAGGTGGGATTAACAATCAGGCTACATTGAACGTTGTCGAAAGTGTTGTATCCAATAATGCCACCGGCCCCGGAGGATTTCAAGGAGCAGGAATCTATAATTCACCCACCGGGGTACTGACTGTATCAAACAGTCTATTTTGGAATAATGATGGAACCGGTGCGGGAGCAGGAATTGCAAACTCGTGGGGAACAGTAGCGATTGCGAACACCACTTTCTATGCCAACCATACTACTTCTACACTTGGAGGTGGGGCGATAATGAATTACGGCAATATGGTGATAAGCAACAGCACCATAAAAGCAAACGAGGCAATCAAGGGAACGGGAATTTTTAATACAAGCTATGCAGTACTCACGATCAGCAACACAATTATTGAGAATGAGCTTGCTGGAGGAAATTGTTTTAACCAGATTCTAGATTATCCTGGCTCTCCAGTCAATGAAATTAATGCGGATAGTCACAATATATCAATTGATGCAACCTGTGGCAGTTCAACCGTCAAGACCTCAGCGGAAATAGGCCTGGGTACGCTGGCGGATTACGGTGGTTCCACCCCAACGATCGAATTACTCAGCGGCAGCGCGGCTATTGATGCCGGAGACGATGCTATTTGTGCCGGTTCATCTGTCAACTATAGAGACCAGCGTGGTGTAACTCGTCCCCAAGAAGGCGATGCAGATGGAGAAAGCCATTGTGATGTGGGCGCGTATGAGCGGATTGGAGATGATATTAATCCAGAGGTAACATCAACCAACCTTTATCCTATGTATCACAATGGGCCTTCTCGATTTTCTGTCAGTTTCGATGAAAACATGTGGAATTATAGCGGCGGTGCAGGAGAAGATGATGTGACCAATGCGGACAATTATCTTCTCGTAGAGGCAGGAGAAAATAAAGTATTTGACACTTCATCGTGCGGTCCGGTTCCGGGCAGCGGGGGGATCAAAGGGGATGATGAGCGAATTGGTATTGTGAACGTAACCTATCATATCAATAGTCACACGGCTTATGTAAATCTTGAAAAATCATTGCCAGTTGGGAATTATCGTTTGTATTTATGTGGTACGAGTACACTCAGAGACCTGGCGGGAAATCCCCTCAATAATGGGGCAGATGAGATTAACCATTTCACCGTAACCGGAGAGGTTGAATTACCGGCGACGGGTTTTCCAAAGGGGATTGTGACTTCTATTTCCCAACAACCGCTGGAAAAATCCTATCAGGAAATCAGGATGGTTTTGGAAATACCCGCTCTGCATAAAACCATGCCAATTGTCGGTGTACCCAATACTGAAGATGGATGGGATGTTTCCTGGTTAGGGGAGCAGGCGGGCTATCTGGAAGGGACCGCCTTCCCAACCTGGCAGGGTAACACGGTATTAACTGGGCATGTTTGGAGCGCAAATAATCAGCCTGGCCCCTTCACGGATATCAAATCTCTAAAATATGGTGACGAGATCCTGATCCGCACAGGGGAAACGACCTATATCTATCAGGTTCGGGACAATCAGTTGATAACTCCGACTGATGTAAATGCGATCTTGCGGCATGAAGAACTTGATTGGATTACACTGTTAACCTGTGAAGGTTATGAGAGCAGTGGAAATGATTATTTACAGAGGAGAATGTTAAGGGCAGTACTGGTGCGGATTGAGTAATATTTTCCTGGTAAATAAACTTAAACCGGACTGGCGAAACGCCAATCCGGTTTAAGTTTATTAAATTCTATAAACTGCCCTGGAAAAAAGAATAAATGGAATCGAACTGATCAATGTCATAACAAGGACCACAACAAAATCTATCATAGAAAAATGTGCACCAATCAAGATTGGTTGGACTACCAGGAAAACTAATAATCCAATAAATAAAATGAATGCCTGAAAAAGCAACCCAAGTCCCAGGGTATAACCAAGCGGTTTCTTAATCCATAAAAGCCATCCGAAAATGATCCAGGTAATGGATAAAACCAGATCAGATAGATTCAAAGCGATCTCTGTAACCGGCAATTGGTCACCAGTGATCAATCCATTTATGAGAATATTAATTGCGCGAAAAAGAAATGCAAGTCCAAAAACACATAAGGTGCCACCACTTAATCTCTCTTTTATTTTTCCATTCAAGAGAGAGGAGATAGTTGTTCTTTCCATTTTCGTGATGAGGGAGATCAAGATATATAGACTCAGTCCAATGATCAAGAAATAAATCAGGCTGAATATCCCGGGGGAAAAACTAAATAGATAAACCAGGTAGTTGTAAATGATTGCCAATAATGCGCCCAGCCAGTACAGCAAGCCAATCAGTTTGTTTCGCTTGGCCAACCATATTGATACCAATAAACCTGGGACGCATGTGATCAAATAGACCAAATCATTTGTTCTGAAAGTCTCAGCGAGCTCTAGCGTAGGATAAATATTTCCAGTCCATACCAGGCCGAAAACTGATATTAAACCAGTTGCAGCCAGCAGGAGAATGGAAAGTAAATAAATTGCCGAGATTTTATTTCCTGCTATCAGTTGTTTTGATGAATTAGGGGATTGGATTCCAGACATCGATATCCTTTCAATTTAAGGGTATTTTTTATAGTTGCTGGTATTACCGGGAGAAAACAAAGATGATCAAAGCTTTAATTCTTCAGCATAGTTGTGTGGAGATGTACCAAGGATAAACATAGTCAAAGTAACATTTGTGATTTGAAAAAAAGACCTTTTTTTCCATCATATTATGTGAATTTGAGAATCATGGAAGATCATCCTTGTTTTTCAATTTACTTGCGATAAACTCTCCTTTTTTGATTGTCTAATAAACAATATTTTCTGATGCGCATTTATGCAGCTCGGTGAGGAAGTCATCAATCTCATGAAGAATTACAGTACCATGACCTGTACATAGTGCTCTTGGAGAATATCCTGACATTTTCCGAAGTCCTTCCAAGAAATGAGAATAGGGTTCAAATTTAGTGGTTTCCCGCATTTTTGGATCTTTTGCCATCTGGGAATAAAAGTCATACGCGATTTTACGGGGATATAGGAGGGAGGATACAATCCCATCGTCCGGTATTGGATCTCCAAAAAAGCATACAAAATCACCACAGAACAGCACTTTTGATTGTCTATGAAACAGTAATATGGAACCCGGTGTGTGATGATCTAAAACCTGACAATCAAAGCCAAGTCTTAATGCACCATCTATGATATCGGTTTTATACAGCGAAACCGATTGGGGTTCGACAAATGTCAGGTCATTCTGATGTAAATACAATGACGCGTTTTTAAAAGCGACACTTGCGCCTATATGGTCATAATGTCCATGTGTATGCAAGATGGTATCTATATCATCCGCCTCCACATTGATCTGATGTAGCAGACTCTTTAATCTGTCTGCCAGGTCTTTTGTTCCCGAATCAATCAGTATCCATTTGCCGTCATTCTTAACTAAATAGGCGTTTACATATGATTTGAAGTTTTCATCCCATAAAGCGAATACAAAAACATTGTGAACAACTTCTTTAATGATGTCTTTCATAATAAGATAACTTTTCCTTTGAATAGCCTTATATAGATTATAAAAAAAATAAGGACTGATGTAAAATCCCCCAATAATCGGTGGAACAAAGGAATGGTGAGAAAACTGGCATTATGAGTAATGGACAAATCAATCAAGCGCAGCCCTCAAGTCTTAGTAATTCAGGATCATTTCAGATGGGAATAATCGATTGAATACTTGCTGCGCTGTCAGGCGAAGAGATTCGGTGAGAATCCTAATTAATATTGAGGTTGTTAAAATTGGATATTAATTTGGCTGAATGAAAGATTCGAATGAATCAAAGACCCGGATTGGTACCTCTCCAATCCGGGTCTTTTCTTCCATAGAGTATGTACTCAATGGAAATCAATCATTATCTGAGCGCGACATCGTTTACAGCACCAGACACCTCAACAATCCGGTCAGGAAAATCTTTGCTTTGCGCCTGGAACCAAAACGTGCCGGTCAATTTTCCGGTGGATGGATCCACGTCAAAGTGATATTCACCACTCTTTGCCAAATAAAGAAAAGCATTGATGTAAATAGCCGCTGTGTTGCCTTTAGCGGCTTTGGTCTGGTCGTAGGGTTCCATTACCACGGTTCCCGCCTTCAGATCATTCTTCGGAATGAAGAGAGAGACGGTGTATCTTTGTGTTTCGCTGACCAGACCAACTACATAGGCATTATCTGTTGATTGATATTGCACGTCCGAATAGACGATATTGTCAAATTCATAGCCTGTGATTTCGTAGGCAAAAGAACCTGGGGCTATGTCTTTTGGGTAATATGCTGAAGGTAGAGCATCGCCGGATGGGTTGGATTCTGATCCTGTTGGTCCCGAAGCCGTCGCACCACCCAGGGGCAAGCCGATCAACTCAACAGCATCAATCTCATTCCAGCCGAGTCCCAGGATGCTCTGATCCAGAAATATTTTTACCCGATCCACGTAAATTTCTTCGATTAATTCCAATGTGATTTGATACACATCCGGGCAATACTCGACATATTCCGGATAGGTTTCCACCACGGTGTAAGCCTGGCCATAAATATCAATAATCTGGATTTCCGTAATCTGGGATGGGTTATAGTTCATGTGGATGTTGATCTCTGTGGGGATCACCGGTACGGCATAAGTTAATTCAATCCATTCGCGAGTATCGGCTCCTACAGAAGCCCAGGCATTTACGGAATCTTCGCAATTTTCAACATTTGGAGCGCCGGCTGCTTGCATGGCAGACCAGCTACCACTTCCATATTCGGAACTGGCTTCCGCATAAACTGCCCATTGGTTTATCACACCAGAACCACTTGTGTCATAGGATTGGGATGGGGCAGGTTCGGGATATTCCACTTCACTTTGAATATTTTCACCCCCCGGGCAACCAGCGCCTGGAACAGGTGAGATGAATTTTATGCTTTTTAGGACATCTTCATAATACGGTTGGATTTCTTCTTTCCAGCGATCTTCAGGCGCCATGGCCATCATAGTGAATTGCCTTTTGGAAGTCAGCATAGAGGTTACGACGATCGATTTTACAGTAATATCTCCCTGAGAAGTGGTCATCTCGGCTTGAAGGGCAGAAAACCCGCCGACTTTGACTTTTTTGGGCTTTCCAATATCGGCGGCTGTGCTTTCATTCTGAAATTTTTCAAAAGCCTCATCGGTGGTCATTTCATCGTTATTATCTCCCGCCATGATCAAAAAGGCGGGTCCGTATTCTGGGTGTGAATCCGGTGCCACCATCTGAATAATTCCCATGGCACAATTTACCTGCCAGTTGGAAATTGGAGTAAATTGAAAACCACCTTCATCAAAAACATAATCTTCCGAAGATTCATTTGAATCTGATGAACTGCTAACTGGTTCTTCTGCAACCATCTCGTTATTGCTTTCTTCATTATTTGAGCTGAGAGCTCCAGTAATCTTGCTGCCGATTTGAGAGAAAGTTGAGCAGCAGAAACTCATTGTGGCGAGAACCAAGAAAGATGCCATTATCCTAAAAATCCTTGTGCTCATTTTGATAACCTTTCTTTTTTGAGAAATTATGAGGTTGAACAGATACCTTTTATGAAGGTGGCCAAAGCGTAAGATTGGTTATTATTTTGCATCAATGTTTTGCTTGCCTCCTTCCCAAGATTCGACACAAACTTTTCCAAGATTTACCATCAAATCTAGTGAGCTTTGGTCCAGTAACTGTTCAGTGGGAATACTGATTTCCAACCCATTGGCGTGGAACTTTAAAATGGGTTTATGTTGATTTGCCAGTGCAAGTAAAAGTTTTTCAACCCCAGGTTGCAGCATTTGAACAGCGTCTTCTTTTTGGCTGGCAAGACATAAATATTTTTTCCTGAACTGATCGCTGCCAGCATCTTCCACGAAAGATAGCCCGGTTGCCCATTCGGAGTCCTTCCCTACCAATGTTTTAAGGACCCTATTCATTATTGAATTACCCATTGTGGAAAGCATTTTGGCGTCTCCGGGGTTGTTCATTGGACCCAATACCAATCCCCGATCTGGCAGGGTAATATCATCAGACCACCATAGTGTGCTATGACTCACATCAGACGATCCGGGTCCTGATTCTACGGAATTGGCTTCCGCTAATGTCTCAATGGTCCACATGCAGGCAGAATTTTTCCCCCGCAACCGATATCCAGAGCGTAATGGCTCTTGAATCCGTTCAACTTCCCATCCCTTTTCCTTTGCCATTTGCATGAATTGCGCGTTTTTCTGGCGTTTTCGTTGTTGAAGGAAAATGAAGAGTAATATTCCCAACCCACCAAAAACGGCAAGTACAATGAGATTGAGCAGAATATCGTTCATAACAATTTCTCCGTAATTTTTTAATGATCGAACTTATTCACCAAATAGCTTTTTCCAGGTTAGCGGCCCAACAATGCCATCTACCACCAATCCGTTGGCTTGTTGATATTGACGGACAGCCTCGTCTGTTTTTGGGCCAAAAACACCATCAGGGATACCCACCTGAGAATAACCCAAATCAGATAAACGTCTTTGTAGTTGCAACACATCATTCCCGGTCGTCAATGGATCAGTTAATGAAAGCGAACGATAAAATGTGACTTGCGTGGCAGTGGGTGTAGGAGTGATGGGAGTTGAAGTGGCAGTGGGTAATGCCGGGGTAGACGTAAGCGGAGGTGAGGAGGCTTTACATTTTAATGGAATGGAATTATCAGTAGGTAAGTTTGATGCCCCAAGCTGACCCCATAAACGCAACGTTCCGTCCTCAGCCTGGCTGATCAACAGGCGATTATCTCCACTGAAAGACAAATTGTTTATTTTTCCGGCATGTGCGGCCCACATTGTAACCAGACTTTGATTGTTAATATCCACCAGATAGATATTGCCGACACTATCACCAGCTGCAAGCAGGCAGCCAGAAGGGGCAAACGTAAGTTGGTGAATAGTTGCATCCGCGTAAATTTGGGCAATGATTGTCTTTGTGTTCGCATCCAAAATGGAAATTGTATTTGTTTGCGCGATCGCCAAGGCACTCGCATCCGGATTGAGCGCGATTGAAGTGATATAGGTGCCCTTTGAAGGAAGTTCAAAATCGCGGATCCATTCCAACGTCTTAAAATTCCATAGACTGACCTTATCCATTTTTTCGGTCGCCAACCATCTTCCATCCAGACTGACGGAAAGGTTCGAGATCCAACTATCCATGGTCTGCCAGGTTTCACCCGAATAAAAATCGCCCAACGCCAGTTCGGAGTCGATCAGCGTATTACGCTGATCAAAGCTCTCCTTGCTCAGCGCCAGGACACCAGCATATGGATTGGCGAAAAACTCACTCCGATAGTCGAATTCATCGACTTTGAATGGTTCTGAAGCGCCCATCCCCCACCATTTTGCGGTCTGTCCACCGGTGGTGATGAGCGTTTTGCCATCCGCGCCTAAGGCAACATGGCGTACCTCCGCTTCATGTGTCGCCATGATTTGTTGAATGACTTCGCCACTAGCGGGATCAACCACCAAAACTGTTCCATTGGATAGCCCGATCACCACAACCGGTTGGTTATTTATAACTCCCAAAGCGGAGCTGGTTACCCGCCGAAGATCAAGCTCAGCACTGGCGACTTCACTTTGCTTTAGACTGTCCCACAGGATGATTTGACCTTGGTGATAAACCGCAATCTCTTCTCCAGCACTGCCTGGTCTCACAGCGACTTTTGGAAGCCGGCAGTTCGCACACATGGATGATTTGAACCAATTTGAAATAGTCTGGCTTGTAGGTAACCTTTTTATTAATTTACCCGAGGCCATGTTCCAATAGTCAAATGAATCCAGTGTAAACAAAATGATCGAGTCATTTTCTGGAATAATCGCTACTTCCTGATAATAAGTTTCATCTTTGATGACTAGATTTCGTTTGCGTTGCAGGCGATTGGCATCCCACAACCCAATTTCTGTCCGTCCTTTCGCGGTAGGTTCACATCCAGGTGTATTCTCAATACAAGGAGGGTCCATATAGGAAATAAAACACATAACAGCATAAGCATTCCCGGCCGCGTTATTTGACTGGCAATACCCTGAGCTTAATCTTTCGCGTGTGTAGGGGTTGATGGAAGTATTGATTAGTTTTCCATTGGTGACATTCCATATGCGAACATCGCCAAGCACATTAACTGTTTGAACAGTTTTACCATCCTGGCTGAAAATGATATCAATTGTATCTGGTGAGAAGTTTGTCCATTCAGAAACTGCAAACGAAGAGACAGATTCACTGATCATTGATCCAGAAGATATATCAAAGAGTCGAAGATGGACTTCCATGGGTCCCAGATAACCGTCC
>Ga0068711_1001173_pt1 | contig 16310 bp, 19 predicted proteins | sample MTBAKMMethaMetaG_FD_62224 | JGI IMG/M metagenome (GOLD analysis project Ga0068711, IMG submission 62224) | Enrichment culture microbial communities from Arthur Kill intertidal strait, New Jersey, USA, that are MTBE-degrading - MTBE-AKM (Arthur... | ecosystem: Environmental > Aquatic > Marine >...
ATCGAGGGCAGCTTCACCCGTGAGGCCGATCGCGCCCGGCTCATGGAGATCCGCAAGCGCGCCAACATCGTCATCGCCTACGGCCAGTGCGCCACCACCGGGGGCATCAACGCCCTCAAGAACCATCAGACCGACTACAAGCAGTTCGTGTACGGCACCGACTCCGACCTGCCGCACCTCGACTCGAAGAAGGCCTACGGCGTCGACCACGTCATCAAGGTCGACTACTACGCGTACGGCTGCCCGGTCAACAAGTACGAGGTACTGCAGATCCTGCTCCACCTGCTCCACGGCAAGGAGCCGGTGATCCCGAACTATCCGGTGTGTGTCGAGTGCAAGCGCCGCGAGACGGTATGCCGCTTCGACGAGGGCGACCATTGTATGGGCATGGTGGCCCGGGCCGGTTGCGGCGCGCCGTGCCCCGCCGCCGGCATCCCCTGCGAGGCCTGCCGCGGCTTCGTCGACCAGCCCAACCTGCCGGCCCTCGAGAAGGTCCTCGTGGACCGCGCCGGCTTCACTCCGCAACGTGCCGCCGAGAAGGGGCGCATGTTCACCGCCAATGCTCTGGAGGCCTCATGACCTCGACCGTCCACATCGACGTCCACCACCTCACCCGCGTCGAGGGTCACGGCAACATCATCGTCAACGTGACCGACGGCGCGATCGAGAAGTGCGAGTGGCAGGTCCCCGAGGCCCCGCGCTTCTTCGAGTCCATGGTCCGCGGGCGTCACTACTCCGAGGTGGCGCGCATCACCAGCCGCATCTGCGGCATCTGCGCCGTGGGCCACACCCTGGCCTCCGTCAAGGCCACCGAGGACGCCCTCGGCATCGAGATCAGCGAGCAGAGCCGCAAGCTCCGTGAGCTGCTCAAGCACGCCGAGAACGCCGACTCCCACGTGCTGCACGCCTACATCCTGGTCGCGCCGGACCTCGCGGGAGCCCCCTCGGTGTTCCCGCTCGTCGAGACCATGCCCGAGGTGGTGGCCCGCGCCCTGCGCCTGAAGCGGCTGTGCCACGAGTGGGGCTCGCTCATCGGCGGGCGCACCACTCACCCCACCACGGTCGTCCCGGGCGGCATCGCGGAGGTGCCGACGAACAAGGAGCTCGCCGAGCTCAAGCAGAAGCTCGTGGCGGCCGTCCCCGACCTGGAGGCCACCCTCGAGACGGTGGCGGCGCTCGCGCCGAACATCCCGGCCTTCGACCGCCCCACCGAGTACATCGGCCTCTCCAGCGACGAGGACTACGGCCTCTACGACGGCCAGATCCAGTCGGTGCTGCCCGACGGCACCAAGCAGCGGTACCCGGTGGCCGACTACAGGCTCGTCACCAACGAGTTCGTCGTGCCGCAGTCGACGGCCAAGTACACGAAGAACAAGCTGGACTCGTACGCGGCCGGCGCCCTGGCGCGCTTCAACAACAACTACGACATGCTGGTGCCGCAGGCCAAGCAGGCCGCCGAGATGCTCGGCCTGCAGCCGATCTGCACGAACCCCTACATGAACACGGTCGCCCAGGTCGTCGAGGTCGTGCACAGCGTCTACGACTCGCTGCGCCTCATCGACGAGCTCCTCGAGACGGGCGTCAAGCTCGAGCCGCTCGCGCAGCCGACGAAGCACGGTCGCGGCATCCAGTCGGTCGAGGTGCCGCGCGGTATCCTCTTCCACGAGTACGACTACGACGCTGCCGGCACCTGTCAGGGCGGCAACTGCATCATCCCGACCAACCAGAACCACAACAATATCCAGCACGACTTCGACGTGCTCGTGCCGCAGCTCCTGGCGGCGGACAAGGGCGAGAAGGAGATGGAACTGGCGCTCGAGATGCTGGTGCGGGCCTACGACCCGTGCATCTCGTGCTCAACCCATCACCTCGACGTCACGTTCGTGCGCTGAGCGGGCTCGGGCGCGAGGCGACGTGCGCTACCTGATCGGCCTGGGCAACTACCTGGCCGGCGACGACGCCGTCGGCGTGCACGTCGTCGAGCACATCGTCGCCAACGGGCTCGACCGCGGCTTCACGGCCGTCGAGTTGGCGACCAACGCCCTGAACCTGGTCTCGTACCTCGGGCCCGAGACCGAGGCCGTGCTCGTGGTCGACGCCGCGTACCTCGGTCTCGAACCGGGCGACTACCGCGTCTTCGCGCCCGACGAGGTCGAGACGCAGAAGGAGCTGGCCGGCTTCAGCACCCACGAGGGTGACCCCCTCAAGGTGCTGGAGCTGGCCCGCTCGGCGGGGTACACGATCCCGCCGTTCGCCGTCATGGGTATCCAGCCGCTCGCGGTCGAGCACGGCACGGGGTTGTCGGCGTGTGTCGGCGATCGCCTGCCGTCGTACGCCGCCGCGGCGATCGAGCATCTGACCGGGCTTTGAGTGAGCCTCGTCGACTCTCGCGCTCGGGGCGCCGGTGGGCCCGGTGCTTACGCCGCCGGCGGGACGGTCAGCCTGAACACGCTGCCGCGCCCCTCTTCGCTGTCGACCGACAGGTCGAACCCGTGAAGGCCGGCGATCTCGCGCGCGATGGTGAGGCCCACGCCGGCGCCGTCCGGATGATGCTGGACCGCGGGGTCGGCGCGATAGTCCTCGTCGAAGACGCGCGGCAGGCACCGTTCGGGGATGCCGATGCCGTGGTCGCGCACGACGACCGTGAGGCGGTCGCCGGCGGCTGCCTCGACGGAGACCTCCACGAGCCCGCCCTCGTGCGAGTAGACGACGGCGTTCTCGACGAGCTCCGCGAGGAGCACGATGGTCTTCTGGGGGTCGCAGCACACCTGGTCGGCCTCTGCATGGGGCAGATACCTGACCTCGACGCCGCGCCGGCCGGCGAGCTCGGCGCGGAGCTCGATCGCCTGCCCGACCAGCTCGTCGAGGTGCACGGTGGTCATCTCGAGCCCGCTGCGGCCGCTGCAGCGCACGTCGGCCAGCAGGCGGCACTTGGCGAGATTCGTGAGCGCCGCGTCGCAGCGGGAGTGGATCTTCTGCACGATGTCGCGGGTGCGCTCGGGGATCTCGCCGGTGTACCCGCCGAGGATCACATTGACGTAGCTCTGGATCGCCGACAGCGGGGTCTTGACCTGGTGGGAGGCCTGCCTGATGTAGCAGGCCCTCTCGACGGGCTCGTGCTCGACGGTCTCGGTCAGCTCGGCGATACGCCGCTCGTAGGCGCGCCGCTCCTCTGCGGCGAGGCCGGCGGTCTCAGGGCCCGCCTCGAGCAGGCGAAGGACGAGGCGCACGCCCGCGGGGTCCAGCAGGCGCGTGTCCGGGTGCTTCGCCGTCGTGAGGGCCGCGCGCACGCCCGGGTCGCCCGTGGTCTCCACGATGAGGTCGACCTCGCCGTCGCCCCGCAGCTCGTCGAAGTGACCGTCGCTGCGACAGCGGACCCCTCGCTCGCGGGCGAGCGCGACTCCCGGGGCGGAGGGGTCGGCGTCGAAGTAGTAGCGGAGCTCGATACCCGGGGCGGCGTGCAGTGCCTCGAGCAGCGTACGCCCCCGTTCTCCCTCGCCCACCAGCGCGATGATGTCTTGAGTGCGTCCCATCGGCTCTCTCCGTCGAACGACACCAGCTATGATAGCTCGTCGAGAGAGCCCGACACCCTACTGGAGGTAGGTCGTGAAGCGTGTCTACATCGTTGACGATGAACCGAGCATCGTGGAGTCGGTCGCGATGGTCCTCGAGAGCAAGGGCTACGTGGTCGGTTCACAGAACGACGACAAGGACGTCGTCGACAACGTCCTCGCCTTCGACGCCGACCTCGTCATCCTCGACGTGATGTTGCCGGAGGACACGGGCGCCGGGTTCAAGATGGCGCGCGCGCTCAAGGACGACGAGCGCACCCGCGACCTGCCGCGCATCATGCTCACCGCCGTCAATGAGGCGGGCATCTACGTCGGCAAGTTCTCCGAGAAGGACAAGGACGACGCCTGGCTCCCCGTGCAGGCGTTCATCGACAAGCCGGTCGACCCCGAGGTGCTGCTGGCCAAGGTCGCGAAGCTCCTGCCGAGCTGAGCCGGCGGGGCGCCGGGGCCGCGCACACGGCGCGGTCGCGCGCACAAGACGAGAAGGGCCGCGGGCCCGCCGCGTTCGCGGCGGGCCCGCGGCCCTTCGGCGACTGACGCGCGCGCGGCCCTTCAACGACGGGCGGGCCCGCGGCACGTTAGCGGCTCACCCGTACGCGGCACGCCGCCCCGTCGTACAGCGTCTCCTCGACCTCGAACCGGGCTTCGCCGTCGAGCCCCTTGACCATGGCCTCGATGGGGTCGAGGCAGTAGAGCCGGCAGGGGCTGGGGCCGCCGGCCTTCTTCACCAGGGCGCAGAGCAGGCACGTGTGGGCGGTGGCGGTGAAGGCGGCCCCCTCGGCGGCGACGCTCCAGTCGGCGCAGCCGAAGAGCTCGGCCGACGTCGTGAAGGCCGCCGCCGGCTCCGCGATCCCCATCTGGGCGGCCTGCGCCGCGCCGCTCGCGAGGCGCATCGCGCGGCGCTCCTCCGTGACGCGCTCCAAGACGCCGGCCTTTTCATACTGCACTGCCGAGTCGGCGAGCTGCGTGGCGTAGGTCAGCTGCAGGGTGCGGATGTGCTGTGCGGGGTCCATCGGGCCTCCTCGTCGCCGTCGGGGCCCTGTCTCGTGAGAGCCCTCACCGACATGAGTGGCCCTACGCGCCGGCCTGTGACAGCTCCAGCCAGTAGTCCTTGGGAGGGAGCACCTCCTGGGACTCCTTGATGACGCGCACCCGGCGCACGGTCCGGCGCAGGCCGGCGTACTCCGCCGGCAGGTCTATCGCCTGCACGCGGCGGCGCATGCGGCAGCGGCAGGCGCCGCCGGGGTTCGCCAGGGTGCAGTGCCCGCTCATGAATCGGTTCAGCTTGCGCCGCGCTCTCGAGACCGTCTGGCGCGCGGCCGCCGGCTCGATCTCCAGCACCGCCGCGACCTCCTCGTAGCTCAGCTCGGCGACGTCGCGCAGCAGGAAGGCGAGGCGCGGGTCCGGCTCGAGGCACTGCAGCATCCCGCAGAGGCACTGGTCGCACATCGTCCGCACCCACAGGTCGTGGTCGAGATCCGGGATGTCCGGCGGCGCCGGCTCACCCTCGGCTTCGAAGAACCCGCTCAAGAAGCGCACGCTGTACGTGCGCTGCGCCTGCGCGTAGCGGCCGACCACGCGGCGCGCGATGCTGTAGATCCAGGTCGAGAGCCCGGATTCACCACGAAAGCCGGGCAGCCCTTTGAGGACGGCCAGCCACACCTCCTGCGCGGCCTCGCGGGCCGCCTCCTCGTCGCGCGTCATGCGCCAGCAGATGGAGGAGACGAGGCGGCCGTACTGCTCCACCACGGCGGCGGGATCGGGGAGCGGCGCGATCGGCGGCGACGAGATCGTCATTCGGTGCTCTTCCGGGGTGGTGCGACGGTGCGCCGATTCTACCGGAAGCGGTCGATGGTCGGTGGCCGCGGGCCGGCGCAGCGTGGGAGGCCGCCTCTTGCCCCGTAGAGGTGTCGGCGGCCCCGGGGCACGGTGCTGCGCAGGAGGACGCGCCGCCGGAGTCGACGTGAGCCGGCGCTCACGCGGGGGACCAAGTTCCGCGCCACCTGGGCCGGGGCCGACGAGTACGCGGGCAGCACCAGCGCGTACGTGCTGGTCAAGCCCAAGGTGGCGTTGCAGAACCCCGACGCTCCCACCGTGGTCAAGAAGTACGTCACCTTCCTCGTCTCGGGCACGCTCAAGCCGCGCCACTCCCCGGGCTGGAACAAGGCGGTCAAGCTCTACTGCTACAAGAAGGACCCCACGACTGGGAAGTGGATCCTCAAGAAGGCGGTGTGGTGCAAGACCGTCGACTACCTCTCCTACAGCAAGTACCGCGTCAAGATCTACCTCGGCTCGCGGGGCACCTGGAAGCTGCGCGCCTACGCCCCCGAGGACGCCCGCCCGCCGTGATCGTGCGACGAAGAGGGCCGCGGGCCCGCCGCCTCGGCGGCGGGCCCGCGGCCCTTCGAGTGACCGCGACCCTCGGTATGGCCGGGTCTTACTTGCCGGCCATCATCGCGGCGACGTCCTCCTCGACGGTGCCGATCGGCTTGATGTCGAAGTTCTCCACCAGCACCTTGGCGACGTTGGGGGAGAGGAAGGCGGGGAGTGTCGGGCCGAGCCGGATGCCCTTGACCCCGAGGTGCAGCAGGGCCAGCAGCACGGCGACCGCCTTCTGCTCGTACCAGGCGATGTCGTAGGAGATCGGGAGGTCGTTGATGTCGTCGAGCGCGAAGGCCTCCTTCAGCTTGAGCGCGACCACGGCCAGCGAGTACGAGTCGTTGCACTGGCCCGCGTCGAGCACTCTCGGGATACCGCCGATGTCGCCGAGGTCCAGCTTGTTGTAGCGGTACTTGGCGCACCCCGCCGTGAGGATCACGGCGTCATCCGGGAGCTGCTCGGCCACCTCGGTGTAGTAGCTCCGGGCCCTCTGGCGGCCGTCACAGCCGGCCATCACGACGAAGCGCTTGATGGCCCCGGACTTGACGGCCTCGACGACCTTGTCCGCGAGGGCCAGCACCTGGTCGTGGGCGAAGCCGCCGACGAGGCTGCCGGTCTCGAGCTCGGTCGGCGGGGCACAGCTCTTGGCCTTCGCGATCAGCGCCGAGAAGTCCTTCGCGCCGCCGTTCGTGCGCTCGGGGACGTGCGTGGCGCCGTCGTAGCCCGCGACACCGGTCGTGTAGAGGCGGTCGAGGTACGTGTTGTCCTTCTTCAGCGGGACCAGACAGTTGGTGGTGAGCAGGATCGGTCCGTTGAACGCCTCGAACTCGGTGGTCTGCCGCCACCACGAGCCGCCGTAGTTGCCGACGAAGTGGTCGTACTTCTTGAACGCCGGGTAGTAGTTGGCGGGCAGCATCTCGCCGTGCGTGTACACGTCGACGCCCGTGCCCTCGGTCTGCGCGAGCAGCTCCTCCATGTCCTTGAGGTCGTGCCCGCTGATGAGGATGCCCGGGTTGCCGCGCACGCCGAGGTCCACCTCGGTGATCTCGGGGTTGCCGTACGTCGAGGTGTTCGCCTCGTCGAGGAGGGCCATCGTGGCCACGGCGATCTCGCCGGCCTTCAGGACCAGGCCGACCATCTCGTCGACCGTGAGGTCCTTGGTGGTCGAGGCCAGCGCCTCGGCGATGAAGTCGTCGATGTCGGGGTTGCGGAAGCCGAGCACGGCGGCGTGGTCGTTGTACGCCGCGACACCCTTGATGCCGATCACCAGGAGCTCACGCAGGGAGCGGACGTCCTCGTTCTCGGTGGCGAGCACGCCGACCGAGGTCGCCTTGGCCGCGTACTCCGCCGGGTCGTCGGTCGTCCAGGTCGCCGCGTTGGGGAGCTCGCCGTCGAACTCGCGGCCGTGCTTCTCCTTGAACGCGGCCAGGAAGGCGCCCTGCAGCTCGCCCTTGCGCCGGAGGCCGTCGCCGATCAGAGCGGTGAAGCGCGCGTCGTCGAAGTTGCCGTTGGTGATGGTCGCGAACAACCCTTGATTGACGAAGTCGTCGTTCGCGCGCTGGGGGACACCGAGCTCCTTGAGCTTCTCCTCGTAGACCGCCATGCCCTTGAGGACGAAGATCAGGAGGTCCTGCAGGTTGGATGTCTCCTCCGGTTTGCCGCACACACCCTTGACGGTGCAGGCGGTGTTCTTCGTGGCTTCCTGACACTGAAAGCAGTACATAGTCTTCCTTTCCTTGCTTCTCTGACCTGTCGTGCGCTGTGCGGTGAACGTCGCTGTCTTGCCCGGACGACCGTCACCCGGTGCCCAGTGTCGCCGTGGCGGCACTGAGAAAGAGGACCGCGACGCCCAAGACGATGTTGGTGAAGAGGAGGAGCATGGCGACACGCGCCCGCCCGCCCGGCTGCGGCCGGGCGGCGGCTCCCGGCCGCGGGAGGGCCGGCACACCCGCGGGGGCGTTCTGCGCCATAAGCACGGAGCGGGCGATCACGACCACCACCATGACGATCACCAGGAGGTGCTTGAGCGACAGCAGCACCGAGTACGTATCTGCCCATGCGAACCAGGACTGGAACTCGGGGCTTCTGCGCGAGAGGAGGATGCCGGTCACCACCAGGCCGGCGACGCAGGCGTACGCGACCCACCGGAACCGGCTCTGGAAGGCGTTGACGATCTGATGCGCCTGGGGCCCCATACCGAGGCTCGCCCGGATGGCGGGGACCATCCCCAAGGCGAGCGTGATCATGCCCCCGATCCACACCACGGTGAAGAGGTCGTGGAGGAACGCGACGACGCTGACGATCCACAGGTTCTCGGGCACGCGGCGCTCCTTCTGCTCAGGCGTCTCGCCGCTTGACCTGCGGCGGGCCGAGGATCACTTCCAGGTCCGCCCAGAGCAGCGCGACCGCTTCGACGAGATCGGTGGAGCGCCCGCCGAGCCGCCAGCGGGCGACCTCGAGGCGGAGCGAGCCCATGACGACGAACGCCCATCGCTTGGCCGGTACGTCGGAGCGCACGAGGCCTGCCGCCGCCGCCTCGGCGAGCAGGGCCGTGAGCCGCTCCCGGTTCTCCTCCATGTGCAGCAGGACGCGCTCCTGCAGGGCGCGGTCGGTGCCTCCGATCTCGTCGGCGAAGAGCACGGCCGCGAGGCCGCCGTCCTCGGCGAACCGCTGCGCGTACCCGGTCAGCACGAGCCGCAGCCTGTCGAGGGCGTCGACCCCGCTCGCTTCAGCGCTCTCGAAGACGCCGACGCTGACCTCCTGAAGGTACTCGATGATGCCCAGCAGGATGTCGGCCTTGCTGGCGAAATGGCGGTAGAAGGCGGGGACGCTGATGCCGAAGCGCTCGGAGAGGTTACGGTAGGTCAGGCCCTCGATGCCGTGCTCGGCGACGAGGGCGAGAGCCTCGTGGATGATCTCGTCCTGTCGGGTCGTGCGGTGGGTCACTCGCGCCCCTCGTGCGTCGCCCGGCTCGGCGGCCGGGCTAATTGAAGTGAACTAACGCTAACTAACTTCGCAGTGTAGGCACGTCGAGGCCGGGCGTCAACTCTCGCGTCCCGGCCGGGCGGCGGCGCGAGGTGCAGCTGAGCTGCGGCAGGAGCCGCGGGCGGGCTGCGGCAGGAGCCGCAGGTGTGTCGCGGGGCAGGCCGGCCGTGTGCGTCGAGCCTGCAGCCCTTCGTGCATCGGTCCCGGCCGCGTGGGGTCTCGTCACTCGAGCTGGTCGAGGCGCTCGAGGCGCACCACGTGCCCGTCGCGTACCGCCTCGAGCGCTTTCGGGTCGTCCTCCAGCGCGCCGACGGGGTTGACGGGGCTTACCGGCTGCTGACCGAAGAAGAGGCAGACGGCGGAGCCGGGCGGCCAGTACCCGATGGTCCCGGGGGTGACGGTGGCCTGCGGCTCCTCCTCGCCTGTCCGCACGGGGACCGAGAAGTACACCTCTTCGCCCCACGTCTGGGCCGCGCTCTCGAGCGGCAGCTCGGCCCAGAGCTGCGCCGCCGTCGCCGAGTCGTTGAGCACGGCCGTCATCTTCACTCCGGCCTCTTCGATCAGGATGCGCATGCGCTTCATCTCCGACCTCCTCGCCTCTCTTGGGCCTGTCTCCGGTCGACGTTCGGACATCGTGCGTCGGCCCCCGGCCGACTGCGGACCGGCCACCGGCGGGTGGCCCGGCGCCCGGAGTGGTACGCTGGCCGGCCGAACCCGGGAGTGTCGTGCGAGTGGAACCTTACGCCAAGCGCCGGTACCGGCGCCCGTCCGCCGCGCTGCGCGACCTGCGGGCGCTCGCGCGCGAGCGGCGGCGCCTGCGCGCGCTGCTGCGCGGCCACGCGATCGACGCCGGTCTTCGTGAGCGCCTGATGCTTGCCGTGACCGAGGTGAACGGCTGCCGTTACTGCTCCTACGCTCACGCGCGCATGGCGCTGGGCGCCGGCCTCGACGCCGACGAGATAGCCGCTCTGGCGCGGGGCGAGCTCGACGGGGCTCCGCCGGAGCAGGCCGTGGCGCTGCTCTACGCGCGACACTGGGCCGAGACCGACGCGAGGCCGGATGCGGAGGTGCGGCAGCGCCTGGTCGAGACTTACGGGGAGTCGAGAGCCCGGGATATCGAGCTGACCCTGCACACGATCCGCGTCGCCAATCTGCTGGGCAACACCTGGGACCACGTGCTCGACCGGGTCTCCGCGGGCCGCCTGGGCGGTGCGCGGCCCGCGGATCGCCCGTCGTGACTCGGGTGTGCTGAGGCGACGTCGACGGTAGGGCACGTTGACAGTCGTTGGGCCGCCTGCTATGCCGTGCGGGTCGGCCCTTGCTCGTGCGGCGCCAGGCGCTTCCGCCCCGCTCACGGCCGTCGGACTCAGGTCACCGCAGGCGCGCCGGAGACCGGCGCCGAAGAGGGGGTAGCAGATGACTGACGGCCACGACACCGAGCCCCGGCTTCCCGACGCCGTCGAGGGCATCGGCGGCGGTGAGCTGACCCGCCGCCAGCTCCTCGCCGGCGGGGCGCTCCTCGGCCTCTCGGCGACCGCCGCCGGCTCGCTGCTCACCGGCGAGGCGCTCGCCGCGTCCCGCGACCGACCGGGGACGTACTCGCCGCCCGGCACGACAGACATCCCGTCCCTGGGCTACCCGATCCCCGGGGACGCCCGGCCGGACGCGCCGGAGCTCGCCTACAGGGGTCCGTTCCGCGTCGGCGTCCGTCGTTGGACCCTCGTCAACCCCGACCAGCTCAATATCGTGGAGTACAGCGACACCAACACCGACCCGCGGTACGACCGGCCTCTACCGGTGCAGGTCTGGTACCCGGCCGTGATCCCCGGGAAGTCACCCGAGCTGACGACCTACTCGGACACCCTGGGGAGCGGGCCCGACGATCCGGATCGCCCCGTCATACCCTTTGAGTTCCCCGGGCGCGCCCTGCGCGGGGCCCGGCCCGATCTCAGTCAGGGCCCCTACCCGCTGCTGATCATCTCGCATGGCTACCCGGGCTCGGACGTGCTGCTCACGAACCTGACCGAGAACCTGGCCTCCAAGGGCTACGTGGTCGTCGCGATCTCGCACACCGACTCCACGCACGCCGACGCGACCCTCTTCGCCAGCACGATGCTGAACAGAGCGCTCGACATCAACTTCGTGCTCGAGACGATGGGCGAGCTCGGCGAGCCCGGGTCGGGGAGCTTCCTCTCCGGCCTCGTCGACGCCGAGCGGACCGGGCTGATCGGCTACTCGATGGGCGGCTACGGGGCGCTCATCGCCGCCGGCGCCGGCATCACCGCCGGCACCGTGTACTGGGGCGCGCCCGGCGGTGCGCTGAGCATCTTCCAGGCGGGGACGGCGGAGTACGAGGCCCTGCTCGACCCGCGGGTCAAGGCGGTGGTTCCGCTGGCGCCGTGGGGCGGCGCCTACGGCGTCTGGGACGCGGCCGGGCTGGCGGGGCTCAGGGTCCCGGCGCTCTTCGTCGTGGGAGACCGCGACCAGACGGCGCCTTTCAGCGGCGTCAAGTACATCTTCGAGAACGCGGTCAACGCCGACCGGTACATGCTCGTGCACCTCTCGGGCGACCACGAGGTGCCGGCGAACCCGGCGCCGCCGATCACGTTCACGCGCTGGCGGGAGTACGTGCACTATCAGGAGCCGGCGCTCGACAACACGCGCACCAACAACGTCAACCAGCACTTCCTCACAGCCTTCCTCGGCATCCACCTGAGGGGTGAGGATCACGCGAGCTATCTCGACCTGATCGTGAGCTCGGACGACAGCAACGAGTACAGCGACGCCGGCTACCCGGCCGGGATCTGGAAGGGCTTCAAGATCTGGTCCGCCGTCGGTCTCGAGCTGCATCACCTGCAGCCTTAGACCGGGAGCGGGCACGGACGGGGTCGCCGGCGTGGGGCCGGCGACCCCGTCCGTGCCCCGGGCCTCCCATCCGCTCTCGTCGGCGCCGCGAGCGTCCCCTCCGCTCTCGTCGGCCCCGCCGGCCTCCCGTCCGGCCCCGTAGCGCAGCGCCTGGGGTCGATGGTTTGTCCGCCTTTGGGCTGCGGGTAGGCTCGCGAGGAGCCGGGGCTCGCCGGGAGGCGAACGGCGCCTCCCGGTCGCGGGCCGTCCGTCAGAGGATCCGAGGTGGGCGCATGAACCTGCGTGAACGCGTGGTCGCTTCCGTCACCGACATCCGCGAGCGAGGGCAGCGGCTCGTGCAACTCAACCTCGAGCTGCTGACCAGCGAGCTCAAGGCGAAGGGGCGCAAGTTCGGCGCGGCCATAGGCCTCTTCATCGGCGCAGGAGTGCTCGCGTTCTACGCCGTCGGTTTTGCCCTTGCGACGATCGCCGCCGCCCTCGCGCTGGTCGTGCCGCTCTGGCTGTCGCTCCTGATCGTGACGCTGGTCATCGTGCTGCTCATCGCCGTCATGGCGGCGGTGGGTCGCGGCCAGATCGAGAAGGCCAGGACGCCGGCGGCGGAGACCGCCGTGGCCGAGGCGCGCACGACGGCCGACCTGGTCAAGGCGAACCTGCGTCAGACCAAGGCCGGCGTGCGCGCCAAGGTCGCGTCCGTGAGGACGATGCCGCGCGCCGGCACGGAGCCTCGCGGTACGGGAACGGCGCCGTGGAGGCGCGACCGGGACGCCGGGGCGGGCGCACCGTCAGCGGCGTCGTCCTCGGAGCCGCCGTCTGCGCCGCCGTCCATGCCGCCGCCTGCGTCGATGCCCGAGTCGCGGGCCGCGGCGGGCGAGGCGCCTCCCGCGTCACCTCCCGTGTCACCATCCGAGCCGCACTCCGACGACGGAGCGAGAGAGTCATGACAGATACCTCGAGCACCCGAGCGGACACGACCCCGCCCACCCTGGCGAGCGACACGCCAGGTGTCGGGACGAAGGCTGCCGACGGCGCTTCCGCCAAGCCGAAGGCCCCCGCGCGCCCGGCGGCGGCGATCCGCGCCGACATCGTGCGTGAGCGCGCCGCGCTGCAGGGCTCCTTCGAGACCCTGCGCGGCGAGCTCGACGAGGCCGTCGACGTCGCCCGGCAGCGTGCCGCGGACGCCGGCCGCAAGGCTCGCGTCGTCGGACCCGTGGTCGCCGGGGCGGTCGCGTCGGTCGCCGGCGCGGTCGTGCTGCTGCGGCGCCGCCGCGGCAGGCGGCGGTGACGCACCTCGTCCGTCTTCGTCCGCGCACGCCTCCGGGCAGAGCCCCGGCGCGTTTGCCCGCGGGCCCCGTCGCGGTGTCCAGGAGAGCCCCGACCCAGGCCACATCACAGAGGAGTGCATCGAGATGAGTCTCGCGTTCAACGCCGATGAGGTCTTCGCCATGGCCGAACAGCTCGAGCAGAACGGCGCCCGCTTCTACCGCACGGCCGCCGAGCAAGTCGACGACGCGGCGGCCAAGGACCTGCTGCTCACCTTCGCCGCCATGGAGGACGACCACCTGCAGACCTTCGCCGCCATGAGGGCCACGCTCTCCAAGGCGGCGCGGGGCGGCGCGACCTTCGACCCGCAGGGTGAAGCGAGCCTCTACCTCGCGGCGCTGGTCGACACCAAGGTCTTCTTCGACAAGGACGTCGACGCCACGGGCCTTCAGGGTATCTTCGCGACCGCGATGGCCGCGGAGAAGGACTCCATCCTCTTCTATCTCGGCATGAAGGACCTCGTGCCGGAGAGCCTGGGCAAGGGGCAGGTCGAGGAGATCATCCGGGAGGAGATGAGGCACGTCCAGATCCTCGGGGAGCGGCTCGCGTCGCTGTAGGGCACACCCACCTCGTCGAAAGGAGGCTGTCATGGCCGACGCAGAACGCCGCGCCCGCGCGGTCTGGGAGGGGGACCTGGCCCAGGGGTCGGGGACCGTCACGCTCGAGAGCAGCGGGCAGGGCGGCACGCTGCCTGCGACCTGGGCCTCGCGCACGGCGCGCTCGGAGGGCAAGACCAGCCCCGAAGAGCTCATCGCCGCGGCCCACGCGACCTGCTTCTCCATGGCTCTCGCCCACGGTCTGACCGAGGCGGGGAGACCGCCGACACGGCTCACGACCGCGGCGACGTGCACCTTCGCCCCGATCGAGGACGGGTTCAAGATCGCCGCGATGGCGCTGGAGGTGAGAGGCGAGGTCGAGGGCATCGACGCGACCGAGTTCGCCGCCGCGGCCGCGGCGGCGAAGGACGGCTGCCCCGTCTCGCAGGCGCTGAAGGGCAACGTGCCGATCACCGTGGCGGCCGAGCTGGTGTAGTCGCGGGGCCGGCGCGGACCGCGTCCGCCTGACGCGGGCGCCGCGCGGCCTCGTGCGGAGTGTCGGACGACGGGCGCGGCGCGGACCCGACGGGTCCGCGCCGCGCCTGTCTGCGCCGTCCACCTCGCCCGACCACCGGCGCCATCCACCTCGCCCGGTCACCCGCGCCGACGCCCCTCGTTCGCTGGCCTGCGGCGTCGGCCCGGCTCCGCGCTCACGCCGGTGTGGTCTCTGGCACTACCATAGGAGGTGCCGCACGCAGCAGTGACACCTCGACGAGCGGGGTCCGGTCCGGCAGGTGAGACACGTGGAAGACAACCCGACAGAGCCCGCCACTCGCTGGCGGTCGTTCCGTCGCGGCTTCCTGCAGCGGAGCCCCATCGTGCTGCTCGCCGCCGCCGGGTTATGCCTGCTGGCCGTGCTCGGCGTGCAGCACTTCTTCTTCGGCGGCGGCATGACGGGGGTCGCCGAGGGCCGCCTGCTGCGCATCACCCACGACGACTACATCCACGTCGCCTACAAGGTGAACCGGCTCAAGGAGGATCCGCCCGAGGGCCGGACGGTCTACGTCTTCGGCGGCTCCGGAGCCATGGAGGCGGTCGTGGGGGGGCGTTCGTTCGCCGCGCAGATCGAGCGTCACGCCCGCACGCCGGTCACCGCGGTGAACCTGGCGAACCACGCGCAGTCGCTGGCCCAGAATCTGGTCATCGTGGACAACCTGCCGGAGGGCGAGGCCCTGCTGCTCATCGGCCTCGCCCCGATGCGCTTCAACACCGCGGCGGACGTCGACGCCGGGCTGCTCGCCTCGCGGCCTCTGCTGCTGCGGAGCACGCGGCTCGCGGAGCTGGCCCCGCGGCTGTACGGCATGAAGGCGCCGTGGATGGGCGGTCTGCCCGGCGCCTTCGACTTCATCTCGGGCTACGTGCAGCAACGGGTGCGGACCGGGCCCCCGCCCGGGGTGGCACTGCGCTACGACCCGCACTACTACGGCCCCGACGCGACGGCGGCCTCGCCCCTGGCGAAGCGCCTGACTCTGGAGAGGGTGTGGCGCGACAACCGCACCCTCTACGCCGCGAACCACGAGTACAACCTCGAGGTGCTCGGAGAGCTCGTGCGGCTGGCGCGGGAGAGGGGTTTCGAGCCCGCGCTCTTCGACCAGCCGCTCAACACCTTCGCCGCCGGCGACTGGGCCGGCGTGCTGCCCGAGTACCGCGCCGCGGTCGAGCGCTTCGCCGCCGACCTCGACGTGCCGTACCTTCACGTCGAGCGCAGCCTCGAGCTGCGCGACGACGACTTCGCCGACCTCTACCACCTGATGCCGCCGGCGCGCGCCCGCTGGCAGCAGCAGATGGCGCGCGAGGTCGGGGAGCTGCTGGCGTCGCCCGACACTGCTCCGGGTCAGTAGTCGCCCGACGCGCCCCCGGGTCGGTGAGTCCCCCTGCCGGGGCCTGTTCGCGCGTGCCCGCGCGACGCGACGGCGACTGCCGCGTCCCTGCGCCGTCGACGGGTATGTAGCCGGGAGGAGCACAACGCGAGCAAGCGGGTGTGTGGTGGCGGAGCTCGAGGCGGGGCTCGCCGGCGACGTTCTCGGCCGCTGCGAGTTCTTCCGGGGATTCGGCGGCGACGTGCTCGCCGAGATCACGTCCCGGTCCACGGAGCGGTTCTACGACCCCGGCGAGGTGGTGTTCGGGGACGGCGAGGAGGCGCGCAGCCTCTACGTCGTGGAGACGGGGCGCGTAGGCCTCATGGTCGAGCTGCCCAACGGGCACGAGATCAAGGTGTTCGACCGCGGTCCGGCGGAGCCGTTCGGCTGGACGTCCCTCTCCGAGCCCGGACGCTACGTGGCGACGGCGCGCTGCCTGCACGAGACGGCGCTCGCCGAGGTGCCGGCGAGCGTGCTCGAGGAGATCGCCGAGTGCGATCCTCAACTGGACCTGCGGCTGATGCGGCGTGTCGCGGCGGCGGGCGTGGCGTGGATCGCCGATCTGCGGATGCAGCTCACGGCGGCGCTCGACTGAGGGTGACCGCAGAGACCGCGGACGGGGTGGCGAGGCGGCCTGCTCGTCGCCACCCCGTCCGCCGGCGACGCAGCCAGGCCAAGGTCTCGCGCCCGGCCGCCCGTCTTCGGCGGCGTCGCGCTGCGCCTCCCCGATGAAG
>Ga0068711_1001174_pt1 | contig 16306 bp, 13 predicted proteins | sample MTBAKMMethaMetaG_FD_62224 | JGI IMG/M metagenome (GOLD analysis project Ga0068711, IMG submission 62224) | Enrichment culture microbial communities from Arthur Kill intertidal strait, New Jersey, USA, that are MTBE-degrading - MTBE-AKM (Arthur... | ecosystem: Environmental > Aquatic > Marine >...
CGTTTTGCACAATTTTATGGCTAAGGTCACCGACCCTGAATTGCGGGGAAGACTGATATTTACTTACGTATTGATTTTAGCCGCTTTAATGGTCCTAATGGTATGTATTTTCTTAATATTTCCCGGCCTGCTCGCATTTTTCTTAAGAAGAAACATTACAGGAGGATCATTCCTTTTTTTTATTGTCTTTTCGATGGCGCTGATTTGTTCCGAACTGTTTTCCAGTGCCATTACGGGAATGATGAACATAAAGATTGGTGCAATCTCTCAATCCGTAAAGCATGTGCTCCCGTTGCCAATAATCGCTTTTCTTTTTATATTCAATAAATCTTTTCTTAAAGAGAATGCGTGGCACTTAATTCTTATCATCTATTTGTTTTCTTTTTTTGTTGGGGCATGTATCAGTGCGGTGGCATTATTAAAAGAAAGTAATTTTAAGATGAAAGCGGGCATTTATTTCCCCGCAGGGTTCATGTCGTTTTGTCTGACTACTCACCTAGCATCGATATTCAGCTTTGTATACAATGATGTTGATAGGATCTTTATGCTCAAACTCGGAGAAATGGGTGGATTGGGGATGTATCAAGCAGTTATCAGTGTCACAAAATTAATCGACTTTGCTCCTCTTATTTTGAGTACCGCAATTGTACCGATGTTTTCCTCACTCCTGGCTCGCAATAAGCATGATAAATTGAAATTAGCATATGATATTATTCAACGATATTCAGTGGTATCTATCGTTGGTATCGGCTTATTTACAATATCATTCAGCCCAGAGCTTCTTTATATATTTGGAAGTGGTTATGTCGATTTTTATGAAGTCCTCGCTTTTATGGGATTAACCAGTATTATTTGCGCTTTATTCATGGGGAATACCAATATCTTAATTAGTTACGAAAAAAATATGTTTAGACTCGGAGTTAGCACACTGCAAATTATTATACAAATCACCGGAACGTTCCTGTTTATTTCTTTGTATGGCGTATGGGCTATTGCTGGATTTAAAGCAATGGGTAGAGTTACAGCAAATATAATCAATACCGCATACATACTGTCTATGCCTCTAAAAATAAAAATTCCATGGGTTTACTTAGTGGGAATTTTGTCAGGTGGATTGTGTTTTGTTATGAGAATATTTGTTATGCCTTTGGGTGTAACATGGTCTGGAATCAATTTTCTGGTATTTATTCTTTTTTTTACAATGGTCGGTAAAATAACAATTAAGGATATTCATAACTTAATTCAAATATTCAAAACCCGAAAATTGCAAGTTACCTGATGTCATACAATCAATAAGATATGAAGGTTATAGAAGAGGTTGTTTCGAAAGATTTATGCTCCGGTTGTGGCGCATGTGTTGGGGTTTGTCCAACAACCGCTTTGAATATTGATTGTAGGAAATCATATCAGCCTGAATTTGACCCAACGCTCTGCACCAATTGCGGGCTTTGTTATGAAGTCTGTCCTGGGAAGGGTTATCCTGTATATAAGTTGGCTCAGGTTTCATGTGATGACAAGACAAAAATGCACGTCACTTATGGGCCGTTTCGTCATTTCTGGCTTGGTCATTCGATCGATCCGGGAATAAGACTTGAAAGCGCATCCGGTGGCATTGCTACCGCCTTATTAGTCCATTTATTGGAATCAAAACAGGTAGAAGCCGTAGCAGTCGTTACCATGGAGGATGGTTACCCAGCTATCAAGCTGACTGATGATCTGGAAGTTGTGCTATCGGCCACGGGAAGCAAATACAGTCCTGTTCCCATGATGCTGCTTATCAAGGAGTTGCAAAAAAATCCCAGGAAAATTGCCATGACTGTTACGCCTTGTCAGCTTGCTGCTTACCTCATGGCAACGAAAAAGGTCAAAGCAATCAGAGAATGTCTGGTAGTAGCAATCGGGCTATTTTGCGGGCAGGCAAAAGAGTATGAGGCTGTCTCCAAGATAGCCGCAACCTTGGACATTAAATATCCGGGTGACGCGAAATTTTTAGGTTGGCGATACGGGCCATACCCGGGAAGTCTCAGATTTGAGTTAAATAACGGCACAATAAAGGAAAAGCCTATTTATCCTGCGTACGATATTGCTATTCCCCATTATGCCCTGCACCGCTGTTTTTTATGCCCGGACGGCGGGAACTGGCTTGCGGATTTGACGCTTGGCGATATTCATGCCGGAGGAAATGACGAGACCGTAATTGTCTGTAGAACAGCCCGGGCAGAGAAAATGCTCCGCTCGGCAGAGGCTGCCGGTGCTCTTGAACTAAAGGATATGACCGCTCAACAAGTTGAATCCAGTGTGATCAGGGGGATCACAAACGCTAAGCTCAAACCTGCCCTGGCCCGGATAAAGTGGCTGAAGGAAAAAGGGAGTCCGGTGCCTCAATACGATTACCCAGCCGATGATATATTAAAGACAGCATGGAAAAGAACGCTCACATTAAATATTATTATTTACCGCTTATGCATGTGGGTAAGAAAAGGTGTACAAAGAAAGTATCTGGAAAACAATCCTCGTATTATGGAGAAGTCTGGTCATATTTTGTATGTTAATTATGCCCAATTAGCTTATTTAAGTGCTTTCCCTCTATGGGGCTTGGATATTATCGCACATAAATTAGTCGCGAAATTAAAAAAGAAGTTTAGAATTCTATGAGACGTTTCCTCTTACTGACACATGAGTACCCCCCAGATATCGGAGGTTTGGCGACATCAGTGCGCTGTATCGCTTACGCCCTTCAAGGCTTGGGGCATACACCGTTTATATGCTGTATTCGAGGCGGTACGTCAGCAATAGAAAATATACAGGTTGAAGATGGAATTAAAATACACCGAGTAACCTATAAGTCTGGTATTGGCAACATCACTCTTCCTTACCGTCACACGCGGGAATTACATAGCAGGCTTTCATGGTTATTGAATGAAACCAAACCTGATGTAATTGTATCTCGCTGGACAAACTATTCGATTGCTCTTTCACGGTACCATGCGCAGATACCGCCTTTCATTCATATTCCTCCAAGTGCGCATCATTTTTCCTTCAAAGGCGGTCGGATGGGGATCAAGGGTGCCCACAAGAATCCCGAACTATTTCTTAAACTTCTGCTGTGGCGTTACGCAGAGTTTGCGTCGATACAGTGGGAACGCAAGGTAGTTGAGAAATGTAAAAAGACCGTTGTGTTCAGTCGAAACGTAAAACAACAGTTCAATTATTTATATCCAGATCTCAATTATAAAATCCAAGTCATTTATCCAGGCGCTGATACTGATCGTTTTCGCCAACCATACGTTCAAAAAGTGTCTGAAATAAATATTTGTAAACAGTGGAATATCCCTGCAGGTCGCCGTTTATTTCTCTACGTTGGCCGTCTATCTCCTGATAAACATTTAGATTTGCTTTTAGATGGATTTAATTACCTAAAACAAAATAATAACGAGGTATATGATCGATCTCATCTATTGCTGGTCGGACAGGGACCTCACGAAGCGAATCTACGTCAAAAAAGTATTGCGCTCAATTTGCAATCCCATGTTACTTTCTGTGGACCGCAATCTGAACAATTACCCCAAATATACAGTGCAGCCTGGGCACTGATTATGCCGAGCTTAGTCGAGTCTTTCGGCCACGTAATGATCGAAGCAGCGCTGTGCGAGACCCCCACTATCGCTTTTCTACCCGATGGGAAGTCTGTATTAACTGCTTCAGACGATATAATTATTGATGGCGTGTCTGGCATCTTGGTAAGCCCTGCCAAACCAGATGCCCTGGCACAAGGTTGGCGCACAGCAAGTTTATGGTCCTCTGATACACGCAAAGCAATGGGGAATAACGCAAGAACTCATGTTTCAAAGATGTTTCAGTGGGAAAAATTTGTGCAACAACTCGTTTTATGAATCTTTTAAAAGCAGTTCTCCCAAAAAATATGGTTTCAGAGAAACAAATGTTCAGCAAACATATAATGAAAGCTTTGCATAATGAGGAATCCGGTTGTTGCGAGGAGCAGCGCGACGTGGCAATCTCGTTCATTATCGGCATGTTATAAGATGGCTTCACTTCGTTCGCAATGACAATGTGGGTATTATGCAAAGCTCTCATAATAACTTCTTAAGGAAACGGTATTGAATGTAAATCAGATCAACAACGGAAACATAATATTACCATTATCCTTACTTTTACTGATATGCAGCCTAATAGGGGTTATCGGTATTTTCATGTCCGCGTCGCTGCCTCTTCTTGCTGCCATCTGGGTATTTTGTATTACATGTTTCCTGGTTGTCATCAAACCTGCTGTGCTGCTGATTATCTATTTTGCTATAGTCATTCTTATTCCTGACTTATTATATATAAACATAGGCTTTGTTTATTTGACGGAGGGGGTCATATTTCTATTCATCATTTATATCGTTATCAGCGGACGTATTAATGAAATATTTTCATACATCAGATTCAACAGATTTATGTCAATCCTGTTTGCAATGCTCATTCTAGCGGGGATTATCTCATTTGTTAGGGGATTCAATTACGGATTAGTCGCGGCCAGAGATGCAGCCACAATATTCTATTGTATTATCACTTTCTTGGCAGTGGGCGTGCTCCGCACAGAGGATGACATCAAATACCTCTTTACATTATTTATATTTATAGACATTGTTTTTAATATTCTAATATTTTTGAATGTAGCCACAGGCCAACTCGCAAGCACTGAGTTTGGAGCACCGCGTATCTTCGGAGCCAGAAGCTCAGGGTTTTTATTCCTCTGTGGTTGTATCGCGGTGTCTAATGTCTTTGATATCAAGAGTCCTCTCGGGAGGACTTTGCTTCGCATTTTTGGGCTAGGGCAATTTGGTATGTTATTTCTCTTGTCCGGTACGCGAAATGTTTGGATTGCAGCAGTCATTTCATTAGCATTCTGGTTTATTTTCTCGCAAAAGCGTGTCAAACTAAAATGGGCACTTTTTTACTTGAGTGTGATTATTCTTGTTGGCGTTATGATGACGTCAATTGTGAAGACGAAAGCTGGCGGTTCGTTCATCAACGGTTTGGTTATGAGTATAGAGTCAATTTTTGATTACAAAAAAAGCGCAAATGCTACGGGACGGCTTGACCGGTGGAGGTGGGGAGTTGAGTCTGTTCTAGACTACAATCCGGTATTCGGGAAACCATTCGGTAGTCCCACCCTTTTTTTCAAATACAGCGATCGTTATGAAACAGAATTAAAAATGGGGTTTCACAATTCCTATATTACACTTCTTTATTATACAGGTTTACTGGGGTTTTCTGCGATACTGCTCTTGCTGTTGTATTTTTTGAGTGTAGGAGTAAAGTTGTCTAGATATCGGGTAAGCACAACGGGCAAGCTGGCGGAGGTGGCTACAGTGTCGTTTGTTTTTTATGCTATTATCGCAGCGTTTAATGTTATTTTGGAAGGGCCTCAATCTGCCACTTTTTTCTGGTTATTACCTGGCATTTTGCTGGTGCTTCAAAAAGTGTCTTTAAGGAACGAAAGCATCCCAGGTTAAGCCCTGACCCAACTGGAATTGAAGGCTGGTATTGTCCTTGATATCGCTAAAATAAAAATTGAGTACGCAGACCGCGATTCCAAGATGCATTACATTGGTGACACATCAAACCTCTGTGAATTGCACGGAAAGCCCCCCAAAATGCCTCATCTGTTTATATTAAGAAATTACAATGCGTAAATTTTTAATACCTAAGGTTCTTTTCCTCGCTCCAACGCCTCCTCCCTATGCTGGGCCGGAAGTAATCAGTAAGATGTTTCTGGACACCTTCGGTAAAATAGATTGTCCTTTCAAAATTATTCACTTGAGAAGCAACATCAGGAAAGAAAATCTAAAAAAAGGTATCATGGATCTTGAAGGCGTGCTTGCGTTCTCAGGTGTTTATTTCAAGTTTTTACGACATGTTATCTTTTCCAAAATTACAATTGTTTATTTTTTATTGTCTTCCAGTAAGGTTGGTTTTATGCGCGACGCGGTTTACGTCTTCACTGCTGCGCTGTTTGGCAAAACTGTCATCGCGCATTATCATGGCGGCATTTTTTATGATTTTTATAGGAACGCTGTACCATGGTACAAGAAACTGATCGAATTAACTATGAGAAGAATTAATACAGTTATTGTACTGGCCAATAATCTCAGATTCATGTTTGAAAAATTCATCGATTCGAAAAAAATAAAGGTGCTGTACGATGGATTGCCTATGGAAGAATATTCTTCTATAGAACGAAAACAGGATAAAAGAAATACGGTGACTATACTCTTCATGGGACATCTGACCTTTACAAAAGGGTTCAACGATCTCATCCACGCATATAAAAGGATAAAAAAAGACTATCCGAATATTCGCTTTCTTTTTGCTGGGGGGATGCCTGGGGTAAATCCAGAGCATAAAAGTCTTCTTCAATGTGCGCAAAGAAAGTATTTTTTAAACAATATTGATGAGATAATAAACGAAGCATTATCATTTATTGAAAATGCAGGGTCCTATGACGCCCAATATATGGGCTTTGTTTCAGGCCAAGAAAAACTCAAACTGCTATCTGAAGCAGATATTTTTGTCTTTCCGTCTTACTCGGAAGGTTTTGGTATGGTAGTTCTTGAAGCAATGGCATCGGGATTACCGGTTGTTGTAACCGCGACACCTGTAGGTGCGATGCTCGAAATTTTGCGAGATGGTGTTAATGGCTTTTTTACAAAAATTGGTGATGTTGCAGATCTTGTGGAGAAAATAGAAACACTTATCAAAGACAAAGATTTAAGATTAAAAATCGGTACTATTAACAGGAATTATGTCTCTGAGCGTTTTGATATAAAGATTGTCACAGAGAATTTGATACAAATTTGGAGGGAGACACTGGACAAGGCAACTTAAACACCAATGGAAAAGATAAAAAAACGATATATAGACATAGATTATGCAAAAGGATTTGCTATTATATTAGTAGTACTTGGTCATGTTGTGGCAAGAGGTTACCCTCTTGATAATAACTGGTTTGCATATGTAAAACAGTCAATTTATTTATTTCATATGGGGTTTTTTATGTTTATCAGTGGTTGGGTTTTTTTTGAAGTAAAACCGTTCGCTATTGATTCAAATTTTATTTTAAAAAGATTTTATAGGCTTATTATCCCCTTTTATCTTGTTGCCGTCATTGTAATCTTTGGTAAAATATTTTTTTCCAGTTTTCTTTTTGTTGATAACCCGGTTAATGACATTTCTACTGCATTTAAAGGAGTAATATGGGACACATCTCATTCAAAAGTAAATTTTATATGGTATATTTACGTACTTTTTGTTTATAACATACTAACTTTATTTCTTTTACGTCTGACTAAAAATGAAACCTTTCCTCTTCTTATTTTGTCATTTGTAATGTACTTTATTCAACCACCTCAAATTATGTATCTTGATTCTATTTTTAAATACTATTTTTTCTTTATTCTAGGTTGTTTCTTTCTAACCAAACAGGAATCCTACTACAAAATAATTGATGATTATTCAATTTGTTTTATATTTCTTTTTATTGTTCTACTATGTGTGGCAAATACACTTTTTCTTTTTAATGTAAGCTTTAATTATTTATACCTTTATCTTATTGTTGGTGTGACTTCAATACCGGCCTTGCATGCTTTTATTAGGAGTGATTTCATTAAGAATAATTTTGGATTTTTAAAAACAATAGGAAAATATTGTTTAACCATTTATTTGCTAAATGTAATTATTATAGGGTTAATTAAAGGAATAATGCTTAGGTTTTTCCCTTGGGACGGCGTTAATTTCCTTATTTACCTTCCAATATTATTTTTTTCAGGTTTATTATTACCTATATACATATGGGAATTAATCTTAAAAAGGATTCCATTGATCAGCAAGATTACTATTTAGCTAAGAAACATTCGTTTGAGACATATACGAATACTTACGGGGGCTTTGCGAAGCAAATTGTATGGTCTTTGGAGTTAGCGTTTTTCGTTTTATTTAAATTCCGGGAATATTGTGAGCATCGAAGACAGTCTTTATAAATTCCTTTCATTCTATAAGGAAATGCCTGATTGGGCTAAAAGACTCTTAGCCTCCCCCTTTAAAATCTTTCCTCGCACTAAGTTACTGGGGAAGAAATATAATCTTTTTTACGAAGAAGCCAGGATGCTTGAGTTTGCTACGGAAGAACGGATTGAAGAATATCAGTTTTTAAAGCTGCAAAGTCTTTTAAAACATGCTTTCGATACTGTTCCATTTTATCAAGAGACGTGGAAAGAACGCGAGGTTGATATTGCAAAAATAACATCTTTTCAAGATTTTCATAATATGATTCCATTTGTAACAAGAGAAATGGTGCAGAACACACCGGCTCGGTTTTTGTCTGGAGCATACAAACTTTCTCAGGGGCTTCCGATGAATAGCGGTGGCTCAACGGGTATTCCGCTAACTTTGTATTACTTGAAGGGTCATTCACGAGCGGCAGAGTGGGCACATATGTACCTTCAATGGTCACGTATAGGATATAGAGTCGACAGCCCGGTGGCAACATTGAGGGGAGATTATATCGGTAAAGATCGCTTATATTCATACGATCCCTGGCGCAATATATTAATATTAAGCTCCTTCAATCTTAATAAGGCAAATGCCGATATCTATCTCAACCTCCTGAATCAATACAAAATAGAATATATTAATGCATATCCTGCCTCTCTGTATAACCTGATTCAGTTATCGAAAATTAAAGAGAAATTTATTCCTTCTTTGAAAGGGATATTATTGGGATCAGAAAATATATTTGAATGGCAATTACAAAAATTTAAAGGGTTCTTTAATATTGATAGGGTGTTTTATTGGTACGGCCATGGCGAACAATGCGCCTTGGGTGGTGGCTGTGAAACATCATCCAACTATCATTTTTTCCCATCTTATAGCTATGTTGAATTCATCGACGATAAGGGTGAACAGGATGGAGACGCTTTGGCCGCAAGTGAAATCATCGGAACATCTTTTGTTAATCCCCTCATGCCGTTGATTCGATATAGAACTCAAGATTATGGCATTGTGGCGGAGAATTTGTGTAATTGTGGTAGGAAGCATAAACAATTATCACAGGTAATTGGACGTGAGCAGGAAATAGCAGTTGGTTTGAACGGTGAGAAAATTACCCTAACAGCTCTCATATTCGGACGACATGCGGATTATTTTAATCATATTATAAAAATGCAGATCATTAATGTTGAACCAGGAAAATTAATTGTCAAAATTTTACCTAAGGATAGCTTTTCTAATGCCCATACTGGAGAGATAGAAGATACACTTTCACAAAAACAGGGAATGCCATTCCAGACGAAAGCACATATAGTTGACGAAATTGATGGCACCAAAAGAGGCAAACATCGCTTTTTAATTCGAGAATTCCCGTTGGAAGATTAACTTATTTTGAAATTATATGAAACAACTTACTCAAAAACTGAAAGACGGCAGGATGCAGATCATCGAAGTCCCCATCCCTGATTTAGGCCCGGGCATGATTCTGATCCGGAATTTATATTCGCTGATTTCAGCCGGCACTGAGGGTGGCACTGTTAAAGCCGCGCGGAAGGGCTATATCGGTAAGGCCAAAGAACGTCCTCAGCAGGTCAAACAGGTGATCGATACGTTCATGAGCCAAGGGCCGGTACAGACCTATCGGGCAGTGATGAAGAAACTGGAGGCATATTCGCCGTTGGGGTACTCCTGCGTCGGTGAAGTGATAGATCTTGCTCCCGGCGTGGATGAATTTCAGATTGGTGACATTGTCGCCTGTGGCGGGGCAGGCGCGTCTCATGCCGAGGTGGTCGCGGTGCCGATTAATCTTTGTGTTCGGATAGCCCACAGTTCATCTCTGATAGATGATGGAAAGTTAAGGATGGCAGCCTACAATACCTTGGGGGCGATTGCCCTGCAGGGGGTGCGTCAGGCGGACCTGCGCTTGGGAGAGACCTGCGCTGTCATCGGGATGGGACTCCTGGGACAGTTGACGACTGTGCTTTTGAAGGCATCCGGTGTCAGGGTGATCGGCATCGATGTTGATCCGGCAATGGTCAGGCTGGGCGATGAGCATTGTGTGGATCTCGCCTTGCTCAGAGAGGACTCCGGTATCGATGGCAAGATTTCGGAATATACGAATGGCATCGGGTGTGATGCTGTCATTATCACAGCGGCGTCGAAATCGCTCGACCCTATTAATTTTGCCGGTGCGATTGCAAGAAAAAAAGCGACCATTGTGGTTGTCGGCGATATTCCAACGGGCTTTAACAGGGAACCCTATTTCTACAAAAAGGAACTCACGGTCAAGATGTCATGTTCCTATGGACCGGGGAGATATGATCCCGAATATGAGGAAAAAGGGCGCGATTATCCCCCGGCGTATGTCCGATGGACGGAAAAACGGAACATGCAGGCATTCCAGGATCTGATTTCACAGGGCAGGGTCGATATCGACTACCTTACAACCCATGTCTTTAAACTGGAAGACGCACCCAAAGCGTACGACATGATTGTGGGGAGAACGGAACCCTGTGTTGGGATATTGATAGAATATAATTCCGCTGTCTCACAGATTAAGCGGGATATGGTTTATGTGAAAAAGGCTGACAGTCAAAAGGGGAAAGGGCAAGGTGTTACGATAGGTTTTATCGGTGCGGGGTCGTACGCTCAGAGCTATCTGCTGCCCAATATCCCCCGGGATAAGGATGTGGTCTTAAAGGGTGTTATGACGGCCTCGTCCGCAGGTTCACGTTCCGTGGCGGATCGTTACGGTTTTGAATTCTGTACGGGCCGGGAAGACGACATCCTCAGCAACGATGAGATCAATACGATCTTTATCGCTACCCGTCATGATACGCACGGGTATTATGTGAAAAAGGCCCTTGAAGCCGGCAAGCATGTTTTTGTGGAAAAGCCACTCTGCTTAACTTATGAAGAATTTGAAGAGATCAGGAAATGCTGTGAACTATCAGCTACTAGCCACCAGCTAATCATGGTTGGTTACAATCGTCGCTTTTCTCCTTTAACACAGGTCATAAAAGAGAGGATCACGTCCGGCCCCATGTCAATGATCTTCCGAGTCAATGCTGGTGCCATTCCCGCTGATTCATGGATTCAGGACAAGGAGATCGGTGGCGGGCGGATACTGGGTGAAGTATGCCATTTTGTTGATTATCTGACCCATATTATTGGGGCGTTGCCTGTGTCGGTGTACGCGGCTTCCATGCGTGATACGCAGGGACATGACGACACACTTTCCGTTTCACTGAAATACGAAAATGGATCTATTGGAAGTATCCAATATTTTGCCAACGGTCCAAAGTCGCTCGCCAAAGAGTATGTGGAAATCTATAGCCACGGTGTAACGGCCATCCTGAAGGATTTTCGCGAACTGGAGATCCATGGCACCGGGAAGCCCTTCAGGAAAAAACTCGCGAGCCAGGATAAAGGACAGAAGAATGAAGTGGTAAGTTTTGTCGATGCTATCCGTAACGGCACTGGCCCCATTATCGCACCCCACGAAATATTTAACACGTCAGAAGTCACTTTCAAGATAATAGAGTCGATACGAACCGGGGCGGCAATCAAGGTGTAATGATAGAATCATCCCTCATCCGGCTCCAGGATTATTGCAGGAATAAGAATTACAAGGGCTGGGACCTGTTCGACGGCCTGAATTCGCGGATCCTTAAGCACTCTCCTTTATATCGATCAAGAGCACTGCGTCTTGCATGGATACAATTCTTCAAGCGCTCCCCCGTTAATTTCAGAAGACTTGCACTTGTCCCGCAAGACTACAATGCTAAAGGGTTAGCGCTTTTTGCTTCCGGGCTGGTTTCGTCCGGGAAGATGGAGGATGCGAAAACGCTTCTGGATCTTCTCGATGGCATGACCTGTTCGGGGTATACGGGAACAAACTGGGGATATAACTTCGACTGGCAGGCGCGGGCGTTCTACGTGCCGGTTGGAGTACCGAATATGGTCACAACTGTGTTTGTGGCGAATGCGTTTCTTGATTATGTGGAGGCGATGAGATCATCGGACTGCCCGGAGGGGAGATGTCTTGAAATCACCGAGGAAGCGTGTGAGTTTATATTACAAGAACTGGTGCTTTTTGAAGATAATGAAAAACTTTGTTTTGGTTATATTCCCGGTGAGCAGGCGCGGGTTCATAACGCCAACATGCTGGGGGCTGCACTCCTCGCTCGGGTCTCTTCGCACACAAAAAATCCCGACTATTATGAAAAATCCAGAAAGGCTATGGCCTATTCTGTCGCTGCCCTGAACGATGATTATTCCTGGCCGTACGGTGAACTGAACCATCATCAATTTATTGATAATTTTCACACTGGTTTCAACCTCGTTTCTTTGAAAAAGTGGATGGATCTTACAGGCGATGATACCTGGAGCGGGGTTCTTCGAAATGCTTATCGATATTTTCTTGATACGTTTTGGTTAGCAGACGGTTGCCCCAAGTATTACAACAATTCCCTCTATCCGATTGACATTCATTGCTCGGCACAGGGGATCATTACATGTCTCAAAATGAGAGCATACGACGATAGAAGCCTACCCATGGCCGGGAAGATCGCCAACTGGGCTATTGAGAATATGCAGGATAAAGAAGGCTATTTCTATTACCAGAAGACAAGGTGGTACACAAACAAGATCCCCTATATACGATGGTCACAGGCTTGGATGTATTATGCTTTAGCCTCTCTGGTATCTCTTCAGGAAAATCACTAAAGAAGGGCGAATTAAATCATGGCGAGAATTCAAATAATGGGCTGTCCGATTGATTCTCTTGATATGGATGAAACCATTGCCCGGATTGAACTGTATGTAAAAGAAAAAGAGCCCCGCCAGCATGTGGTTGTGAACGTGGCAAAGATCGTCGAGATGCGCAATGATCCCCATCTTCGACAGATTATCGCATCCTGCGATCTGATAAATGCCGATGGCATGCCGGTTGTATGGGCATCAAAGCTGTTGGGCAATCCTTTACCGTGCCGAGTGGCAGGTGTGGATTTGTTTCAGGAACTTGTAAAACTCTGCACCGAAAAGGGGTACCGGCCGTTCTTTTTTGGGGCTCGGGAGTGGGTTGTGGAAAAGATGATTGAAGAGTTTAAAAAAAGACATCCTGCCCTCAGGGTGGCCGGATACAGGAACGGTTATTATGCGGAGAACGAAGAATTTGAAATTGCGGAGATGATCCGCGACAGCAAGGCGGATATGCTATTTGTCGGCTTTTCTTCTCCCATGAAAGAGAAGTTTCTCAATCGCTGGATGGATGTGATGCAAGTTCCTTTCTGTATGGGTGTGGGCGGAAGTTTTGACATCATTGCCGGCAGGACAAAACGAGCTCCCGCGTGGATGCAGAATGCCGGCCTGGAGTGGTGTTATCGGATATACCAGGAACCGAGAAGGATGTGGAAGCGATACGCGAAGACAAATCCAGTATTCGTATGGATGGTAATGAAAGAGTACGTCAAGCGAAAAGCGTATAGAGCAGATAAGTGGTAAATAACCCGCCTTGTTTTTGTCTGAATAATTCGAAAGAAAAATAACAAAACGACATGCTGAGAGAACAAGCTAGATTAATCACGCGGGCGCATCAGGCGCTGGATATCTGCCTGACGGCTGCGGCCTTTATCGGGGCCTATTTTATCAAGAGAGATCTCGTCCCCTCGCCGTTCGGAGGCCTGCTGATAGCGCCCAACTACTATGTTGTCCTGCTGATGATCATTATCATCTGGTATGTGGCCTTCGGTGCGTTTAATCTATACGCTCCTTACAGAAAACGGCGATTCGGCGAAATATTCTGGAATATGCTCAAGGCGGTTTCCACCGGCATGCTGATCATGGTTCTTTGCATGTATGTCCTTAAGATAACGGATGTGAGCCGGCTCATGCTGGGGATATTCTTCCTCCTGAATGTCGGCCTTCTGACCGTAAGCAAGCGGCTGGTATACGGGGCGCTGGCCCGCTATCGGAGCAAGGGGTTTAACTTCCGCAATGTTCTGATCATCGGCAGCAGAGAACGAGCCATCGATGTCATCGATGCTATCGGCGACCGTCTGGAGGCTGGATACCGTGTGCTGGGCTGCCTGGATCTGGATGTCAGCGAGATCGGCCGGTCGGTGAAGAACGGTATTCGTGTGATTGGGACGGTTGATCAGTTGCAGAAGATTCTGTCGGAACAGGTGGTGGACGAATTAATCTTCGCCATGCCGGTGAAGAAGATAGAGGATGCGGGCCGTTACATGGCCCTGGCTGAAAAGATGGGGGTATCGGTTCGCATCGTACCCGACTGGCAGCTCAAGAGGATTAGGTATGTGCCTGAAATCGCCCTGCCGAGCTTTGAGATTTTCCTCGGCGTTCCCACGTTGAATCTGACCACGACGCCGAATAGTCGGGGAGAAATACTCATAAAGTATACAGCGGATTATATCTTTGCCGGTATACTTCTGATTTGTTCTCTGCCGCTTTTTATCTTTATTGCCGTTGCCATCAAGCTTTCATCCAGGGGTCCGGTTTTTTTCAAGCAGGAACGCAGCGGCCTCAATGGACGACGGTTCATGCTGTATAAGTTCCGGACCATGGTGGTTGACGCAGAGGCGCGGCGCAAGGAACTGGAGGTGATAAACGAGGTCGACGGACCGGTATTCAAAATCAGGAATGATCCACGGATTATCCCCTTTATCGGGACGTTCCTTCGCAAAACGAGCCTGGACGAGCTGCCTCAGTTGATCAACATACTCAAAGGGGAGATGAGCTTTATCGGGCCGCGGCCGCCGATTCCAGCGGAGGTCGAACGTTACGATATCTGGCAGCGGAGGCGGCTGTCCATGAAGCCCGGCCTGACGTGCATCTGGCAGTGCACGCCCAACCGGAATGATGTCACTTTTGAAGCGTGGATGAAAATGGACCTTCAGTATATCGATACCTGGTCGCTGGAGCTCGATTGCAGGATATTCTTGAAAACGATTCAAGTGGTGCTGGGCGGCTCCGGCCGTTAATTAGGGTTAATTAGGGACAGAGCCCCTATTTCCAGGATTAGGGGGTAAGGGCAAAGGGTCAGAGGATTAAGGGATTGGGATTATAAGGAGTAACAGGATTATGAATTTTTCTCAGAAGAAAGATGTTCGCATCCTGGTTGTGGATGATGAGAGAGAGGCGGCTGATACCCTGGTTGAATACCTGTCGGAATTAGGCTGCCGGGCCACGGCCGCGTATGGAGGCCGTGAGGGGCTGTCCGCGTTTGAAGAGGGGGATTTTCAGCTTGTCATCACCGATCTGGTAATGCCGGAGATGGATGGGTTGGAGCTTCTGGAAGCGATTACGAGGCTGGATAGCCGGGCCGTGGTTATCGTGATGACGGGGTACGGTACGGTCGAGTCCGCTGTGGCGGCTATCAAAAAGGGTGCCTATGATTTTATTTCCAAGCCCTTCAAGGTGGATGAGCTGAAGATCATTGTTGGGAGGGCGTTGGAGCGGCATGCCATCCGCAGACAGCTGGGAATATTCCGCGGGCTGACCCTCGCCCTCCTGATCTCGGTGCCGGTGTGGCTGGTTCTGGGGATCGTGCTGGCGTGGATGTGGGGGTAGGGAGTGAGGGGTAAAGAGTAAAGAATTCTCTCTCCTGTCATTTTGAATGAGCGCACTTTCTTGTCATTTCGGGAGGGTGCGTTCTTTTTTGTCATTTCGAAAGAGCGCCAGCGACTGACCATAGTCCCCTTCAGGGGGGAAATCTTTTAAGATACAGGCTTCGGAAGGACAAGGTTTCACCCTAACGGGCACTATAGCTCGCTGCGATAAGATTTCTCCCTTCGGTCGAAATGACAGAGGAGACGGTCGAAATGACACGTTGCCGCATTTATGCAAAGCTCTCATTAACTCCTAATTAATCGGGATTTCCTTGACATACAGCACACCGTTCCTTATACTTTCCCGCAGAGTGAGTGCTCTATCAGTTCCTATCTTGCGAAACGGGCAGTGAATGCTATGGCGATTTCGATACGGCGCAGGCATCTTCAACTGACCGTGGTCCTGGCGGCAGCGGTCTTCGTGCTGCTGGCAGGCTGCGCGCCCAAGACCTATCTCTCATCCTTTTCCGATGACCGTTTTAATTTCTCCACCGTAGGGAAACTGGCTCTCGTGCTGGAGAACAGCCGGGGGCAGAATCCTCTCTTCGGGGAGATCTTCATGCAGTCGGCCCTGGAGAAACGCCGGCCGTTCCTGTTTCAGAGAGAGTATTTCCTGCAGGCGGATATCT
>Ga0068711_1001214_pt1 | contig 15945 bp, 22 predicted proteins | sample MTBAKMMethaMetaG_FD_62224 | JGI IMG/M metagenome (GOLD analysis project Ga0068711, IMG submission 62224) | Enrichment culture microbial communities from Arthur Kill intertidal strait, New Jersey, USA, that are MTBE-degrading - MTBE-AKM (Arthur... | ecosystem: Environmental > Aquatic > Marine >...
CTCAGCAAGTTTCAGACCACAAGCACCTGGCTTACGACCCAGCTGACGGCGCTTTTCCAGTGATCCCGGCGCCGCGGCGGAGACACACGGGGGCAATGGGGTAAATGCATCAAATGACAACACCTTCAGGAGGAACGGGAATGAATCCCTATAAAAAAACGGAAGTCAACACGGCCGACCCGATCCGGCTCGTCGTTCTGTGCTACGAGGAGGCGATCCGGAGCCTGCGGCTTGCCCAGGCAAACTGCCTCGCGAAAAAATACGAGGCCAAAAAGGACAATATCAAGAAATTTCTCGATATCGTTCACGTTCTCCAGCAGTCCCTCGATATGCGGCGGGGGGGGGAAGTGGCGAAAAACCTCGACGGTCTCTATCATTACATGATGCGCCGCGTTCAGGACGGGGACCTCCGCCGGGACACGAAGACGTTCGAGGAGGTGGCAGGGCTCCTCGAAGAGCTCCTGTCCGGATGGAAGGGGCTTTCCACCGAAGCCGCCGCACCCGTCCCCCGCACCGTGAAAGAATACGGCGGGGACCGGCAGAGAAGGGAAATCCTGCATCCGTCCATTTCCGGAGCGTACTGACATGGAACGGCAACGCGATCCCGAAGTTCTCTACAATGAATACCTCCAGCGGAAATTCCAGAAGCTTTCGGAATTTCTCAAACTGACCGAACTTCTCCAGGAAACGGTCAATCAGGAGGACATGGAAAGGACGGCCGGACATCTTGAAAACCGGGACCGGTGCATCCGGGAAATCGACCGGATTGACGGAATGATCAACGATCTCCGCTACCGGGGGAAAAAACCGGATCTTCCCGCGGCCCGGGACGGTTCCGATTCCGGGAAGATCCTGGAACGGATGGCCGTAATCGTCCGGAAAGCATTGGAAATCAACCGAAGCATCGAGTCCGGGATTCTGTCGGGCTGCGGAAGCCTGGCGAACCAGATCCAGCACCTCCTCTCCAGGGGAGGAGGCCGGGTGAGGACCGGCGTTTACGGAACCGGCCGGGAAAGCCCCGCCCGGTTTCTGGATGTGAAAGGATAACGTTGTCAGATTCTACGAAAAAAAGGTGATCAAAACGATCCATCAATGAAAGGAGGACGGATCATGGAAATTTTTTCCATCAGCGGCAGACAGGGGGCTGTCCGGACGGAGACCCTCCCGCAGGAATCAACCCCGGCGGCAAAGGTCTCCCCGGGAACGCCCGCTAAATCGGGCGAGCCGGCTTCTCCGGAAGAATCGACGATCGCAACGGAAAAGATCGTCGCCCAGCTTCAGGACTACATCGACCGGATGAACGTGAGCATCGCCTTCACGCCGTACGGCCGGAACAACGAAAGGATGTCCATCGCCGTCATCGACAAGGATACGGGGCAAACCATCCGGGAGATCCCGGCGGAGGAACTGCAGAGGCTCTATGTGAAAATGCAGGAAGTGGCGGGCATGATCTTCAGCGAAACGGTCTGATTTCCCCCTAATCGAAAAATCCCCTCCTTCAGGTATTCTTCTCACACACCGCCGAGCGCCGTTGAAATCGCCATTTCCTTCCGCGCCGAACCCGCCTCCGCTTCCAGAACGGGGGTCTTGAGGAGGGAAAACTGGATCGGGTATTCGTGATCCTCGAGGATCACCTGCATGCCCCGGCGGTTGTTTCCGTTCACCACGATGGGCGCCCGCAGGTTGGCCGTCAGCCGGAAGGGATCCTTCCGAATCGTCACGATCACGAGGACCACCACATCCTCCTCCTTCCCGATGGAGAGCTTCCGCACCACGTCATCGGGGATCTCCGGCTCATAGGAAACCTGGAAGAGGAACGGGTTGACCACGACGAAAGCGATCCTCCCGTCGTCCACCGCCTGCAGCCACAGGAACGGATGGTTCTCCCTGTGGGTCAGAAGAACATACCGCCTCAGGTGTTCGAACCCGGGAATCCCCCCCGGCATGTCGATGATCCGGGACGGATCCACATCGATTTCGCCGAATCGTGCCGTTGGAATCTTCATGTCTTTATTCCTTCTGCCTCGTTGAGCGTCCGCCAGGCCTCCTTCACTCCCGTGACGTCCATTCCGTCCGAGAGGGAGGCCATTTCATTCTGCTCCCGGATCATCCGGTAGATCTCCTCACGATGAACGGAAAGGTCCGCCGGGGCCGTGATGCCGAGCTTCACCTGCTTCCCCCGGATTTCGAGAACGGTCACCACGATGGAGTCCCCGATCCGGATCCCGTCTCCTGACTTCCTTGTCAGAACCAGCATGGAGTTCTCCTAACCGATATAATCGAGAATGCTCAGGCTTCCCAGCCTGGAGGACATTTCATAGCAGGCCTGGAGCGCGACTTCCTTGGCCGAGTAGTCGGTGATCAACTTCGTCATGTCGGCGTCCTCGATCTCCGAGCAGAGTTCGGTGATGCGGAGATCCAGTTCCTCGTTTCCCTGTTCCAGGATGTCCAGGTTGTTCGAAAGGCTCCCGCATTTCGCCGTGTAACGGCTCACCGAGGCGATGGACCCGTCGATGGCGTCCAGCTGGGCCAGAATCCCGTCGGCGTCGTCCCCCTCGAGGGCCGTCTTGAGATCCTCCAGCATGGCGAAGAGATCCGTTCCCCCCGACGCGCCCTGGGCGGTGAACACATCTTCCCCGGAAACACCGTATTCCAGGACCACCCCCTTCGCCATTTCCAGGGACAGCGCCTCCCCGTTGCCGTTGTAATATCCCTCGGCGTATGCGCGGACGGTGAAGAGGTCGCCGGCGGCGAGGTCCGCCGTGCCGGCGGTCAGCGTCATTTCGAGGCCGTCCCCCAGGGAAATCACCCCCGTCCCCGGAACGGCGGTTTCGGTCCCCCAGGTCTTTCCCCCGTCGGAGGAGAGCTGGTACGTTGCGGTCCCGAAAGCCCCCCCCGACGCGATCTTCACCACATAGGTGCGGTTCGCGTCACCCGTGTAGCTCCCGCCGGTGGCGGCGGTCCCGTCGAAGGCGTTGCCGCTCCCGGCGACGGGCGCGTCGGCCCTCGCCGGCGAGGCCGTTTCCGAAAAGGGCTCCGTGTCCGTTCTGGTCCCGCTGAAAAGATACCGGTCGCCGAGCTTGGAGTTGGCCAGGGAACGGAGTTCGTCGATAAGGGTCTCCAGGGAGGCCGCCGCGATCTGCCGGGTTTCCGTGGAAGCGGTGTCACTCCCCTGGGACAGGGCCGTTTCCTTGATCTCCACGAGGATGTCGTACACCGACGTCAGCTTCGACTCGGTGACGGTCAGCCAGGAGCGGGCGGTGCTGATGTTTCCGTCGCACTGTTCGATGTACGACAGGGACGACCGGTAGTCCAGGATCTTTCCCATTCCAAGAGGATCGTCGGAAGGACGGTTCACCTCCTTCATGCTCGACGCCTTTTCGATCAATTCCGTGTACTGGTCCTGCACGCGAAAAAGGCTGCTGTTGACGAGATCGAATTTGATCTTTTCCGTTACCCGGGTGATCATGGCCTATCGTTCCTTTCCTCATTCACCGAGGGCGATCAGGGTGTCCATCATTTCGGACACCACCGCGCACAGTTTCCCCGCCGCATTGTATCCCATCTGGTACCGGATCAGATTCATCATCTCCTCGTCCAGAGAGACCCCGGAAAGGGACTCCATGCTGGTTTCGTATTGTTCCTGGATCAGCGTCTGATGTTCCAGGGACCGGGATGCGTTCTGGACGTCCCCGCCGACCCTGGAGACCAGGGAACTGTAAAAACTCCCCACGGTGAGGGTGTTTCCCTTCATGATGAGGCTGTCCTGGATCTCGGAAATGAGCAGCGCATTGTCCCCGTTCCCGTCGACGGTGGTCGCGGCGGCGATTTTCCCCGAATCCGCCAGGATCGCCGCATCCACTTCCATGTCCCTCGCTCCCGATCCGACGGCGAAAAAGTTTCCCCCCGAATCCCCGTTCAGGTCAAATCCCTGCCCGTGCCGGCTGTTGACGGCGCTCACGAGGTTGTTGGCGAGATCGTCCAGGTCGCTCAGATACCCGGGGATGAGATCGTCCCTTACGCTGAGAAGTCCTGCGATTTCGCCGCTGTGAATCTGGTCGTTGATGGCGGTTCCCGGGTCGCTCTCGAAGACGATGTCGTAATAGTTGTCGTTCGACGGATTCACGGCCACGTCGAGGGCGTGGGACACGCCGCCCTCCACCAGGGAACGTCCGTCGGACAGAAAGACGCTCAGGGAACCGTCCGAGGCTTCGTAGTAGTCGAGTTCGATCATGCCCGACACGGTCTTCAGAAGGGTGGACCGTTTGTCCCGCAGATCGGAGGCGGTGCCGCCGGTGATTTCCACCTCGACGATCTTATCGTTCAGGTCCGCCATCTCGCTCAGGTACCCGTTCAGGCTCTCGATATTCGACGCAAGCGTCTCGTTCGCGTCCGCCTGGACGTCGGTGAGTTCCCGCGAACGCTCCTGAAAAGCCTGGGTCAGGTTCCGGGCGGCGGACACGAGGGCGTCCCGCTCCTCGTAGCCTTCGGGGCTGGCGGACAGGTCGGACCAGGCATTCCAGAACGCGGACATGAGTTCGTTGATGCCCCCCCCGTCGGACTCGTCGAAGATCCCGTCCACCTGGCCCAGCAGATCGCTTTGGACCTGGTTGTAGCCGACCTCCTGCGCCTGTTCCACGACCTGCGTTTCCAGGTACCGGTTGTAGATCCTCTCGATGGTGGAAATCTCGACGCCCACTTCGATGTCCACCGCCCCGGCGCTGATCGTTCCCTTGGACCCGAAAACGGGACGAAGCCTCGAATAGCCTTCGGTGTTCACGTTGGCGATGTTTCCGCTGGTCACGCTGATCGCCGTCGTATGGGACAGGATGGCCTGCTTGGTTGTGTTCATGATCTGAAAGAGATCGGACATGGGTTCACCCTTCCGTGTTCACGACTTTTCCTTTTCTCCTGCCCTTGTTCCACTTCCCCGAATTCCCGTAGGTCCTGTCCCCGTTCATCAGTTCCCCGAGGAAATCGACGGTCCCCTGGACGTGGCTGAGGGAGAGGCCGATGATCTGCCGGTTGGCCTCGTTCCTTTCACGGACGGAGGCGGCAAGGGCGGCGATGGAATCCCGGCACGCCAGCAGGGCTTCCCGCTCGGCCGGGCCGGCATGGGAGGCAAGGAGGGCCAGGTCGGCGCTCTCTCCCGTGCCGCAGACCCGCGAGATTTTTTTCACCGTGTTCCGCCGGATCTCGTCGAGCATCCGCATCTTGAGAAGGATGGTTTCCTTCTTCGCGTTGTGTTCCGTAAGCTCCCGGGCGTCGGATCGGAGAAGGATCTCCCTTTCCCGGTCGAGCGATTCGGAAAGCATCTGGAGAAGCCCCATTTCCTGCTTCAGGTTCTGCGTCAGGGAATCGAAAACGCCGGCGGGCGCTTTGACCTGCGGGACGATTTCCTTTCCCGCCCTTCCGTCCATGGCGGGCAGGGCCTTCCCCCGGGGGAGACGGTGCATCGTCTTGTCGTTCATGGTGAGCGTACCGGGAGTGTCCCCTTCCAGGGGGACGGAAGTGTGCGTCCATCACCCCAGACGGGACAATCCTTCGTTTTCTGGATGGAAAAGGGAGCACCCGCATTGTGCAGGCCGCTCGGGGAAAAGATCGCTCAGGGATGGGAAGACAAGGATCAGGCGAAGATATCCAGAAGAGATTCCCCCACCATCTTGTCGGCGATCTTTCCACTGTCCACGTCGTAAAGACCCTTTTCAATCCGGTCTTTCAACTCCTGGACCTTCTCCTCCCGGATCTCCGGGAGGGATTCCAGCGACTTCATGGCCAGCTGTATGTCCTTTGCCTTGGTGGAAAGATCAACCTTCTCTTCCGGGGGATTGTATCCGGACGGCTGTTTGTCGGACGCCTGTTTCACCCCTTCGCCCTTCTGATACTGCTGGACCATCAGGGTTGTAACGTCCTTCACGTCGGAAATTTTCATGGCTTCCCTCGTCTCGTAGCGATCTTAACACACTTATCGGCAAATTTACAAAACACTTTAATCGACCCCGTTTTTTCCGATCCGCCGGTTTTTCAATTCCTCGTAAAGCATTTTCTGGATGCCGACGCCTCCGCCCTTGCCCGCCATTTCCTCGGCGAATTTCTGGTCCATCAGCATCTCGGTGGTGTTCTTCCCCGAAAGCCCGGTGGTGACGGATCCCTGGGGGACGGTCCGGCGCATGGATTTCAGAAGGGAATACAGAAAAAGGGATTCGAAATCGGCACAGGCCTTCCGGAGTTTCATGTCCTCCACGGAGCTTTGTTCCGCCGATCCGCTTTTCCTTCCCCCCGAAGGGGAGGAGATTTCACGAACGCCGGACAGGATCATCTTGTCCATCATTTCCTCTTACAGAATGACCAGGTCCGCCTGCAGGGCGCCGGCGGCCTTGATGGTCTGAAGGATCGTGATGAGATCCCTCGGCGTGACGCCGATGGCGTTCAACGCCCGCACCACGTCCTGAATCGTGACGCCCTTCTCGACGACCAGAAGCTGTCTCTTCTCCTCACCCACGCCGACGGACGTTTCCGTCGTCACGACGGTCTGCCCGCCCGGGGCAACGATGGTGCCCGATTTCGGGTTCATCACCGGCCCGGCGGATCCGCCGGCCCCCGGCGCGAAGGGAAGGGGCTGGGAGACGTTCTGCTCCTCCCGGATCTGGATGCTCAGGTTTCCATGGGCGACGGCCACCGTGGAGATCCGGACGTTTTCCCCCATGACGACGGTTCCCGTCTTCTCGTTCATCACGATCACCGCGGGGCTGTCCATCGAGATTTCGAGGTTTTCGATGCGGGCGAGAAGATCCACCGGGTTCCCCGGAAACCCCTCTTCCAGTTTCACCGCGACGGAGCCGGAATCCTTCTGTTCCACCGACACGCCCTCCACGGCGGACCGGATGACCTGGGCGACCCGGGTCAGGGTCGTGAAGTCCGGCTGGAACAGGTTCACGGAAAACTCCCTCGCGTTTTCAAAGTCATAACGAAGTTCCTTTTCCACGAAGGCCCCGTTGGGGATCCGCCCGACGCTGGTGAAATTCTTTGAAACGGAGGTGCCGGCGCCGCCGGCGGAGAACCCGCCGAGAACGAGGGGGCCCTGGGCGACCGCGTAGATTTCACCGTCCACTCCCATGAGCGGCGTCAGGAGGAGGGTGCCTCCCTGGAGGCTCGTGGCGTCCCCGATGGAGGACACGGTCACGTCGAGTTTGGTCCCTCCCTTTGCGAAGGGCGGCAGCATGGCCGTCACCATCACCGCCGCGACATTGTCCGACTTCAGGAGCTTGTCCTTCATGGCAAGGCCCTGCCGGGTCAGCATGTTGGACAGGGACTCCCGGGTGAAGCCGTTTTTCATGTCGTCCCCCGTGCCCGCCAGCCCCACGACCAGGCCGTACCCGATGAGCTGGTTGTCACGGATCCCGCCGATGCTGGCGACGTCCTTGAGGCGCGCCCCGTCGCCCCGCAGGGGGAACAGGGTCACCAGCAGCACCACGGGCAGGAAAAGAAGAAGCCGCTTTTTCCAGATCCTCACGTCACCCATTCGAATCCTCTTCATGAATGATTGAGACTAGCAAATTCCGTACCCGGTCCGATCAGAAAGGCCACACCCAGTCCACGATCCTGGTGAGCCAGCCCGGCCGCATCTTGTCGTTGATGATGCCCTCGCCCGTGTAGATGATCCGCGCGTCCGCGATGTACTGGGACTCGATCATGTTGTCCGACGTGATGTCCTCCGGCCGGATGATCCCCGTGATGATGATGTACTGGTCCTCCTCGTTGACGGTCAGCTGACGCTTCCCCTCGATGACGAGATTCCCGTTGTCCAGGACCTCGGTCACCTTCGCCGAGATCGTCGCTTCCATGGCGCCCCCCCGGCTCGTCTTTCCCGACCCCTTCAGGGAGGACGTCGAACTCCCGCCGATGCTGATGGAGGATCCCATGTTCGCGTTCCGCTTCAGAATGGACTGGTCCAGGCCGAGGAGGGCATTGATCCCCGCGTCGGTGGACGTGGATTTGCTCGTGTTCGTGTCGGCGCTGTTGTCCGCCTGGGAGGACTCCTCGACGATGATGGTGACGATGTCGTTCACGTACCGCGCCTTCTTGTCCGCGAAAAGCATGGTTCTCGCGCTCGGACCGGTCCAGATGGCGCCGGCCAGGCGGGCGGGCGGCTCCTGCCGGACCGCCGCGGCGGGTTCGTTCTTCACCACGGCGCCCCCGGAGGCGCAGCCGGCGAGGAACAAGGCACAGGCGGAAAGGAGAAGGGCCGTTCTTCCGAAAGAAGACCCGCTGAAGCAGGAAAGAAGGAAACGCATTTCGCTGTACCCCCCTAAAAATCGACTTTCACCAGGGAATCCCCGATGACCAGGGCGTAGATGACTTTCCTGGAAGAGGCGTTCTGAACCCGGACGATGGATCCCTCGGAACCGTTTTCCTGGCAGATGCCGGTCGCGGAAAGGTGGATGGGCCCTTCGTCGACGAGGATCCGGACGGGCTCGCCCCTTTTGACCGCGTAGGCCTCGCGGAGCATGTTCCCCCGGATTTCCCGGTTGGGTCCCACGGCAGCGGTCAATTTCTTCCCCACCACATCGGTGATCCGGGAAAGAAGGTTCCGGGGCGGCCTTCTGAGCCACTTCTTCACGATCGTCACGTCTTCCTGCCCGATTTCCCTGCCTCTTTCCAGGCCGCGGCTGCTCATGACGACGTCCACGAGGACCTCGATGGTCAGGCGGACCCTCCGCTCCGCCACGAGAACCCCCTTGTCGTAAAAACGGATGAAAAAAATGGAACTCCCGATATAAGGCTGGCTGGGCGCGGAGGTGACCCGGCAGGAGAAACGGTCCCCGGGAAGAACCACCTTCCGGATCTCGCCGGGGTAGTCGAAACGCATCTCGCACCCCTTCCAGGGGGTCCGTTCCCGGATGTGCTGTTCCACCACGGCCCGGAGGGCCGCGTTCTCCATCGTGACGGCTCCCGAGGCTTCCGGAACCCACGGGGCCGCCGCTCCCAAGAGGAGGAACAGGGCGCATCCGAGGGCGATCAAGTGTGCAACCTTCATTTCAGCTACCTTTTGAGATTGTTGATGATCTGCAGCATGCTGTCGGCCGTCTGGATGGCCTTCGAGTTGATCTCGTAAGCCCGCTGACCGACGATCATCTTCACCATTTCATCCACCACGTTCACGTTGGACATCTCGAGATAGTTCTGGGAGATGGTGCCAAATCCCTCTTCGCCGGGGTTTCCGACGATGGGCTCCCCGGAACCTTCCGTTTCCTCGTAAAGATTCCTTCCGATCCCGACGAGGCCCGCAGGATTCAGGAAACGGGCAAGTTCGATCCGGCCCGTGGCCAGGGCGTTGCCCGATTCGTCCGCCGCCGTCCAGGTGCCCCCGCTGTCGATGCTGAAAGTGACCGTGCCCTCGGGAACGGAGACCTCCGGCATGAGCTTCAGTCCCGCCGTGTCGCAGAGATAGCCGTCCTTGTTGATCTTCAGGTTTCCCGCCCGGGTGTAGACGGTTTCGCCCTCGTCATCGAGCTGAAAGAAACCGTCCCCCTCGATGGCCCAGTCGAAGGCATTCCCGGTCTGCTGATAATCCCCCTGGGAAAACAGCCTCTGGGTCGCCATGGGGCGCACCCCCATTCCGACCTCGAATCCCACGGGAAGAATGCTTCCCTCCGACGTTTCCGTGCCGGCCCTTGCGGTGACCTGGTACATGAGATCCTGAAAGTCGGCCCGGGACTTTTTGAACCCCACGGTATTCACGTTCGCCAGATTGTTGGCGATCACGTCCTGTTCGATCTGCTGGGCTTCCATACCGGTCGCCGCGGTCCAGAGAGAACGGATCATGGATTCCTCCTTCTTCAGGCCAGACGGCCGATCCGGTTGGTGGACATCTTGTCCTGATCGGCAAGGGTCTGGATGATTTTCTGGTACGACTCGAGACTCCGATGGATATCGATCATCTCGATCATATGCTGAACCACATTCACGTTGGATTGTTCCACAAATCCGGACTGAACGGTCACATCGTCAGGCCGGTAGGGGTCCCCTTGCCCGCCGTCCCGAAAGCAGCAGTTCTCCGCCCTTTCCAGGGCGTCTTCGTTTCGGAATCCCGTGATTTTCAGCTTTCCCGCCACGGTTCCGTCGACGGTGATCGTCCCGTCGGCTCCCACGGAGACCTCCTGCCCTTCGATCACCAGCCGTCCCGATTCCCCGAGGACGGGGTCTCCGGTCACCGTTACGATCTCCCCCTTGCCGTTGACGGTGAAGTTGCCCTTCTTCGTATAGGCTTCGCCTTCCGGGGTCTCCACGGAAAAAAATCCGTCCCCCTGGATGGACAGATCGAGGGGATTTCCGGTCTTCAACGACACCCCCTCGGTAAAGTCCGTTCTCACAAAAGGGGTGTACGAATAGAAGGATACGGCCTCGCCGTCCGCCTCCCCCTCGCTCGCCTGGAAGAACATCCGTTCCGCCTTGAAACCCGTCGTGCCGGCATTTGCGAGATTGCTGGTCACCTGATCCAGAAGAAGGCAGTTCCGGTTGAAGGCGTCGGCTGTCGATTGCATTTCCAGGGCCACGGGGAATACTCCTCTTTTTTTATCCTTCTAAAAGCAAGGGCTGTGCCACCTTCCGCGGGCGGGGCCCCTTTTTACCGTTTCTAGAAATAGTGACGTGTTTCCAATTAGTTGCCTCTGAATGGGATTCTTGAAATAACATAAAAACAAGGAAAAACCCGATGCCGCCCCTGGCGGGGCAATTTTTTCTGTGGGAAAAATTTTCCCCGGTCCGGGAGGACTCCCCGGCGGTTCAACGGAGCCGGTCGTTCACGGCGTAAAGGAATGCCAGGATCTCCGCAACGGCACGGTAGAGCTGCTCGGGAATCTCGTCGTCGATATCGATGAGATACAGCATTTTCGCCAGGTCCGGCTCCCGCTTCACGGGGATGTCGTGGTTCGCGGCGATCTCCAGAATCTTCTCCGCCAGAATTCCCCTCCCCTTGGCGGTGACCCTTGGAGCGCCGTCCGTTCCAGGATCGTAACGGAGCGCGGCGGCGATTTTCACGGTCGGTTTTTTTTCATCCATGGAACATTTCTCCGTCCCGGAAACGGCCCGGGGTTCCCTCAGGCGATGCAGTCGATCTCGCCGCCCCCGTAAAGAAACCGCTGTCTCAGGAACGTTTCCCGGTCCTCCCGGGCCATCGGATCGGCCACGCAGGTGAGGAACCGGATCCCGTATCCCGACGTCTTCAGCCGTTCCGCCAGTTCCTCCAGATGGGGGGCCAGAAGATCGCACCCGCTTTTCTCCTCGAACCGGATGGCGCATCCCACCTGGTCCGCCTTCATCGTCACATCCGCCACGGCCCTGCCGAGAACGTCGAGATCGAGATACAGGGTCACCTGAAAGGACCGCTCCCCCTCTTCGGCTCCCCGCCCCCCGCCGTCGAAACGGATCGCCAGGTCCTGTATCCGGACCCCTCCCGGGAAGAGAAAGGGGAGGGAGAGGAGGTACCGGCTCTCCGTTTCCTGGAGAACCAGGTTCAGCCACTGTTCCGTCTCGATCGCCCCGAGCCCGTTGTCAACGAATTGACGAACCGGGTCCTGTTCCGTCCATTTTCCGTCGGGCTCGCCGCCCCATAAGGCTTCCAGGAAACGGGGATCCGCCGCCGCCCGGAGCAGGAGGCCCTTCAGGGAATCCCCCCGCGGGGCGCCGGGACCCGCATTCTTACCAGAAGCCGCGCCGCCGCGGACTGTCTTTTCATGGAGCAGGCCGAGACGATAGATGAAGTTCCGGATGAAAAGGGGATCGCGAAGCGTCTCCTTCGACAGGATCAGCGTCCGGATGAGGGAAAGAAGAGGGTCCGTCCTTCCGGAACCGGGAGACCCGGGAGAAGCGGACGCCCCGGAAAAGGACAGGAGGCCGGCGGCGTCGGTGAACAGGCGGAAGAGCGAGCATGTCCCCGTCCGCATCCCCGCGAGCAACTCCGGCATCCCCCCGGCGGCCGGGGCGGCCCTCCCGGCGATCCGGAAAAGAACCTCCGGCTGAAGGCGGTCCACGACGACGGAAATCCGTTCCCCCTCCGGGAAGACCAGGTCGGACCGGGCGGGGAGAACGGCGTTTTTCAGCTGGACCAGGTAGCGTCCCTTCCCGAGAATGGAAAGAATGACGGCATCCACCTTCTCCCCGGCGAAAAGCTCGGGAAGGGCGATGGGACCTGCGGCGGACGTTTCGGAGGACAGGGGAAGGCTGAGGAAATTGCCCGGAAGGGGGCCCGCAATCTTCGTCATGCCCCCTGTTCCTTGGCGCGATGACCGCGGAGACGGACGATGAGATCGATTTCATTTTCCGGAAGACCCGTCCGGCCGGCGATCTCTTTTCCCGGGACGCCCTGCTGCAGCATGTCCATCACCAGGTCATAGGGATCGCGTTCGTTCGTCCCCTCGATGCCGGCGGGCTCCCGGTTCCCTTCGAACGCGGCGGCGGTCTGCGCCCGATCGAGGGATGCATCGAGGGCCTTTTTCTTCCGGTCCAGTTCCTCTCCCAGCTCGGAAAGGGCACGGCGGCTCCCCTCCATGAGGGCGAGAAATTCTTCCGAAGCCCTGCGGGATTCGGCGACGGCCCCTTCCAGCCGGTCCAGGAGGTCCTGGTTCCTCGAACGGCCGATTTTCTCCATCCGGAACAGGTACAGGACCAGAAACACGATAGCGAGGGCAAGGACGCCGTCGGCGACGAGCTGAACCATTTTGAAGGATTCCATCATTGACGAACTCTTACGAAGTCTGAAAATTCCCTGTTGAAATGGCCTTTTTACGACTTCATCAAACCTTGACGTCGATCCTGCTCCCCTGTTCGGGGGCGTCTTCTTCCGCCGGAACCTGTGAAGTTTCCGGATCCTGACGCCCTTTCCGGTCTCCGTCCCGCCGGCCCTGCCGCTGCTCCTCCCGCCGGATCCGGGCCTGCTCCGATTCATGGAGCTGCCGCGTTTTCTCCTGCTGCAGTTTCTTTTCCTCCGCCAGTTCGAGATCGAACTGCCGCTGCTGCATTTCGGGATGCTTCTGCTGGGCCTGCTGGATTTTTTCCACCGGATTGGATTGCAGGATGATCTGCTGCAAATCGAGAGGTCGAACCATCTTTCACCTCTTGCCGGTCAAGGGGGTTTCCCCCGCCGGGGGCAGAAGGACCTCGACGGAGGCCTGGCCTCCTTCCGATCCAGCCCGGCAGTGGGCCCCGTATTCTTCAAAGAGACGGAGGCACAGGACCAGAAGGTCGTCTCCACGCCCTTCCGACCGGGTTTCCGAACGATCCGGAAGCCCTTTGTCCGTGAACTGAAGGGACAGCCTCACGAAACGGCCGTCCCAGTCCGCCGCCACCCGAAGTTCCCTGTCGGTGCCCTTGCTCATCCGGATCATGGCATAGCGCAGCAGAGAGGAGAAACCGAGAGACAGGTGGGCGGGCACTCCCGAAACGGCGGGGATGCCCGGCTGCATCAGTACCTTGCGATTCACGTGGTGCTTGAAATCGAGATAGCAGTCGGCGAACTGGATCTCTTCCTCGACGAGCCGGGCAAAATCCACCATCTGCTCCGATTTCGAGGAGATGGCGAAGAACTTCCGGGACACGTTCCGGAACATTTCATAGAACCTCTCCGTCTCCCCGATGATCAGATCCGCGTCGGAGGCCAGTTTTCTCATGGCCCCTTCCATCGCGAGGTACGTCTCCGGATACGTCTTCTTCATGTTTTCGATGCAGTCCTCCAGGCGCTGCTGGAGCAGACGGGACCGTCCCATGATGCCGTTCAGGGGATTGGCGAAATTGTGCAGCATGCCGGGGATGAGTTCCCCCAGAAACGTCGATGCGAATTCATCCTCCAGTTGCCTGTAGATTTTTTCCCTGTCCATGGAACGCCTCCCATTGACGTCTTCGTAAAAAGCCCATATGCTGCGTTCCCCTTCCTCCCTCGTCCCTGCGGCGTACCATAAGTACGCCTCATTCCTCGGGATTCGGGCGCCTTGCCTATGAAGCTTTTTACTTTGCCGTTCGAAAAAGTGTTGAATTGGCCTTTTTACGACTTCATCATTGCCTCAATCAAAAAGACCGCTCCCCGAGGGCACAAGGCCGGTGGGAAGATGAACGACAAAGGTACTGCCCCTTCCCGGAACGCTTTCCACCCCGATCCTGCCCCCGTGCCTTTCCGCCGCCAGCCTGCAGAAGGCAAGACCGATGCCCGAACCGCTTCCGTATCGATCCCGGCCCGGCCCTCCTTCCAATCCATCATTCCTTTCCCGGTTCCTTTCCGGCGATTCCCCCCGGTGATACAGCTCGAAAATCCTTTGCCGGTCCTTTTCGGCGATTCCCGGCCCGTCATCGGAAACATAGAGTTTCACGGCAGGTTCCCCGCTGCCGTCTTCCGTCCCGATGACGATCCGGCCGTTTTCCCGGGCGTGGCGAAGGGCGTTCAGCACGAGGTTGAAGAGCATCCGCTCAAGGAGGTGCGCGTCCAGGGCGATCGGCCCCGCCGTGCATTCATGGCGGAGTTCCAAGCGGACGGACCGTTCCGCCGCCATGGGGGCCACCTTTTCACAAAAGGCGCAAAGAAAACCGCCCAGGTCCACCATGGAAAGATTCAGCTCCGTTTCTCCCCTTTTCATCCTGCCGGTTTCGAGCAGGTCCTGGATCATCCGGTGAAGGGTTTCGCATTCCCGGGAGGCGATCCCGAGGAGGGCCCGGTTGCCGCGGCTCAGCCTGCGCGTCTGAAGGAGGTCGAGGTTCGCCATGACCACCGCCAGCGGTCCCTTCATGTCGTGAACGACCATGTGGAGGACATCCTCCCTCGTGCTTTTCTTCTTCACTGTCATCGGCGCCGTCCTGAAATGCCGAAACCGGGCCCCCGGCCTCCGGGGCCGGGGCCTTTCGTCAGATGTAATAAAAACGGGTGAAATAAATTCCCATGATCCTGCCGGGTCCGAAATGGGGGGAAAGATTCCGTTGAATCGTTTCCTTCAGCGTTTTCCGGCCGGCCGCGGAGACGGGCGCCGGAAGAACGTTGTCCTGAATCACCCGATACAGGTCGTCTCTCCTGTCCCGCATCCATGACTCCCCCTGATCCCCGCCGTTCGGCTCGATCTCCACGGCGACGTCGACAAGGAGAAGCCGCTTCCGGTCCCCGGGATCCTTCAAGGGAACGATCAGGTTCCGGAAGGTCACCCAGGGGGAGCCCCCCGCGGAAACCGCCGTGTCCCCGCCTGACGGGGAGACCGCTTCCGGCGACGGAACGGCGGGCCCCCTGAAGAGCTGGAAGAGGAGAAAGGAAAGGGAGAGGAGCAGGAGGAGCGACGCGGGGAGGAGAACTTTCTTCTGACGGAAAAGAGGCACCTTGTTTTCGTCCCCGGGGGGCGGCGGTTGTTCCTGCCCGTCCGCGGGATCCGGCGCGGCGTCCCATTCCGTTTCCACGGGCTCCTGAGGTCGCGCTTCGCCTTCGGGCAGTTCAAAGAGATCCAGCTCCGCTTTTTTCGCCATGGCGACTTACCCTTCCATGGAGTGCTCTTTGATGACTTCCTCGAGCACCCTGCGCGCCTCCTCGAACCCCGGATTGATCTCCAGGGCTTCCCGGAACCGCGTCACCGCCTCCTCCACCATGCCCGCCTCCAGGCAGGCCCTTCCCAGGTTGTAGTAGAGGTTCTCGTCATCCTTTCCGATCTGGATGGCCTTCCGGTACTCCCGGATGGCCTCGTCGTGCTTCCCCTGTTTTCTGTATGCGATTCCCAGACGGTTGAAAGCGTGAAGATCCTCGGGATGCTGTTCCAGGATCGCCTGGAACATGCCCGCCGCCTCATGGTCGAGATTCTTCTCCATCAGGAACTCCCCGATCTCGAGTTTCAGGACGGAGTTTTTCGGTTCCGCCCCCGCGGCGTCCCGGAAGGCCTTCACCGCCGCCTCCACATCCCCGCTCTCCAGAAGGATCTTCCCGAG
>Ga0068711_1001221_pt1 | contig 15921 bp, 16 predicted proteins | sample MTBAKMMethaMetaG_FD_62224 | JGI IMG/M metagenome (GOLD analysis project Ga0068711, IMG submission 62224) | Enrichment culture microbial communities from Arthur Kill intertidal strait, New Jersey, USA, that are MTBE-degrading - MTBE-AKM (Arthur... | ecosystem: Environmental > Aquatic > Marine >...
AGCAGCCGGCGGCCGACGCCGGTTCGGGGGGCACGACGTCCGGGGACGTCACGCCCGTCGCCGCCGATCTCTCCGGCAGCTACCGCGAGCTCGTGCAGCGCGGGCACGACCTCTACGACCAGGGCGACGCGCTCATCCAGGGCGGCGATTTCGAGCAGGGCGTCGAGTACTTCGCCGCCGCCGCTCAGGTCTACGAGGCGGCGTGGGCCAAGGAGCCCGGCGACCCGAGCGTGGGCACCGACTGGGCGACCTCGCTCTTCTACAGCGGCGACTTCGACGGGGCGGTCGCCCAGGTCAAGGTCGTCATCGAGGAGAGCCCCGACTTCCAACCCGCCTGGTTCAACCTCGGCAACTACCTGCAGCACCAGGCGCGCATGGCCGAGAGCTCGGGCGACGAGGCCGAGGCGGAGCGGCTGTACGAGGCGACGCGAGAGGCCTACGAGAAGGCGGCCGAGCTCGACCCCGCCTCGGACACCGGTATCGAGGCGGCGGCACGCGCCGCCGAGCTCACCCAGTAGTCCACCCCGGGCACGCCGTGATCCAGCCCGCCGACCCGCTCGCCCAGTGGCGACGGACGAAGATCGTCGCCACGCTCGGCCCCGCCACCGCCGACGAGGCCACCGTGGAGGCGCTCGTGCGCGCCGGCATGAACGTGGCCCGCATCAACCTCTCCCACGGCACCCCTGAGGAGCACGCCGCGCTGCTCGCCACGGTGCGCCGGGTCGCGGGGCGGCTGGATGCCGCGGTCGGCGTCATGGCCGACCTGCCGGGGCCCAAGCTGAGGGTCGGCGACCTCGCCGGGCCCGTCGCGGTCGCCGCCGGCGACCGCGTGACGCTCGGCGCCGGCGCCGACCTCCCGGTCAACTTCCCCGAGCTGCTGCGGCATTTCGCGGCCGGGCAGCGGGTGCTGGTCGACGACGGCGCCGTCGCTCTGCGCGTGGTCGCCGTGGAGTCGGTCGGCGGCGCCGACGCAAGAGTCGTCCTCGAGGCCCAGAACGCCGGGGCGATCCAGGCCCGCAAGGGCGTGAACCTGCCCGACACGCCGCTGCCGATCCCGGCCTTCACGGCGGAGGACGAGGGGCATCTGCGGCACGTCCTCGAGCTCGGCGTCGACTTCGTCGCCGAGTCCTTCGTACGCTCCGGCGCCGACGTCGAGCTGCTGAAGCGGCGGATCGCCGAGCTCGGCGGCGACCAGCTCGTCGTCGCCAAGATCGAGAAGCGCGAGGCGCTCCTGGCTCTCGACGACATCGCCGCCGCCGCCGACGCCCTCATGATCGCCCGCGGCGACCTCGGGGTGGAGATCCCGCCCGCCGAGGTCCCCGTCTGGCAGAGGCGCATCATCCACGCCGCGCGCGTCGCCGCCCGCCCGGTGATCACGGCCACGCAGATGCTCCAGTCGATGGTCTCAAACCCGCGCCCGACGCGGGCCGAGGCGAGCGACGTCGCCAACGCGATCTACGACTCGACCTGCGCGGTGATGCTCTCGGGCGAGACCTCGATCGGCGCCTACCCGGTCGAAGCCGTCGGCACGATGGCCGAGATCGCGCGCGTCGTCGAGGCCGACATCGCCCGCGACGGCTGGCCGCTGCAGGAGTGGGCCCAGCGCCGGGCGCGGACCTCCGACGCCATCAGCTACGCCGCCTGCGACCTCGCCCGCAAGATCGGGGCCGACGCCATCGTGACGCCGACGGCGACGGGGGCGACCGCGCGCGCGGTCGCCCGCTACCGTCCGTCGCCGCGCATCGTCGCCGTGAGTCCGCGACCGCGCACGGTGGCGCAGCTCACGCTCGCCTGGGGGGTCACCCCGCTCCTGCGCGACGAGGTCGCCGACGCCGACGCCGTGATCCCGAGCAGCAACGACGCCGTGCTCGCGGCCGGCCTCGCCGGCGCCGGCGACCTGGTGGTCATGACCGCCGGCGTGCACGCGACGGCCGGCTCCACCAATCTCATCAAGGCGCACGTGCTCCAGTAACCGGCCCCGCGCGGCTCGCGGGCAGGAAGGCGAGCGGGCGCGTGGTGCACGGGCGGGGAAGCCCGTGGCACAGGGACGGGGAGAGCCTCGGCCGCGCGGGCAGGGATGCCCGTGGGGCGGCGCGAATCAGTCGGGACAGGGCATCGCTGCCGGCGCGGGTGTCTCCCGCCGTCCGCGAGACCCAGGGCCTTGAGGATCCGAAGGGGCGAACGAGCATGGCAGCCACACGACGCAGGGGGCGCACGGCGGCCGCACGGCCGCGCGTGCGCTGGGGCCGGTTCATGGCCCTCGCGCTCGTGCTGATCGCGGCCGCCCTCTACGCCGAGCCTCTGCGCGACTACTTCGTCCAGCAGGACCGCTACCAGAAGGCGGCCGGCGCCCTGGAGACGGCGCAGGCCGAGAACGCGGCCCTGCGCACCGAGATCGAGCGCCTCGGGACCGACGCCTACATCGCCGAGAAGGCGCGCTCTGACCTGCAGATGGTGCCGCAGGGGATGCAGGCGTTCGTGGTCAAGGGTCTGCCCGGCGATGAGACCGAGGCGGGCGCCGCCGACGAGCAGGCGGTCGTGTCGGAGCGGTTGTCGCCGTTCGAGCGCCTCAGCGACCTCTGGCGGACGCTCTCCGAGTAAGCGGTACCTCGGCGATCCGGGAGCGAGTGTGACCTCTCCTGTCGCGGCGTGTACGCTGCCGGCATGGCCGCCGATTCGGAGCGTCAAGCGGAACACCCTGCGCCCGTCGCCGTCACGGCCGACGACCTGCGCGTCGTGGCCGGCCAGCTCGGGCGCCCGCCGCGCCCCATGAGCGCCGTCGCGGCGCGCTGCCCGCACGGGTTCCCGGCGGTCGTCGAGGTCTTGCCCGTCGACGAGCGCGGCCATCCTTTCCCGACGCTGCACTACCTGACCTGCCCTACGGCGGTCGCGGCGGTCGGCGTGCTCGAGAGCGCCGGCGGCGTCGAGCGCTTCCAGCGCGCGGTCGACGCCGACGACGGCCTGCGCGCCGCGCTCGCCGAGGCCGTGTCGGAGACGCGCGCGCGGCGCGAGGAGCTCGTGCGCGTGCGCGGGTCGAAGGACCCCGCCCTTCGGCTCTCGGCTGCGAGCGCGGCCAGTCTCTCGACCGGCGTCGGCGGCGTCGCCGACCCGTCGCGCCTCAAGTGCCTGCACGCTCACGCGGCGCACGCGCTCGCGCGGCCGGCCTACCGCATCGGCAGCGAGATCATCGCCGCGGCCGGTGAGCTGTGGTGCGACGACCGCCGCTGTGCGGCGCTCGTGCAGCAGGAGGCGCAGTGAGGGCGCCGCAGCGCGCCGTAGGGTGCGCCGCGGGGTTCGCCGGGCCCGCCGCGGGCTTCGCCGGGCCCGCCGCAGACCTCGCCGGGCGCGCCGCGGACTTCGCCGGGCGCGCCGGGCGCGCCGCGGACTTCGCCGGGCCCGCCGTGAGGGTCGAGAAGGACGCGCCGTGAAGGTCGCCGTCGTCGACCTCGGGACCAACACGTGTCGCCTGCTGCTCGCCGACGTCGTCGATGGACGCTTCGCGAACGTGACGGCGCGGGAGACCGAGGTCGTTCGGCTCGGGCAGGGGGTCGACGGCCGCGGGCGCCTCGCGCCCGCGGCCGTCGACCGCACCCTCGCCTGTCTCGCGCGCTACACGGCCGCCGCCGCGGCCTACGGCCCCGAGCGCGCGCTGCTCTTCGCCACGAGCGCCCTGCGTGACGCCTCTGACGGCGAGGACTTCCTGCGCACAGCGGAGGCCGAGCACGGCTGGCCCTGGGAGGTCATCGAAGGCGACCTCGAGGGGCGGCTCGCCTTCCGCGGCGCGGTCGCCGGGCTCGCTCGTCCTGTGCACGAGCGGCTGCTGGTCGTCGACATCGGCGGCGGCAGTACCGAGCTCATCGTCGGTAGCGCGGTCACGGGTGAAGCCGCCGCCGTCCGCAGTGTCGACATCGGCGCCGTGCGCCTGACCGAGCGCTGCTTCGCCGACGACCCGCCGAGCGACGCGCAGTGGGCGGCGGCGAGCGCGCTCGTCGCGAGCGCGCTCGCCGCCGCCTCAGCCGAGGTCGCGGCCGCCGCGGGGCCTCCTGCCGTCGGCATCGGCGTCGCCGGGACGTTCACCACCCTTGTCGCCTACGCCATGGAGCTGCGCGAGTGGCGCCGCGAGCTCGTCGACGGCTACCAGCTGAGCCGCGAGACGATGCTGGGCGCGATCGCCCGCTTCCGGCAGCTCACGAGCTCCCAGCGGGCCGAGCTGCCGGGCATCCGCCGCGGCCGCGAAGACGTGATCCTCGCCGGCGCCCTCATCGCCGCCGAGGCCTGCCGCGCCTTCGGTCTCAATGCCCTCCGGGTGTCCACGTCGGGCATCCTCGAAGGCGCCGGCCTCTGGGTGGCCGAGCGACCCGATCGCGGCTGACGCACGGCGGCCGCAGCCGTCGGCGGCGTGCGGCCCGCGGTGCTCGCGACCCTGCGTCTCCGCCGCCCATGACCCTGCGTCTCCGCCGCCGCCCGCGGCCCGCGTATACTCTGCGCTGATGCCGGAGTGGCGGAATTGGTAGACGCCGGGGACTTAAAATCCTCAGTCCCGCGAGGGACGTCCGGGTTCGACTCCCGGCTCCGGCACCACGGCCATCACCACCCCCGCGTCCCCGGCCCGCCCTTGAAAGGCCCCTCGACGTCGCGCGTGACCCAGCCCCCGTAGAAGTCGCCGGGCTGGGCGGCGACGCGCTCGTCGTCGACGTAGCAGGCGTCCACCTTGCCGGGGTAGAAGGCGAGGTGGTCGCGCAGGCTCTCGTAGCCGGGGAGCGGCTCCGCGTAGCTCCAGGCCGCGTCCCGGATCACGCGTCCGCCGATCATCAGATCGTGGTAGGCGGCGACGCCCTTGAACTCGCAGACGGTGCGCCGCGAGGACGGGCGCAGCAGGTCGCGGCGCACGTCCCCGGGCGGGATGTAGTAGACCGGCGGGTGGCTCGTCTCGAGCACGCGTATGGCGCGGCGCGTGTCGGCGACGACCTCGCCGCCGGCTTCGACGCGCACCCGGCGGTCCGTCGGCTCGGCGCGCGGCGGGCGCGGGTAGTCCCAGACGGACTCGCGCGATCGTGGTGGCCGTTCACCTTCGTTGCGGGGGCTCATGGCCCCAGCATTCCCCTTCTGCGCGAAGTCGCGTCGCCGACCTCGCGGCCCCCGCCCTTCAGTGATCGCAGACGTTCGCGCCGGTGGCGAGCGTCCCGGCCAGGTACTCCCCCACGAGCGCCTCCGGGGCTCTCGCCTCGGCGCCCACGATCACCTGGATGTCGTGCTGCGAGAAGAGGTCCTGGGCGCGGCGGCCCATCCCGCCGGCGATGATCGCCTCGACGCCACGCTGTGCCAGCCAGGCGGGCAGCAGCCCGGGCTCGTGCGGGGGCGCGTCCACATCCTCGCGCCCGAGGACGCGCTTGGCCGCCTCGTCCACGTCGACGAGAGCGAAGCACTGACAGTGCCCGAAGTGCGCCGACAACGCGCCGTTCACGACAGGTATCGCGATCCTCATCCCGTGTCCTCCTGTTCCTGGTCTCCGTCATGGGCAGGCGCGCCCACCTCGCTCCGGACCCGCAGGGAGTCCCGGCAGGCGGCCTTGAGGGTGCGTGCGGCGAGCAGTGCGCAGTGCTCCGTCGCGGCGGGCAGACCGCCGAGCGCCTCGAGGATGTCCGCCTGCTCGATGGCCAGCGCAGCGTCGAGCGGCCGATCCACGGACAGTGTCGCAGCCATGTCGCCGCACGCTCGCGAGCTCCCACACCCGTCGGTGACGAACGACGAGCGCCGGACTCGACCGGCCTCGACGTCGACCCAGAACTCCATCGTGTCCCCGCACGGCCCCTTGATGCGCGCGTGACCGCTGCAGTCGCTGAGGGACCCCCAGTGGCGGGGGCGCAGCGCGTGATCGCTGGCCACAGCCGTCAACACCACCTCGTGCTCGTGCGTCATCGGTCGTCTCCTCGTCTGTGCCGCCGCGTGCCGTGCGCCTCACGTGGCGCGGTCAGTCGACGCACGCGGAGATTGAGCATATGCTCATAATACCAGCTCGCGGTCGGGTCTTGGGCGAGACCGCGACCGCGACCGCCACCGAACGGACACCACGGAGGAGAGGCGCCGGACCGCTGTGCACACCGCGCTCGACTGCATGCCGTGCTTCACCCGTCAGGCCCTCGGGGCGCTGCGCTGTGCGGGCACCGCCGAGGCGGCGCAGCGTGAGGTGATGCGGCACGTGTTGAGGGCTCTCGCCGCAGAGGTCGACCTCGGATCGTCACCACCGGAGATCGCCCAGCGCGTCCACCGGCTCGTGCGTCGTCTGACCGGCGACGATGACCCGTACGCCTCCCTGAAGGCACGTGCGAGCGCGATCGCCCTCGCCGCGGAGCCGTACCTGCGAGAGTCGGTCGAGGCCGCACCCGACCGGTTCGCGGCCGCCACACGCCTGGCGATCGCCGCCAACGCTCTCGATGCGGGCATCAGCACGGAGGCGGCCGTCGGCGGCGGGCCTGCGCGTGGCGACAGTCAAGGCGCCGTAGACGGGCTCGTGCGCGACCTGCGCCGGGGTCTGGAGGAGCCGCTCCACGGCGACCTGGAAGAGTTCCGCCGCGCCGTCGCGCGCGCCGAGCGCATCGTCTACCTCACCGACAACAGCGGCGAGATCGTCGTCGACGGGCTGCTCGTCGAGCAGCTCCCGGAAGGCCGCGTCGTCGTCGCCGTGCGCGGCGCCCCGGTCCTGAACGACGCGACGCTCGCTGACGCCCGCGCGGCCGGGCTCGACGCGCTCGCCGCGGTCCTCGAGAACGGGTCGGACGCGCCGGGCACCGTGCTCTCGGACTGCTCGCCCGAGTTCAGGCGCGTGTTCGCGGAGGCGGACGTGATCGTCTCCAAGGGGCAGGGCAACTACGAGTCCCTGAGCGACGCCGACGCCCCCGTCTTCTTCCTCTTCAAGGTGAAGTGCCCGCTCGCTGCGCGGCACGCGGGGCTGCCGCTCGGCGCCCACGCTCTGCTGCGCTCGGCGGGCGCCGGGGCCTGAGGTGCGGCCGCGGGCCGGCCGCGGCCGTCCCCGGCCGGCAGCCGGGCGTACGCGCCGGCCGACACGGCCGCGCCTTCCGCTCCCTCCCGCCACGCACTATCATGAGGGTGACGGCAGTCTGGAGGGGCTCGGCCGGCGAGAGCGCCGGGCGGCGACTGCCCAGATCACCGAGAAAGGGGTCGTCGTGGGCTACATCGTCGCAGTCGCCGTGGTCGTCTTCATCCTCCTCGTCGTGGCGGTGCTCCTGTCGGGCATCCGCATCGTGCGCCCGACGAGTCGCGGTCTCGTGGAGCGCCTGGGCAAGTACAACCGCTTCGCCGGACCGGGCTTCCACGTCATCATCCCGCTGATCGAGCACATGTATAAGGTCGACATCCGCGAGGCGCTGGTCGACGCGCAGCCGCAGACCATCATCACCAACGACAACCTCAACGCGCGCGTCGACGCGCAGGTCTACCTCAAGGTCAGGGCCGACGAAGAGAACGTCAAGGCCTCGCAGTACAACGTGGCCCAGTACGAGCGCCAGATCGTGAACCTCGCGCGTACCACCCTGCGTAACATCATCGGCACGATGAGCCTCAAGTCGGCGAACAGCGAGCGCGGGCGTATCAACGAGGAGCTGCGCTCGACGCTCAAGATCGAGACCGCGAGCTGGGGCATCGAGATCCTGCGCACCGAGCTCAAAGAGATCGACCCTCCGGCAGACGTGCAGGAGACGATGAACAAGGTCGTCAAGGCGGAGAACGAGAAGATCGCCGCCATCGACTACGCGACGGCGCGCGAGACCCAGGCCGACGGCGAGCGGCGCGCCTCGATCCAGCAGGCGGAGGGCATCAAGCGGGCGCGGGTCCTGGCTGCCGAGGGCGAGGCCGAGGCCATCAAGCTCGTGAACGAGGCGGCCGACCGCTACTTCGTCGGCAACGCGCAGGCCCTGCGCCGCATCGAGGCCGTCGAGCGCGCGCTCTGGCAGAACGCCAAGGTGGTGCTGCCGAGTGACGCCGAGCTCGTCAACGTGATCGGCGACCTCGGGGGGCTGGCGCCGCTGCCGAAGAGCGACGGCGCGAAGGTGCCGGACGCTCCGGTGACGCCGAAGAAGAGGTAGGCCGCCCGCGCCGGGCGCGCGTCTCCCCCCGGCAGGCGCGGCATGCCTGGCGCCCGTGGGTGGTGCCGTGACGCCCGCAGGCGGTGCCCTGGCCGGGTCAGCCGGCGCGCGCCTCGCCGAGACGGCGCCAGAGCAGGCCGCGGTGCGGGGCGAGGAAGAACGCGACGACGAAGCAGGCCGTCGCGGTCAGCACGATCGCCGCCCCCGAGGCGACGTCGAGGTAGTAGCTCAGGTAGAGCCCGACGACGCTCGAGACCACACCCACGACGGCTGCGACCGCCATCATCGTCGGCAACCGCCGCGTGAGCAGCGAGGCCGTCGCTCCCGGCGTCACGAGCAGCGCCGCCACCAGGCCGACGCCGACGGTCTGCAGCGACACCACGATGGTCAGCGCCAGCAGCACGAGCAGCACGAGCAGCACGAGCCCCGGCCGTCGCCCGAGCGTGTGCGCGAGCAACGGGTCGAACGAGGCGAGGAGCAGCTCGCGGTAGAGGAGAGCGACGGCGAGCAGCACCGCCGCGGCCAGTCCGCCGGTGAGCCAGAGGTCGGTCGCCGAGACGCCGAGCACGTCGCCGAAGAGGATGTGCGTGAGGTCGGTGGCGTACGAGCCCGTCGAGCTGATGAGGAGCACGCCGAGGGAGAGCGCCGCGGCGAAGAGGATGCCGATGGCCGTGTCCTCGCGGACGGCGCCATGTCGGGTGAGGAAGCCGATGCCGAGGGCGACCAGCAGTGCCGCGACCAGCGCCCCGGCGAGGAGGTCGACGCCGGCGAGGTAGGCGAGGGCGATGCCGGGCAGGACGGCGTGGGCCAGGGCGTCGCCGAGGAACGCCATCGAGCGCAGGACGACGTAGCAGCCGAGCACCGAGCAGACGAGGCCGACGACGACCGCCGCCACCAGGGCGCGCTGCATGAAGCCGAGGGCGAAGGGCTCGGTCAGCCAGTCGATCACGCCGTCCCCCCCTCGAGCGTCCGCCGACTGCACGGGTCCGCTGCCGCACGTCGGCGCCCGGCCGCCGTCACGGAGCCTGCTCCTCGCCGGCGTGACTGTGGCGGTGGGCGACGCCGTCGCCGACGTGTCCCGGGCAGCACTGGTCGACGACGACCATGTCGCCGACGAAGAGCGCCTGCCCGCCGTACGCCTCGCCGATGTGGGCGGCAGTGAAGACCTCGGCCGGCGGGCCGTAGGCGATGAGCCGGCTGTTGAGAAGGGCGGCGAGCTCGAAGCGCGTCGCCGCCGTGTTCATGTCGTGGGTCGAGACGAGCACGGTGATGTCCTCGCCGCGCAGGACCTCGAGCAGTCCGAGCAGTGCCTCCTTGGCCGAGGCGTCGACGCCGGTGAACGGCTCGTCGAGCAGCAGGACGTGCGGCTCCTGGGCGAGCGCCCGGGCGAGGAAGACGCGATGCTGCTGCCCGCCCGAGAGCTCGCCGATCGAGCGCCGCGCGAGGTCGGCGATCGACAGTTCGTCGAGAGCGCGGGCGACGGCCTCGCGGTCGGCCGCCTGGGGGCGCCGCAGCGCCCCCAGGCGGCCGTACCGCCCCATCATCACCACGTCGGCGACCGTGACCGGGAACCGCCAGTCGATCTCCTCGCGTTGCGGTACGTAGGCGACGGGGTCGGTCTGATCGCCCGGCGGGCGCCCGTGGACGAGCACGCGCCCGTGCTGGGGGCGCAGCAGGCCGACCATCGCCTTGAACAGGGTCGACTTGCCGGCCCCGTTGGGCCCGACGATCGCCACCTGTGCGCCGTGCGGGACATGCAGCGTGACGCTCTCGAGTGCCGGGTGGCCGTTGTAGCGGACGGTGAGATCCTCGAGGGCGAGCATGTCCGTCATCGCAGGGCCTCGACGCTCATCGCAGGGCCTCAGGCTTCACCGCAACGCCTCGACGATGCGCTGTGTGTCGTGGCGCAGCATCTCGATGTAGGTGGCCGCCCCGCCGCCGGGCTCGCTGAGGGAGTGTACGCGGAGGTCGTCGACGACCTCGATGCCGGTCTCGCCGGCGATCTGCCGGCCGAGGGCGGGATCCTCGCCGATGTCCACGAAGATCGCCTTCACGGCGGTCGCGCGCACCGTGGCGACGAGCTCGGCGAGGTCGCGGGCGCTCGGCGTCTCACCACTGCTCACCCCGGGGATGACGGCGCCGACGATGCGCAGGCCGTAACGGTCGGCGTAGTAGCCGTGGCTCACGTGGTTCATGACCAGCAGGCGGTCGCGTGGGGCGATCGTCTCCACCTGCGCGGCGATCCAGTGGTCGAGCTCGTCGAGCTCGGCGACGTAGGCCTCGGCATTCCTGCGGTACTCGTCGGCTCCGGCGGGGTCGACCGCGATCAGCGCGTCGCGGATGGTCGTCACGTACTTCACGGCGAGTGTGGGGTCGAGCCAGAAGTGGGGGTCCGTCTCGCCCCCGTGCGCCTCGTCGCCGTCGCCCGTCTCGCCGCCGCCGCCCGTCTCATCCTCGTGGGCGGGCTCGCCGGGTTGCGGCGTGCGCGGCTCGAGGCCGGCGGCCGCCTCGATCACGGGCGCGTCACCGCCGGCCTCACGCAGCATGTCGGCGAGCTGACTCTCGAGCCCGGCGCCGTTGAGGACCACGAGGTCGGCGCCGGCCGTCTCCCGCAGGTGCGAGGGTGTCGGCTGAAAGACGTGGGGGTCGGTCCCGGAGGGGATAAGCGACGTCACGACGGCGCGCTCGCCGGCCACGTTGCGCGCGATGTCGGCGAGGAACGCGGTACTGGTCACGACCCGGGGGCGGCCGTCGTCGGCCGCCTCGTTGCCGCCGCAGGCGGCGAGCCCTGCGACCGCCGCTGCGAGCGCCACTGCGAGGGGCAGCACGAGTGCCCGCACGAGTGCCGGCGCGGCCGGCGCCCGCTCGGGTAGCGGCCGGCTCACGCCGCCTCCCGCGGATCGTCGGCTCGGCCGGCTCACGCCGCCTCCCGCGGATCGTCGGCTCGGCAGGGGCCGACATCGGCGCGGCCCGCGTCGGCGCTGCCGGGATCGCTGGGGTCGGATGCTGCGGCATCCGCGGTACGATGCGCCCTGCGCGCCTGACACTCGGCGCACACGCCGCTGAGCTGCAGGAAGTGCTCCTCGATGGCGAAGCCCGTCTCCTGCGCCGCGCGGCGGACCAGGGAGGAGACGTCGCAGTCGGTGAACTCACCGACCTTGCCGCAACCGACGCAGACGACGCTGTGGCCGTGGTCGCTCTCGGCCGGGACGAACGCCTCGCAGTGCCCGTCGGCGTGGACTCGGCGGACCGCCCCGGCCTCGCTCAGGAGCTCGAGCGTGCGATACACGGTGGTCAGGCCGAGGTCGGGGCAGGCCCGCCGGCCGGCGTCGAACAGCTGAAGGGCGCTCAGGGCGGCGTCGGTCGCGGCCAAGGCCTCGACCACGGCGCGCCGCTGGCGCGTGAGGCGCAGCCCGCGGGCACCCAATCGCCCCGCCATGTCGGTCGCGTCCAGCCTCATAGGCGCACGGCCCTTTTGAAACTGAAACTCGTTTTCATAACGAAGCCAGCGTACACCCGTGTAGAGCCGGGGGCAAGGGGCGCGCAGGTGCGCGTCAGGCCTGCGACAAAGGGCAGGCGGCGATGCAGATGCCGCAGACGGTCTCGGGGCTGTCGCCGTAGGTGACGGTCATGTGGTGGCGGCAGGCACCGGCATCGAAGAGCCTGGAGAGCGGCATGCCGGCGCGCCAGCGCACGTCGCGGCCGCAGCCGGCGGGGCAGGCGTCGACGCAGGCGCGGCAGTCGCCGCAGCGTCCCTCGAGGATCGGCGTGCCGGCGGGCAGCGACAGGTCGGTGAACACCGTGGCCAGGCGCACGGCGGGGCCGAAGTCGTTGGAGACGAAGAGGGCCGTCTTGCCGATCCAGCCCAGACCGGCCTGGGTGGCGGCGGTCTTGTGGGGGAAGGGCGCGTCGTGGCCGCGACCGCCGCCGTCGTGGCCGGGACCACCGCCGTTGCCGCCGGGCCCGCGGCCGTCGCCGCCGGTCGCGCTGGTGACGGTGGCCGCGACCGCCTCGGCGCGGTGACCGTGCTCGCGCAGTGCGGTCGCGAGGGTCGCGGTCGCCGCATCGAGCGCGGCGTTCACGCGCCGGTACTCCTCACGATAGTCCTCGGTGGGTCCGTGGTGCAGGGCGCGCAGCACCGCCGGGTCGAGGCGCATGAGCATCGTCACCGCGGTCGGGAGGTCCGGCGCCAGGGGGTCGAGTCGGGGATCGTTGGCGGCGACACCCCACGCGGCGACGTCCCTGCTCCTCAGGAGTCGGCCGATGGTGTGCCGGTCGAGCACGTTCAGCATGGGCAAGCCCCTCAGGTCGGCACGGCGATCGCCGCCGCGACGAGTCGCTGAGATGGTGGCACCCCTGTCACTCGAGCCGCAATGGACGGAGGCACGGACTTCACGCTCCCGATTGGCCCTTCTGGACAGTCGTGCGTGCGACTTGGACAGTCTGTCGCGACAGAGCGGCGGTCGTTTGTGACGAGACGGTGAAATGTGACGCATTGCACAAATAAGGGGTTTGGGCCCGCGTGGCCTTCGGACAAACTAGGACTGCGACAATCCGATATGGCGGAGGAGGTGAGACCGATGCAGGGGTACGCCTATCTGTACTACAGGCTCGCCCGCGGGGAGCGGCGCGACAGGTCGCGCAGGTGACCATCGGCTGACGATGAGCACGCGACCAACAGACGTATCGTCCTGAAGGGGACGGTCTGCCGCGGCGGATCGCCCCCTTCTTCACGTCCGGGGCCCGGGAGTCGTTCGCGGAAGCAGCCTGTGGGAGCCGTCCGCGGAAGCAGCCCACGGGAGCCGTACGCGCAAGCAGCCCACGGGAGCCGTACGCGCAAGCAGCCCACGGGAGCCGTACGCGGAAGCAGCCCACGGGAGCCGTACGCGCAAGCAGCCCACGGGAGCCGTACGCGGAAGCAGCCCACGGACGGCGTTCGCGGGAGTTGGTCACGTCGGCGGTCAGCGCGGCCGGAAGCGCCGCAGCCTGAGGCTGTTGCTCACCACCGTGACGCTCGAGAGCCCCATGGCCGCAGCGGCGAAGATGGGGTCGAGGAGTATCCCGAAGGCGGGGTAGAAGACGCCGGCCGCCAGGGGGATCAGGGCGGCGTTGTAGGCGAAGGCCCAGAAGAGGTTCTGCTTGACCGTGCGGATCGTCCGCCGGGACAGCTCGACGGCCACGGGGACGCCGCGCAGGTCGCCCGAGATCAGGGTGACGTCGCCCGCCTCGACGGCGACGTCGGCGCCCGTGCCGAGGGCGATCCCGACGTCGGCCTGGGCGAGCGCGGGCGCGTCGTTGATGCCGTCACCGACCATGGCGACCCGGCGTCCCTCGGCCTGCAGCCGCTCGACTTCGCCGGCCTTCTCGTGGGGCAGCACCTCGGCGCGCACGTCGTCGAGGCCGACCTCGCGGGCGATGGCTGCCGCCGTGCGCCGATCGTCGCCGGTGAGCATGATCACGTCGAGCCCGAGCTCGCGCAGCCGGCGCACGCCCTCGACCGAGCCCTCCTTGACGCGGTCGGCGATGGCTAGAGCGCCGGCCGGCCACCCGTCGACCCACACGAAGGCCAGAGTGGCGCCGGTCTCGCGCAGGGCGGCGCCGCGCCGCTCCAGCTCGTCGACCGGGGCGCGCTCGCCGGCGAGACGCGCGCTGCCGACCTCGACGAGCCGGCCCTCGACGCGGGCGCGCACGCCATGGCCGGCGAGGTCCTCGAAGTCGGTGAAGGCGGGCGGCTCGAGGCCGCGCTCGCGGACGGCCTCGAGCACCGCGCGAGCCAGCGGGTGGTCGCTGCCGCGCTCGGCGCCGGCGACCAGGCGGAGCAGCTCGCCGGCGTCCATGCCGCCAGAGGCCGTGTCGCCCTCGGCGACCAGCACCTCGACGACGGCCGGGCGGCCCTCGGTGATCGTGCCCGTCTTGTCGAGAACGATCGTGTCGAGCTTCTGCGCCGTCTCGAGTGCGGCGCCGTCACGGATCAGGATGCCGTTCTCGGCCCCCTTGCCGGTGCCGACCATGATCGCGGTGGGGGTGGCGAGACCCAGGGCGCACGGACAGGCGATGACGAGCACGGCGATGAAGTTGAGCAGGGCGTAGGTGAGCGCCGGCGCCGGGCCGAAGACGAGCCAGACGACCAGAGTGACGAGGGCGATGGCGATGACGATCGGCACGAAGTAGGCGGCGACGACGTCGGCGAGGCGGGCGATCGGCGGCTTCGAGCCCTGCGCGCGCTCGACGAGCTGGACGATCTGCGCCAGGGCGGTCTCGCTGCCGACGCGCGTCGCCCTGAAGGTGAAGGAGCCGCTGGTGTTGACCGTCGCGCCGATGACCTCGTCGCCGGGCTCCTTGGCGACGGGGAGCGGCTCGCCGGTCAGCATCGACTCGTCGACCGCGGAGGCGCCCTCGACGACGACGCCGTCGACCGGCACGCGCTCGCCCGAGCGCACGAGGACGAGGTCGCCGGCTCGCACGTCGGCGACGGCGACCTCGCTCTCGCTCCCGTCGCGCACCACGCGCGCCGTGTCCGGCTGGAGCTTGATCAGGGCGCGCAGGGCCTCGCCGGTCTGGCCCTTGGCGCGCGCCTCGAGCAGCCGGCCCAGCAGCACCAGGGTGATGATGATCGCGGCGGAGTCGAAGTACACCGCCCCGGTGAGGCCCTCGGCCTCGAAGAGCGCGGGGAAGAGCACCACGAGCACGCTGTAGAAGTAGGCCGCCGAGGTGCCCATGGCGATGAGCGTGTTCATATCGGCGGCGCCGTGGCGCAGCGCCGCCCAGGCGCCGCGGTAGAAGCGCGCTCCGACCCAGAATTGGACGGGGGTGGTGAGCGCCCACAGGAAGTAGCCGTTGTTCATCCACTCGGGGAGGAAGGGGAACCAGTGGTGCTGCATCGTCCCGGCGAAGACCACGACCGAGAGCACGGCGCCGATGACGACTCGGCGGCGCAGGGCCTCGTAGGCGCCGCGCCGCGCCGCCTGCTCGACGTCGAGGGCCGCCTCTGTCGCGGCGGCCCCGTCGCCGCTGGGCGGCGTCTCGGCAACGCCGTAGCCGGCGTCGCGGACCGCCTTCTCGAGGCGTTCGCGTACGCCGGCCCCGGGGAGCACGGTCACGGTGGCGCGCTCGGTGGCCAGGTTGACCTCGGCCTTGAGCACGCCGGGCACGTGCTTCAGGGCGCGCTCGACGCGCGCCACGCACGAGGCGCAGGTCATGCCGGTGATCGGCAGGGTCTCGGTCTGCGTCACGACGCCGTAGCCGGCTTCGGCGACGGTGTCGACAAGGTCCCGCGCGCTCAGGCGCGCGGGGTCGAACGTCACCGTCGCCTTCTCGGTGGCGAAGTTGACGCTGGCCTCGTCGACGCCCTCGGCGCGCCGCAGCGCGCGTTCGTTGCGGGCCACGCAGGCCGCACAGGTCATGCCCGTGATCGGCAACTCGATGGTCTGTCGCTCGTCGCTCATCCTGCTCCCTCGGGGTGCACCTGCGCTGATGCTTGACGCCTGCTCGGACCGCGCTCGTCGGTGTGCGCGTCCGAGCTTCGTCTGCGCCCGGTCACCGCTCGGCACGAGACCCACCCGGGCCCCGGCTTGCGCACCCACCACGACCTATTCCCCGTGCGGCCCGCTTATACCCCCCAGGGGTACGCGTGCTCGCCCCGCGCCTGGGCGCCCGGTATGATTGCCGCCGGTGCGGCCCGCGACCATGTCTGCCCCTGCGAGGTGACGACGCATGAGTATCTGGGACGCGTCCCGCGAGACCATCGACCGCGAGCGGCTCCGGGCCCTGCAGCTCGAGCGGCTGCAGGCGACCGTGGCGCGGCTCTACGAGCGCGTAC
>Ga0068711_1001232_pt1 | contig 15782 bp, 14 predicted proteins | sample MTBAKMMethaMetaG_FD_62224 | JGI IMG/M metagenome (GOLD analysis project Ga0068711, IMG submission 62224) | Enrichment culture microbial communities from Arthur Kill intertidal strait, New Jersey, USA, that are MTBE-degrading - MTBE-AKM (Arthur... | ecosystem: Environmental > Aquatic > Marine >...
CTCATAAACCGGCTGCCCGGAGTGACGCCGGTAACCTTTGCCGGTATTCCCGTTACATTCAATTACGTCTTCCACAAGCTCGAATCGGCAACGGTGGAATATGGTTCGGCTACAGTGGATACCAATGAGAATGGCCTGGCGGTGCTCAACCTACCGGCGCCGGGTGAAAGCGCAACCGTGGTTATCGACGCCGTCTTTAACGGCAACGATAACCTGCTGCCATCATCCAGTATGAAAATCGTTGCTGTGGTGCCCTTTATCGAAGCACGCATAACCGCATCCAGTTCCGCCGGCGAAATTACCTTTTACCTGGCAGACCAGTACGGCAACCCGCTGTCCGGCCACCTGCTGAGCTTTTTGACCACCGGCGGGTCGTTGTCTGCGGCAACGGCTGCGACGGATGAAAACGGGGAAGCAGTAGTAACCTTGAGTGAAACCACCGGTGCCGTGGTGTCGGCCAGTTTCGGAGGTTATGTAAATCCATCCGGCTGGTCCTACCAGCCCGCCCAGGCGCGTGTTACCGTGATGCTATCTTAAAGGCAGAACGCCGCGTTTTAAATCCCCGTCTGACCTTCAAACCGCAATTAACCTCGTGGAGGTCACCGCGAGCTTACCTCACCCGGGCAAGAGGATTGCCATGATCTGCTGTGACGCGACTTGCTTAACCAAAAGACTTTGCGGAGGAACTAGATCGCCGCGCTGATTTAGTTCCTCCGTTCATAATCAAAATTAAAACGGCAATCTCAAAGGTTGCCGAATCCGATTTACAACCTCACCGATTAGGCTCGTTTTACATGTTCAGACTTTGTGATAACAAACCATAGCTTGCGGGGAAAAAGAATATGGAACAATCTCCGCTTATCAAGCTTGAAAAAACAATATTAAAGGATCTTTGATTTCTTGGTTGTAATTTACTAATTACTGTTTCGTAATAAGCCTTGTGTTCCAACTGTAGCACTTTTGTAACATACTTCATGCTAGTGTTAAATGTGAATTGATGCTTGCAGCTCTTGTTTTCATGTTACTCAGCATGCTTTCAGCTATTCTCCTGTTGAGTTTGGCTTGGAGGTATACCGTAGCAAGGGTTTTTAGGGAACTGGGTCAGTTTAAAGATTTTGGCTTATTTTCCTGATGTGATTTATTTCCGGATGTACCTGCTATCAACGTTCATTCCCGGTAATGGCAAACAAAGTTAAGTACCAATAATAGGCCACAACGAGACGGAGGTGAAGAAGATGGGACCAGACAGCCCGAGGAGTACCATTGGCTTGAGAAGGACAACTAAAGCCAGATTGGATAGAAGCCGTGCCCCCGGTCAGTGCTATGACGGTTTTCTTTGCCAGCTGGTGGACATGTGGGAGGATGTTCATAGCCGTGATGAACTCAACCACAAAAGACCGTTGGAAGATTTTCACTACCATTCCGTGAGGTGATCACCTACAGCGTTTGTAACCACAGGTTGCGGCAAAGGAGGTGCTGACTGAAAATAACAAAGGACAAAACAGGCCCATATAAATATTAGAAAGGAGAAGATGACTTAAATGTTTGAAAAAGAAGGTGTAAAAGAGCCCGCTAAGTTATCGCGGAGAGAATTCTTGAAGGATGCTGGTATAGTAGTCGGTAGTACTGCTTTTGCTTCCGCGTTTTTTCTATCTGCCTGTGGCGAAGAAAAAGAGGTCACCAAAACAGTTACAACCACGGCTGCTGGCGGCGCCATAACTCAGACTCAAACTATAACCAAATATGTATGCCCAGTATGTAATACCGAATTCGATAACATTTCCGCTTTAGCCTCACATATGCAAACAGCCCATCCGGGTGAGGGCGAAATAATCACCAAATATGTTTGCCCTTATTGCGATTGCGAATTCGGCTCTCTTATTGAATTGCAAGCACACATTGAAGAGACGGCACCAGCGGGAACAGGGAAAGTGTTGCATTTAACCGTCAATGGCAAAGAACAGGTGGTCAATGTCGAACCCAACATTACGCTTCAAGATATGCTTCGAGAAAAATTGGGATTCATGTCACCAAAAGATATGTGTTTCGGATACGGTGCTTGTGGCTCTTGCAGTGTAATAATGAACAGTAGACCTGTACTCTCTTGCATGGTGCTGGCTTGTGAGTGTGAAGATGCGGAGATTGAAACAGCAGAAGGAATTGCGGATGCCAAACACCCTATTGTAGATGCTTATATTAAGCACCATGCAATGCAATGTGGGTATTGTACTCCCGGGTTTCTGATTACTTCAAAAGCTTTGCTTGACCACAACCCGAATCCCACTGAAGCGGACATCAGAGACATACTGGGCGGGAATATATGCAGGTGCGGTACTTATCCTGCCCACATCAGAGCCGTTCTCGAAGCCGCGACAAAACTATAGAGGAGGAAAGAAAGAAATGTACGGTTTAAAAGAAGGCGAAGAGTATAAGCCATGGTTATGGCCGGTACCAGAAAACAGCCCAGTAGGGCAGAGAGGGTTAGGCCGGAGAGACGGTTTTGATAAAGCCAGCGGAAAAGCAATTTTTACACGGGATATATTCCGGCCGGGAATGCTGTTTGCCAAGTTCCTCCTCTCCCCGTATCCCAACGCTAAAATTATGAGCATGGATACCTCAAAGGCAGAAGTATTTCCTGGGGTCAGAGCGGTTTTGCGTTTTGATGATGAATCGATAACATGGCCGACTGACTCGGCCATGGGTGGATGGGCGACCTGGTATCCGCAGCCCATTGGGGCTATTGTGGTTGCAGAAAGCGAACTCATTGTTGATGAAGCTATGAGATTAATCGAAATAGATTGGGAAGTCCTGCCTTTTGTCATGGACTGGAACGAAGCGCTCGAACCAGGTGCCCCTATTCTCCGACCGGACCTGAACGCCGATAACAATCTTAAGCGTGAAGTGATCGAACAGATGGGGGATGTAGAACAGGGGTTGAAAGACTCACCGAACGTTCTTGATGTAGTGTTCAATGTCGAGCCGGATTCAGTTGCTGGCGTCGAAGGTGGGTGTTGTGTAGCCGATGTAAGGGGCGAGAATGTCGAAATTTGGCCGCATGCACAACAATGGTCCCCCTTAGCGTTAAGGGAAGGACCGGGTGTAATGAGACACTTTCCCTGGTTAAAAGCTAACAGGTTGTTTGTGCGCACTCATTTACCTTATAGCGGGGCAATGTTTGGAGCAATGGTTCCCAGGAACATGGATCCCGTAAAAGGTGCCATAATGGCTTCGTACGCTACAGGTAAACCAGTGAAGTTTCTTTACGACTATCAACATTTTGCCCAATTAGGTGAACATCTCGGCACTTATAAAATGACTATCGGATACAAGGACAATGGGGAAGTCATAGCGGTTAAATACCACACGATTATGTGCTCTGCCATGGCGGATCAGCTCAACAAAATACAAAAAAGCAGTAAAGTTCCTAATCTCTATATCACGAAGACTTATCCGCATACAAATGTTGGAGGATATTCATGTTATAAACATGGCGATGCGCCGGTTTCATGCATGATTGAAGTCTTCAATCAGGTTGCGGATGCATTGGATATGGATCCGACGGAAGTTGCATTAATTAATGACGGTTACATGGGGCATGATATGGCGTATGTAACCGAGCATTACAAGAAGGAAGGAGGCTTCGATTTTACCAGGGACAGTCTTAAAGAAATTCTCCAGGTTGGCAAACAAGCGATGGATTGGGACAATAAATGGCACTTGCCTGGCACAAAGAAACTGCCTAACGGTAAAATGCACGGTCTTGGCTTTTTATGGATGAACGCATGGACCCATAGTCCTGGCAGGATATCATTAGGATTAAGAATGCATCAGGATGGAACAGTCGCCATTCTCGGACAAAGTTGTGATATTGGTGTAAATAGAGACACAACCTATTCACAGGTGGCTGCAGCTGAAATTGGGTTGAAATATGAAGATGTAATTCTGGCCGCTGCAGATTATACCGGATTCGATACTAAAGAACCTGGTGGTTCAGGCGGTATGTTGGGGACTCTTCCGGCACTTGTAAGGGCTTCGAAAAAATTAAAACAGCAGTTGCTTGAATTCTGCGGTTTGCCACGGCCTGGCTCTTGGGGAGCTCCTGCTCAACCACCGCTTTTCCCGGATAAAAAACCGGAAGATTTGGATATCAAAGACGGTGAAATATTTGAAAAAGCAAACCCCAGCAACAAGGTAGCGGTGAAAACACTCGCTGCCACTTTTGCTGGAGCAATGCCCAACATGGTGTTTGCGTGGGACTATCCGCCTGCTATTGTAGGTTCCATTGCTTGTATGGCTAGGCAGGCATATTTCATCGAAGTAGAGGTTGACCCTGATACTGGTGGTATCGATGTCAAAAAACTGGTAGTAGTAAACGATGCCGGAAAGATCATTAATCCAGAAACTTTCGAAGGTCAGCAATACGGTGGCACATACATGGGTCTCGGAAGATGCAAACAAGAACAGATTATTTGGGACCCGATCGAAGGAGTAAGGCTTACTGATAATCTGATCAACTACGATATCGCCCTCATGAATGATTGTGAATCTATCCAATGTCATCAGGTGGAGACCGGTCTTGGGTATGGACCTTATGGTTCTTATGGAATCGGTGAAAGTGGTGGCGCTTGTGCATGTGTTTTAACTAGGTATGCAGTGCACAATGCAATAAATAAATGGGTCGATCTTAAGACAACTCCTGAAAAGATACTCAGAGCTTTGGGTAAGGCATAGGAGGAAAAAGATGGGTAATCCGTTAAGACTATTCAAGCACGTTAACGCAACAACAATAGCAGAAGCAACTTCTGCGCTTGCAGGTAATCATGCTGAAGTTATCGCTGGAGGCACTGATATTCTGGGCACCATGAAGTTTTTTATCCTGCCCCAGAATCTTTATCCTGAAGTTCTGGTTAATCTCAAGACTATCTCTCCGAGCCTTGATTATATCAAGGAAGATGGCGGGAACCTTATAATCGGAGCGTTAACCAGGTTGGAAGACATCGCTAAAAGCAACCTGGTGAAAAGCAAGTGGGCAGCATTGGCCGAAGCTGCGCATAGAACTGCCTCGCCCCACATAAGAGAAATGGGTACTATTGGAGGCAATATTTGCCAGCATAACCGGTGCTGGTATTTCTGGAAGGAAGATAATCGTTTCAATTGTCTCAGGAAAGACTCAAGCGGACTTTGCTATGCATTGCTGGGAGACAACAGATATCATTCGATATTTGGTGCGTCTTCAGGTTGTGTGGCTGTGAACCCCAGTGATACAGCTCCGGCGTTGGTAGCCTTGAATGCTACCGTGGTAACCTCGAAGAGAAGCATCCCGATTGATGATTTCTTCGCGGTTAAGGTTGCCCCGAACGGTGTTGGCTCTACCATTTTAGAGAAGGGAGAGATTGTAACTGAAATTCAGGTGCCTGCACCTGCTTCAGGGGTAAAGAGCGCTTTCGTTAAATTCGCTCTAAGGACCTCAATAGACTTTCCTATTGTCAATTGTGCCGCCGCAATAGGTGGAGGCGATGCCAGAATTTGCATGAATGCGGTTTTCGGCATTCCGCGAAGATTAACCGGCGCTGAAGACTATATCAAGGATAAGGCAATTGATGAAACTAGTGCAGAAGCTGCCGGAGCGGAAGCAGTCAAAGGCGCGATGGATCTGGGCTATAATAAATGGAAAATCCAGGTAGCAAAGGGTATGGTGAAGAAGGCGTTAGTGGCTTGTAAGTAAGGTTCTATTGGTTATGGTTTCATAAAACAACCAATTCAAAGATTAGGTAGCAATAGTATGGTCCGGGAGCCGGAGTGTGTAGAATTACGAGCTCCGGCTCCCGGACCAAATCACCCGAGTATCAAAGAACAACAAACGAGCAACATGAGAGTTAAGTCTTGGTGGCGAATCTTTGGAGGGACCATTTTAGCTTTATTGGTTCTGATCAGTGGGCTGTTGCCCTGGTGGACATGCCAAGTTCACATTCCTGATATGGAAAGCGGAGCCGAAAGTATAGTGAACATCCGAATATTCAGTTGGGGTTTAAGGCATGATTTTGTTCAGTTGAGAAATTATATCGAAGCTGACGAAACACCGTTAATTCAGTCTGTTCTCTCATGGGCGTTTATTACACTTGTCATTATGTTCACAATGTTGGGAATCGTGCTTAACAACAAGAAAGCTAAATTTATGATTCTTGGGGCGGGCCTTACGTACCTGATATACGGGGCTGTAGCGATGCAGTTCGTAATTGGCAATCGGACAAAGGAACTCGGTATCAAGCTTATTGGTTGGAGCAACGTAACGTATCAAGGCACGGTGGATATAGTGGTCTCATTCTATTCGTCGATACAGCCTGCGTATTATTTTGCCATAGTAACCGGAGCCGTGCTTGTGATTGTTTCTCTGTTGTTACGCTTTGTTTTTAAAGGATTCTACATTTGGAGAGGTAAACTATGATAGGTAACTGGGAGCATAAGCATGCCGAATTGCTCCAATATATTGAAACCAATAATGATATTGTAATCACCGATACCCAAACTCGAATACCAGATGACTTACGTAATGGGTTTTATAAACTATTTGATGACATCAGGCTAAGTTTGCTCAAAGAAAACGCCTCTGAAGAATTAAACAAGGCTGAAGTTTTAAGCGCGCAGTACAAACATATGGAACAGGTTTTACAACAAAGGTATGGCGTAGAAAAGATCACTATGGAACCCGATCTTTTTCGTTATCTGCAGCATCCGGCAAGCCAGTTGATTCGAGGTTTATACGACCCTTTGTTTGATCTGCTAAAAGTCAGATTGAGCCCCGTTCAATTTGAGCAACTCGCCGTGAAAACAATTCAAGAAGAACATGATAGATATTATAAACAAGGTTATCAAAAATGGGTTAGCCTTGTGCTGGTAGAATCATTGCAACCGGATAATTTTCTTAAAATACCGCTGGATGAATTGAATCCTAAAGAGCGGCACGTTGGGATGAATGGTCCCTTGTTAAGAGAAGTGCCGGTTCCCATCGAGGCTGACATTATCAATTTTGATTACGAACCTGACCCTATTTTTTCAGTACCGGACATTATTGTGCAGTCGAAAAGAAGCGGTGGATATTATGCTCTAAAAACAAGTCTAAGAAAGCCATTGGGCTCGGCAACAAACGCCAGTAGTAACAGAAAATGGGTAAATATTGATAGCTACCCTTCGCAAGAACATTGTTTGATATTAGTTTATACATCAATAGCGCCTGGTGACCTGTCCCTTGTTGGTGATTCGTACCGCGTATGTTCACCGGAAATCATAATACAATTATCTTTAGGCAGTTCGTCTTTTTTTAAACCTGTCTTAGAAACATTTAAGTTCAGCATGCAGCTAAATCCCTCCATTGGGGTTTATCTAATTGGGGATATTGACCGCTGGCCTCGTGAAATTTTGGAAGATAATAAGAAAATAATAGCTACCAGCGCAAGTACTAATGAAGATGACATACGTAAGATAGGGGTACACTGTTTGTCCTTAACCAATTAAGTAAGTGCATAAATATTTCTGGTATGTAATTCTGCAAGTTCCACGGTTGATGTAGCCTTCATTGCAGAATTGAAGCGAAAACCATTCATATCCCCGATCAACAAGCCGGCTTCTAACCATTTTTCTATAACAGCCTGTAAGTCCTTCGTGATTAATTCCCTGGACCACTTCTCGTGAAAGAACTTTTCAAACTGTTCGAAAATCAGGCCTTGCGGGAACATAAGCATTCTCATGATATAGTAATCGAACGTATATTCATAAGTTCTTTTTTCAAAGGGGTTATTAAGATAAACTTCAAGGCTGGAAGTGTTGGCAATGTGGCTGGTTCCTTTCTGGCTCCAAGCACCAGCCCCAAACCCTTTAAGCGGGAAAAACCTGAATGCATCCCTCTCGATAGCATATTCAAATTCAGTCCGGCGGGAGAAATTAAAATCCCAATAGCACTTCAAACCTCGTTTCTCAGTCGCCTCCAGGACATAGCTATACTGCGATATAGCATCGTTTCTTTGGGGTGGTTTTAACAACCCTTCTTTCATTTTTAAGTAGAATTCACTGCCTATGGTTGGGTACCAATAATACGCTGTGAGGTGTTCCGGTTCCAGCTCAAGGGCTTTGTCGACACTCCTCTTCCATTTATCCATGTTGCTTTCGGGCAGGCCGAATAAAAGATCTATGTTCAAATTTTCAAAGCCTGCGGCTCTTAAATTATTGTATGTTTTGTAGAAGGTCTGTACGTCGTGAGCTCTGCCAAAATATTCAAGTTCTTCATCATCGAAGGATTGCGCTCCGATGCTTGCCCGGTTGAATCCTAGATTTCGCATTTCCCGCAGTTCCTCACCAGTTTTGGTTCCGGGAAACACCTCGATGCTGACTTGATTACCGTTGGTCAGTGTATTATGGGAAGTGTGTATTGTGTCAATAATAAGACCTAGCTGGGAGACAGCCAACAACGATGGAGTACCCCCTCCGAATGATAATCCCAGACAATGCTCGTTACTGTCGTTAAAACCCGCTATTTCTTTGAGTAGGGTGTCGACATACATTTGAGAATTCCTTTTGTGGGAGAGCAGGTCTTGTTGGGAAAACATAAGCGTGCAATAACAGTAATTGCACCGTTTCAGGCAGAAAGGAATATTTATATAGAAATAAGAATCAGGCACGGCCCCTACCCTACCAGCAGCACCGCCAGCCAGGAAACCGGCGCGTTGCCGGAAAAATCCAGGTCGATGCCGGCAAGTCTGGCGGTGGCAATCACATTCACTCCCAGCCCCTCCGCCGCCGGACGGGCGCGAAACGGATGCAGACAGGCCGAACCCGGTCCTACACATTCGCTGCACAGGTGGCAGCCGCCGGCGGCCAGCCCGGCTGCCAGTGGAAAACCTCTGGCAGCACACTCGCTCTCGAGTTGTGCCAGGATGTCGTAAACCTTTTCCTGGCTGGTTTTAAGTTCGCGCAGGTATCCCCGTGCCGGATTGGCTTCACCCTCGGTGTTGTGCTGAGAGGCTGCCCAGGCATCGGCCAGGTTTTCCTGCCCGGTCAGTTCTTCCGGAGGTTGGCCGGCTGCCGCCGTCACCTGGATCAGCAGCGCGAATTTGTAGCTGGCCAGCACGTTCCTGAATTCGTCGACGCTGATGATGTTGGGCGGGCACATGAGGTTGACCCCGTAATTGGCACACAGTGGCACCAGGCACTTGAAACGCACCCTGTCATCCACCACCACCTGCCATGCTGGAATGGCCACAGCCCTGTTCGAACCCAGTTCCACTGCCCGCTTGCTGAGGTATTCGAGCAGTTGTCCGGTTTCATTTGCTTCCATGCCGTCACCTCCGATCTTTCACCGCGGGTAAATCCGCCGCTTTATTCTTATTCAAGCGGCGGCGGAAATACGGGGCGGGTTTTGCCTTCCAGCAGTTTCAACGCCGTTGCCTGCAGCCTTTCCAGCATACGGCATATGGTGCGGCGTTCTTCGATGGAAAGCTGGCCGAGTATATCGGATATCACCTTGCGCCGGGTAGTGAATTCGAAAGCCCTCTGGCCTTTTTCGGTCAGGGAAATGCGGATAAGGTTGCGCCGGTTGAGGTCCTTGGTGCGGGTGATGAGCCCCTTGGCTGACATCCTCTCTATAAGTCCGGAAATGGTATGCGGTTCGCGCAGGGTAGAGCGTGAAATTGCCGCCGGGGTGGCCTTGGGGCCTAACGCCTGGGCAGCCAGCAGTACTTCAGCCTGTTCAGGTGTGATGTCATAGGCGGCCAGCTCTTTTTCCCTGGCTTTGAACATTGCCCGCCAGGTATGGGAAAAAAGCAGCCACAGATTGTAGTCCTGGTCGCAGAAAAAGGAGGAATCGATTTCCTCTTTTGCCATTGTTCTTACCTTTCTCTTATTAATATTCATATAAGATAGGAATTATATCATAACTGAATATTTCTGCACTAACCACGAGAGGACCGGGGATATTTTGTTGAACGCATATGAAAAGGTCCTCCTGATTATTGACAGCATCTGTCTCCCTCTTGTGTTACAATACCCCCAACAACCGCTGAAACGCGCATTAATGAAACTTGCAGTAGTATTTATTTTCCTGATTGGCGCAGCCGAAGCCGTCACGCTTTTTGTAGATCCGGTGGGCGGAATCGTTGCCTTCGGGCTTATTCTGCTGTTTGCGCTGCTGATTCCGGCTTTAAAAAACGATTATTATCCTTCCCGCCTCATTCTTTCGCTTTCCCTTGTGCCCATGGTGCGCATCGTCAGCCTGTCCATGCCGCTGGAAGATGTACCCCGGATATGGTGGTTTCCCATTATGTATGCACCGCTAATGCTGGCTGCCGTAATAGCCGCGCTCATGCTGGGCCTCAGCCTCAGGGAAACCGGTTTCAACCTGCGGCGCCCCTTTACAAACCTTATGGTGGGAATCAGCGGTATCGGCCTGGGACTGGTGGAATATTTTATTCTAAAGCCGGAACCCCTGGTAACCGAACTCACCTGGCAGGCGGCGCTGGTTCCGGCGCTCATACTGCTGCTGACCACCGGGCTGGTGGAAGAGTTTATATTCCGGGGTGTATTGCAACAGACGGCAGTTGAGTTGTTGGGCAAACCGGGCATAGTATATGTGAGCCTGATATTTGCCGTACTGCATATGGGTTTTCTCTCTGTGCTGGATATAATTTTTGTACTGGGCGCCGGGCTTTACTTCGGCTGGGTGGTTTATAAAACCGGCTCGCTTACTGGAGTGATCCTGGCTCACGGATTGACCAACATTGTCCTGTTTATAGTTGCCCCGTTGATTTTCTAAACAAGCGCACTAGTACCAAAGTAACAGGCAGGCAAAATAATTATTAATAAATTATATTGGGCTATTGTTAGTTATAGTAATGTTAGTACTATCATATAGCCAAAAATACTCTTGACAACAGGTAAAACGTGTAATACCATATGAGCTAATTCGAAGGCGCACCAGGCAGGATACAAGGTCTCTCAGGCCCTGAGACTGCTAAACCTTCCTGCCGGGAAATTAACAGCATCAGCTGGAAGAAGTAAATTCATGTGCGGCATCGTTGGTTACAGCGGCAAGCGCCCGGCGGCTCCGGTCTTGCTTTCGGCCCTGACCCGGCTTGAGTACCGTGGTTACGATTCGGCAGGTATCGCTACCGTTTTCGGTGGGGATCTGCATATAAGAAAAGGCACCGGCAAGCTGGAACAGGTCGAAGAAAACTGCAGCCTGTCCCACCTGCCCGGCACCAGCGGCATCGGTCATGTGCGCTGGGCTACCCATGGCGGTGTCACCGCCGGTAATGCCCACCCCCACTGTGATTGCGAGCATTACATCGCCGTGGCTCATAACGGCATTATCGATAATTACGAAGCCCTCAAGAAGCGGCTTTCCAAAAACCATACCTTCGTATCCCAGACCGATACGGAAGTAATCGCCCACCTGGTGGAAGAATACCTGGAGCCCGGCGCTCCCCTGGAACAGGCGGTAAGCCGGGCTGTCAAAGACCTCAAGGGCACCTACGCGGTGGTGGTTGCTTCCCCAGTCGAACCGGGCAAGCTGGTTGCCTGCCGGCAGGGTTCTCCGCTGGTGATAGGCATCGGCAAAGGCGAAGCTTACGTCGCCAGCGATTTCCAGGCGTTTCTGGACTCCACCCGTGAAGTCGTTTTTGTAGAAGACGGGGAAATGGTGGTTCTGACCCACAACCTGTTCCATCTCTACGGGCGTGACGGCAAGCGTCTGCGGCGGCCTCCGGTAACGCTGGACAATTCACTGGTAAAAGCCGAAAAAGAAGGCTATGATTACTTCATGCTCAAGGAAATCATGGAGCAGCCCAATGCCATTCTGGCAGCCCTCAGGCAGGACCGGCAAACCCTGCAGAAGGCGGCGGCTCTAATCGGCAAAAGCCGCAATGTGGTATTTACCGCCTGCGGCACTTCCCGGCACGCCGCCCTCATTGGCCGCTACCTCTTTTCGCGGGTTGCCCACCGCATGAGCGATGTTATCATCGCCTCGGAATTCGGTTATTTCGGAGATGCGGTGGATAGTGACACGGTGGTGATCGCCGTTTCCCAGAGCGGCGAAACGGCCGATGTGCTGGAAGGCGTCAGGGAAGCCAAAGCCCGCGGTGCCAAAGTTCTTTCCATTATCAATACTGTAGGCTCAAGCCTGGCTCGCATGAGTGACAGAGTGCTGTATCTGGGTTGCGGCCCGGAAATCAGCGTGGCAGCCACCAAATCATTCATTTCCCAGCTGGTAATTTTTTACCTTCTGGCCTTTGCCATGGCCGGCCGGCTGGAAGAAGTCAACGCAGACCTTGCCCGGCTGGCAGCCGAAATAGAAACAAACCTGGTTACCAACAACTACGCCGTGCCGGAAGTTGCCGCGCTGCTTTATCGCAAGGATAAGTTTTATTACATCGCCCGCGGCATCAACTACGCAGTCGCCGGGGAAGCCGCCCTCAAGCTGAAAGAAGTGGCTTACGTGCATGCCGAAAGCATGCCTGCCGGCGAACTCAAGCATGGCACGCTGGCGCTGATCGAGGAAGGCACCCCGGTAGTAGCTATCGCCACCTGCGATATTACCCGGGAGCATATGCTGGCCAATGTCGCCGAAGTCAAGGCACGCGGCGCTTTCGTTATAGGTGTTTCCGATTTACCCAACACCCTGTTTGACGCTTTTATCGAAGTACCCCAGGTTGCTGAGGTCTACTATCCACTGGTTTCCATCATCCCCCTTCAGTTGTTTGCTTTTCACTCGGCCATCGCCCGCGGCCTCGACCCGGACCGGCCGCGCAACCTGGCCAAATCGGTAACGGTTAAATAACAGGCGCTAAACTGTTATAATAACAGCCAGTACATTATTTCAGGGGGATTAAAGCATGCAATACGTTCTTCTAACCGGCGGCGCCGGTTTCATCGGCTCGCACATGATGGACGGCCTGGTGGAAAACGGCTACCGCGCCATTATTATTGACGATATGTCCACCGGCACGTTGAGAAACATCCGCCACCAGTCAGCCAACATTTTCGTGGAATTCTATCCGGGTTCAGTCAACGATATGGCTCACCTGGAAGAGAACATGGATAATGTCGAATATATTATCCACCTGGCAGCCCTGCCCTCGGTGACCCGGAGTATCGAAATGCCGCTGCGCACCCACGAGGTCAATGTCGAAGGCACGCTTAATATTCTTGAAATCGCCCGCAAATACAATATCAAAAAGGTGGTGTTTGCCTCTTCCTCTTCCGTCTATGGCAATACTCCCACTCTTCCCAAGCACGAAGGCATGGTGCCCTCCCCGCTTTCGCCTTATGCTGCCTCCAAAGCCGCCGGGGAAAGCTATATGGCGGCTTACTGTGCCGCCTACGGTGTGCCCACGATCAGCCTGCGCTATTTCAACGTTTACGGTCCGCGGGCTTCAGCCAATTCTGAATACGGGGCTGTTATCCCCAGGTTTATCAAAGCCGCCCGTGAAGGTGTTGCTCCCTGTATTTACGGGGACGGCACCCAGACGCGGGATTTCACTTATGTAAAGGATGTGGTCAAAGCCACCATCACGGCCATGCAAAGCGATGCCACCGGCGCTTACAACATCGGCACCGGCCGGTCCGTCAGCCTTAACGAACTTGCCCGGACCGTGCTCGAACTTACCGGTCGGCAGGACTTGCAGCCGGAATACGGTGAGCCTCGCCCGGGAGATGTGGCTCATTCACTGGCCGATATCAGCCGGGCCAGGGAAGCCTTCGGCTGGGAACCCGGCTACACGCTGGAACAGGGCCTGAAAGCTACCATAGACGCCTGTTAGGGGTTAGAAAGGTCATGGCGAAGCCGACACACACCTACATCCGTTATCGCGAAGCCGCCGGCAGGTGGCTGTGGCGATCTCATACAAACCGGCGGTATCGACAACCTAATATTCGGAGGCGGCGGGCAGGTTGCCGCCCTTGACAATATTGAACGTACAGCCGCTTATATAAAACGTGTCGTTCATCCAGCCGGTAACGGTACCGATGACATCCACCACGTAACCCGGTCCTATGGGGTCGAGGTCGTAAACATACGCCGGCAGAAACTTCACATGCCTGGATTCCAGGTACATCTGTTCACCCATTTCGAACGCATAATGGTCGGTGTAATCGCTGAGGATATCGTCGACAACGATACCGGCGAAAAAGTAGGTTTGCCCGGTATGAACCCGGTCTGCCATGTCGGGGTCGGATTCGTAGTCGTCAAGCAGTGCATTCAGCGTTATTGCATCCGGCGCTTTCATGAAAACCGGCGTCGGGTAACTTTGTTTGCCGCAGGCCAAACTCCCGATAATCACGGAAATTATCAGTGTACTGGTTAACAGGTATTTAAATATTGATGTTCTATTCATGCCGTTTATCCTTGTAGAGGTTCACGGCAACTCTTTTCCCGGTTGCCTGGCTTAAATATATCCTGTATGAGCCAGGTTATCAGTAACATATGTTACACTTCAACGAAGATGGGCTATCCCATCTCCTCCACCCGCCAGGTCATCGCTAGGAGGCCATAACCATCCATCCGTCATCTCGGGGAAGCCGTAAGGCTGACGTGGCGATCTCGTAGATTGCCACACTCACTACGTTCGTTCGCAACGACGATATGAAGAGTCATCGCGAGGAGGCCCCTAGGCCGACGTGGCGATCCCGCACTCCCACACCTGCCACTAATGCTCACAGTGGTTTTTTGTTATCTTATATTCAAAGTGCCACCACAATACATCCATCATCGCGAAACCACTGCAGCCACACGTCCGTCATCGCGAAAACGCACCCCCATACATCTGTCATCGTGAAGGAGCGAATGCGCCTGTGGCGATCTGGGCATTCGTCAACACAATTGAAAGCAGGTGGATACAAGAAAACGACTTGGAGGGAATCGCACCCCTCCAAGTCGTTAAAGAATCGAGCGGGGTTATTTAAGGCAGTTCATAAATGTCTACAGTAATGTAACCACTGTTGTCACCATAAGCATTATCCATTATGCCGAACATGATAGAAGTTCCGCTGCCGGGTATTTCCAGTGTGTAGATATGTTCTGGGTTGAAAGTCGTTGGTTGCCAAGTTACTGGTGTGCCATCAATCCAAACCTGCAAACGGTTGGTGGTCTGCTGATACCATCCCGCTATACCGCCTGGAGCGTAAGCAGCACTTCTATAGTTCCACGCTGCATCAGCAATACCATAATCACCCCAATTTGCAAAACGGTATGTACCGCTCGCAACTAGCAAATAATCTTTTCCTGCTTCCAGGTCGATATTGCTGTAAGTGGGTATAGGGGTGTCTAATGCAGTTCCGAAAGGGGGAACTTGAACTGTGTCTACAAGCAACCTGTCAATATCGTAACAGAAACACATCGACCAGTTGCCATTAACGTCAATTGGATCACCCTCACCCCAGGCGGTTTCCCACTGCTCACAGGGTTTTTCAAGCCTTATCCAGTCCCAGAAGGTGCCATCTCCCTGGGTATGCTGGAAATTGATCGTATGTGTTCCATATGCAACCGGACCCATGGCGAAAGTATCCTCTACGAGAGGATACTTATTTTCGAACCAGCCCTGCCCGGAGGTTAGAGCACCGATTGCTGAAAAACTGTCCGAATCGATGCCATCATAGACTATTTTCGTCTCACTGGCACTTATTCCGGGACTCCAGGAGATTGTCAGGTTGCCACCAAATAACAAACCGCCATCCCATTGGACATCGAAATCAGTGGCATAATCACGAACAAAGTTGGAATTATAAGGGAACTCAAGGGT
>Ga0068711_1001238_pt1 | contig 15721 bp, 16 predicted proteins | sample MTBAKMMethaMetaG_FD_62224 | JGI IMG/M metagenome (GOLD analysis project Ga0068711, IMG submission 62224) | Enrichment culture microbial communities from Arthur Kill intertidal strait, New Jersey, USA, that are MTBE-degrading - MTBE-AKM (Arthur... | ecosystem: Environmental > Aquatic > Marine >...
GGCCTTCAAGGAATACGTGGCGGACGTGAAGAAGTCCGTTTTCCCGGCGGACGAGCACGTGTACCACATCCTCAAGGGCAAGGAAGAGGACTTCGCGAAGATGCTCGAGGAGTTCGAGTAGGGACGAACACGCGTTCACTTTCGCCGGAACGATCAGCCGCAAGTAATTCGGGACAGGCGCTAATTCATTGCGTTCACTTTCACAAGATCGAATTTCCGGGGGCCTTCGGGCCCCCGGTTTCTCAAGGGAGGAAGAGCGATGATTTTGAACATTCACGGTTTCCGCTCGTGGGGAGAAAACGCGAAGGCGTTTTTCCTCAGGGAAACCTTTCCTGGGGTGAGGGTCGTCTCCCCCACATTGCCCCTTCCGCCCAAAGAAGCCCTGGCGACCCTGGAGGGGGCCGTGAGGGAGTCCGGGGAGCCCCTTGAAATGATCGTGGGCTCCAGCCTCGGCGGGTTTTATGCCTACGTCCTCTGTTGCCGGTACCGGGTGCCCGCGGTGCTTCTCAACCCCGCAGTCGTTCCCTTCGTCCACCTGTCCGGGGCAATCGGTCCCGTCACGAACGCCTATAGCGGCGAACCGGGCGAGTGGACGAGCGAGGACTGCCTCGCCCTGAAGGATCTTTTCTGCGAGACGGCCTACCGCGCGGAAAGCGCCCTTGTCCACGTTTTCCTGGCACAGGACGACGAGGTGCTGGAGCCGCGGCTAACCAGGGATTTTTTCAGGTTCCACGGCACGGTGGTCGAACTGCCGTCCGGGACGCACCGGTTCGAAGGCCTTGACCGCATAAGGGAGGACATCCGCTCGATTTACGGGACAGCCCGGAAATAGGGAAGGGGGACTCTCCCCGTTGGACTATTCGATCTGACGTGCTATCATGGTAAAACAATGGGCACGGGGGGGATTTCCATGAAAAAAGTGGTCGTGGCGATCGATGGCAGCGAGACGAGCCGTTCGGTGGTGGATTACGCACTCTACTACGCCAACAGGGAAGTCGACGTGAAGATCATCTTCTTCCATGTCATCGAACCCTACAAGAGTCTCTGGCGTTCCGTCGCCATGAAACCCTACGAGGATCTCATGGCGGCAGTGGAAGTGAGTTTCAAGCGTTTCGTGGAGGAGGAGATGGACAGGATTCCCGTGGACCGGGAAAAGATGTCCCTCGTTACCCGCCTGGGGACACCCTACGTGGAAATCGTCCGCTTTGCCGAGGAAGAGGAGGCCGACATCATCATGATCGGCCACCGGAGCACGTTCACCGGGGTGGAGAGGTTCCTGGTAGGCAGCGTGGCGGCAAAGGTCGTGGCCCATTCGCCGTGCAGCGTTTTCGTCCACAGGCCTCGGCCGGACAACATCGTTGAACCCCCGGTCCTGGCAGATTTCTAGGTCCCGTGGTGATGCCGGGTTTCCTCAGGGAGTGATGGAGAGTTCCAGGAGGCTCCATCCGGCGCCCTCTTCCCATTTTTCCAGGATCCTGAAAACCTTGCGCCCCTTCCGAATGCCGTCTTCGTCGAGCAGGTCGAACCCGGCATTCACTTCCCATGTGCCGGGTGAGAGCTGGCGGACGAATGCAGGGCTGTAAATCGGGATTTGGACCCGTTCGTCCGTTTCGATCCGGGTCTTGAGGAAAACGATGGCCTGGTTCCAGGCTTCCAGTTCTCCCCTGATTTGCATCGGGGGGGAGGAAGGCTTGAAGAGGTCGGCCTCGAAAAACGAGATCACCAGGACCGCCACGAGCAACCCGACCAGCAGGCCGCAACCGCAGCCTCCCCGCCTGTTCCGCACGGCGTCATTCCCCCTGGCGGATCTTCAGGCCGGACGACCGGCGCCTTTCCTCCGCGCACTGCATGCAAAGGATCTCGCAATTCCCTGCGATGTAGGGGCCATCGGGGTCACGGATTACGGCAATCCATTTCTCACCGCGTTCGGGAAAGAAAAAGGTCCTTGAGCAGCGGGAGTCTCCGCTGGACAGGGTCAGCGTGCTTCGTCCATGTCCCTCGCATTCCAGCCTTCTGCATTCGCAGCGCCCCTTCGACCTGAGAAAGGCCTCCCGTACGACTTCAGGCGTGAAAAGCCTGGACATCACGAATTCCCCCATTTCCTTCCGAGGCGGGCTAGATGAAACCGTCTGCGGGCTGGTCGAAGCGGAACCCTTCGCCAAACAGGGCGAGGCAGCCATCGACCGCTTCGGGATCGAACCGGGTCCCGCGGCATGACCTGATCTCCTCCAGGGCCGCTTCGTGCCCCAGGGCTGCCCTGTAAGGCCGGTCGGCGGAGATGGCCTCGACCACGTCCGCAACGGCCAGGATTCGGGCCTCAAGCAGGATCGAATCCCCTTTGAGCCCCTCGGGGTAGCCCGATCCGTCGATCCGCTCGTGATGCTGGAGGACCGCCCTGGCCAGGGGCCAGGGGAAATCGACCTGCTCAAGGATCTCATACCCGCTCCGGCTGTGGGTTTCCAGGAGGTTTCTCTCGATCCCGGTAAGGGTGAAGGGTTTCGTCAGGATCTCGGCGGGGATGGAGATCTTGCCGATATCGTGCACGAGGGAGGTCAGGAAGAGCCTGTGGCAGAAATCCGCTTCAAGCCCCATCTTGAGGCCGATGGCCCTTGCCAGCCGTGCGACCTTCTTCTGGTGCCCGACCGTGTAGGGATCCCGCTTTTCAATCGTGGTCGAAAGAAGGCCGATGGTCTGCTCGAGGAGCCGGTCCAGCTTGCCGACGCTGTCGGAGAGAGCCTCCGCGGCCTTGCAGAGTTCGGACTCCGTGGCCTTCTGGCGGCTGATGTCACGGTAGATCCAGAAGGAGCCCCGGTCCAGTTCCTCCAGGTTCAGCGGGACCCCCAGGATCGAAACGTCAACCGATGTTCCATCCTTCCTGCAGCGCGGGGCCTCCAGGAAAATGCGGTCCCGTTCAAGGATGCCCGACCAGAGGGATTCCGACTGGAGGGCCATTTGCGGGTTTTGTACGATGAGGTCGTCCAGGTGTCGTCCCAGGACTTCTTCTTCCTTGTAGCAAAAAAGGGAGCAGAATTCGGGGTTCACCATCCGGACGACATGGTTCTCGTCGCAAAGGACAGCCCCCTCGGGCAGGGATTCGAACAGCCGGCCGAACAGATCGGTTCCCTCTTCCTGCATTTTCCTCAGCGGACTCAGGGGGATCGCCTCCAGACGGTTTATCAGCCATCACAACCCATTTATCTTAAGTCAACATTCATTTATCTGCAATTCACCGAGGTAACGGAAGCCTCCGGAAACGGGGCAGCGAAAACGCGGCCCGGCATCCCGGGATACCGGGAGCCGCGGCCGCGCAGGGAGGTTGATCCGGGACAGGGGCGGTTTCTACCTGAATCCCTCGAAGGGGCCCCTGAAGGCCATCCAGGACCAGGGGATCGCGCGGCGGTGCTCGGCGGGTCTTTCCTGGAAAGCGGCGAGTTCTTCAGCAAGGCTTTCCGTCGCATGGTTCTGAGCCATTCTCACTGCCTGGAAAACGAGTTTTTCATTCAACATGGGAATCTCTCCTTCCGATATTTTCGATAATTTTTTTTAATCAGGCCGCTTGCTTCTTTTTTCTCCTCTCAACTTTTCTCGTCTTTGCTGCCTCGCCTCCTTCGGAATAAAAAAAGGCCGGGACCCGATACTGCTCGGGTCCCGGCCTGGGTTTGCGGTCAACGGCGCCTAAACGCCGGCCACCCCAGGAGGGGACCCGCGGCTAATAATCAGGGCTACTACGACGAGCAGGCCGTTGTTCAAGGCGTTAAAACCCTTCATATTGCGTCTCCTCCTTCCGGGGCAAGCCCAATGTTTAATGAATTTCGGTGCATTGTAACGGACTTGCCTGCCCGTGTCAAGCTGGATACTGCATGCGCCGATTTGCGGCTTGCCTGCAGGGTTGCAGGGATCGTCCCATGATGACAAGATGAGTATAAGGAGGTGTTGAGTTTGAATTTTTCCTGGCTATTCTGGTTCTTCATCCTTTCCAGCATGCTGACCCCGGTGTTCAGGCAGAAGCTCCTGGAGTCCCAGAGACGTTCCGTTCTCATGAAGCTCGAGAAGAAGCGGTCTTCCCGGGTGATCACGCTGATCCACAGGCAGGAGACGGTTTCCTTCCTGGGGATCCCCGTTTCGCGCTATATCAACGTGGACGATTCCGAGGAGATCCTGAGGGCGATCCGGTTGACGCCTTCCGACCTGCCGATCGACCTGATCCTGCACACACCGGGAGGACTTGTCCTGGCAGCCGAGCAGATCGCCTGCGCCCTGATCCGGCACGAGGCTCCCGTGACGGTTTTCGTTCCCCATTACGCCATGTCGGGCGGGACCCTGGTCGCCCTGGCTGCAGACCGCATCGTCATGGACCCGAACGCTGTGCTTGGGCCCGTGGACCCGCAGCTGGGCCAGATGCCGGCGGCTTCCATCCTGAAGGTCGTGGAGCAGAAGGACATAAACGAGATAGACGACCAGACCCTTGTTTTCGCGGACATCTCCCGCAAGGCCATACGCCAGGTCCATGAAACGGTGGTCACCATCACCACGGCCAACGGCATGGAAAAAGAAAAAGCCGTTGCCCTGGCGGACAAGCTGACCCTGGGAACCTGGACCCATGACTATCCCATCGGTGCCGAGGAAGCCATCGAGCTGGGGTTCCCTGCAGACACGGAAATGCCCGAGGAAGTCTACGCGCTCATGATGCTTTACCCGCAGCAGGGGGCCATGAGGCCTTCCGTCATGTATATCCCGATGCCCTACGAGGGACCGAAGGGACCCCGGAAGGCCCGGGCGATCCTCGATCTATTCCGCGGGGGCGAGGCTCGTTGATCCCGATAGGAGACGACGTCCCCGGGGAACGCTTCCCGTTTTTGACCTATACCCTGATCGGGTTCAACGTCCTGGTTTTCCTTTTCCAGCTCAGCCTCCCGCAGGCAGATCTTCACGGCGTGATCCTCACCTGGGGGGTCACCCCGAGGGAGCTGGCAGCCTGGAGCGGCCAGCCGTGGGTCCTGGCGACCCTGGTGACGTCACTCTTCCTGCACGGGGGATGGTTTCACCTCATCGGCAACATGCTCTACCTCTGGATTTTCGGGAATAACGTGGAAGACCGGATGGGGCACGTGGGTTTCCTGCTTTTCTACCTGCTGTGCGGGATCGCGGCCAGTTTGGCGGAAGTATTCCTGAAGCCGGGGTCGGCCCTTCCGACCATCGGGGCAAGCGGGGCCATCGCGGGGGTACTGGGGGCGTATTTCCTGCTTTATCCCAAGGCGAAGGTTATCCTGCTTGTCCCCGTATTCCTCTTTTTCTTTTTCACGGTGCAGGTTCCAGCGGTGGTTGTCCTTGGATTGTGGTTCGTCATGCAGCTTTTCAGCGGGGTTTCCCAGCTGGGCATAAGCACGGAGAGCGGCGGGGTGGCCTATTGGGCCCACGCGGGCGGTTTCATCGCCGGAATGGTCCTGATGCCCCTTTTCCGATGCAGCCGGCGCTCTCCTCTGCGCTACATCTACCAGTGCGATCGCCGCAAGGAGTAGCGCGGGTTCCAGAGGAGGAAAACACCGAAGGCCGAGGCGAAAAGGAGGGCAGCCAGGGCACGAAAGGCCCCTGCCGTGCCGAGGACCCCGGAAAGGCTTCCCAGAAGGATGGGCACCGCGAAAAAGCAGGCACCCATGGAAAACCAGGTGAGCGCCGAGACGCGGGCCCTCAGGTGCGGTTCGGCCACGTCACCGATGAGCGCCATGTGGAGGGGAAAGCCCAGCCCCATGGCGATGCCGAAGAGAATGCCCCAGAGGGCGTAGGAGAGGTTCCCGTTCGCGAAAGAGGCCCCGAAAAGCCCAAGGGAGGTCAGGGCGATGGCGGGCGCGGCCATCTGCCTGCGGGGGAGGGTGTCCAGGATCTTCCTGCAGCCGACACGGATCAAAAGTCCCATCGTGGCGTTTGCCGTCAGGAAAAGGGAGGGAAGGAGACCTCGCTCCGACGCGACGCCGCCGATCGCCAGCAGGCAGGCATCGGTCATCGAGAATACGGTCACCGACAACAGAAGGACCCTTATGCCGGGTTTTCCCGCCACGGCCAGCAGGCTTTCGCCCTTTACCCCTCTTTCTTTTTGCGGAATTTCGAGTTCGGGGAGCCTGAGACCGCAGGCCATGGCGTACAGGGCGATCAGCGGGACGAACCAGGCGTATGAAAAGGTCCAGCCTTTCTTGAGGAAAAAGTCCGCCAGCGGGACGAAGGTCACCAGCGGGACGATCCCGCCCGCAGAGATGAGCGAAAAGGCGGATCCCCTTATCGAGTCGGGTATTCCCAGCGTCTGGTAGGTCGTCAGGGCGATGACGTAAAGGCTGGACCCGACCCCCATCAGGACCCTCCAGAAGACCAGCCAATGGAAACTTGCCCCCGTCAGGGCGAAGCCCGCGCTCCCGGCAAGGCAGAGGAGCGAGCCGGCCAGGAAGGTCCGCCTGAAGCCCAGGCGCGAAACGACGTCCCCTGCGAAGGGCCGGCAGCACGTCTGCGCTGCGTAGAACGCACCCATGATCCACCCGATTTGGGTCGGTGTGTCCATTCCCCTCATCGCCAGGTAAATCCCCAGCAGGTAATAGACGTTCGAGAGCCCGAAGATAGCAGTGTACCCCTCGGCCAACCCCAGGACGGTGCGGCTTTCCTTCTTCACGCGGATCTCCCCCTGCAACCATTTCCGGCTCATTCTAGAGGATCTGTTCCCCTGTGTCTTGACAGCCTGGTTCCGAATATTTAGTATATTTTACGAGATACATAGCGGGATACGACTTAGTGAAAAAGGGGAATAACCAGATGCCCAGGACTTCGGCCGAAGAAAGGGCGCACCGGGAAATCATCAAGCTCATCCTCTCCCAGAAGTATGCCCCCGGGGATCGCCTCGTGGAAGCGGAACTGGCCCAGGAAATGGGCTTGAGCCGAACCCCCGTGAGGAACGCCCTGCGCAAGCTGATCGCGGAAGGTCTCCTTGAAAACCAGGACAACAAGGGCTGCGTGATCCCGAAGATCACGCCATCGGACATGGAATCCGTTTTCAGCATCAGGACCCTCCTTGAAGGCCGGGCGGCGGCAGCCGCGGCCAAGCTCGCGACAGACGCCGACATCGACCAGCTGAAGAAACTGCTCGCCACGGAAAGGGAGCTTTACTCCCAGGGAAGCATGGAGCCTTACACGGAGATCAACCAGCAGATCCACCTCGGCATTGGGACCCTTTCCAGGAACGATTACCTCGAGAGGTTCATCCGCCAGGCCTTCTGGAGAGCAGAGCTCTACATCTTCTTCTTCGACCGCTTCTACATTCGGCCCGGAGGCACCGAACCTCCCCTGAGGGACCCGGATAAGTCCCAGAGCTGCAGGGAACATGCGCGGCTGGTCCAGGCGATCGCTTCCCGCGATTCCAACCTGGCCGAGTCGGTCATGAAGGAGCACATCCAGTCCACTTACCAAACGATCACCAGGCGGGTCTTCTCCTTCTGACCGGAAAACGGGGGAGGGCCTGCGAAAACGAGGGAAAGGAGATGAACCAGAGCAAGACGCACTTTTTTGCAGCACGAACAGAAAGAGCAAAAATTCGTGAAAGGGAAGTGGAAAATGATGGAAAACTACGGCATCCTATCGATTCTTCCTCCTCTGGTGGCCGTTATCCTGGCCATGAAGTACAAGAACGTTCTCGTTGCCCTGTTCGCCGGCTGCTTCATCGGGACGCTGGCCATCTACCACTGGAATCCCATGACAGCCGTCGTCGCCGTGATCAAGGAGTACATCCTCGTCCAGGCGGCAGACAGCTATAATTCCAATCTTCTCGTGATGATGGTTTTTATCGGGGGGTTCGTCGGGGTTGTCACTTATTCCGGCGGCGCCAGGGCCTTCGCGGAGAAGTCGGTGGGCTGGATCAGCAGTCGGGCCAAGGCCCAGGTTGCGACCTGGCTGGCGGGCATCCTGGTTTTCTTCTCCGACTCGGCCAGTCCCATGCTTGTCGGCTCGATTTTCCAGCCCGTCACCGACCGGATGCGGGTCAGCCGTGAAAAGCTGGCCTGGCTGCTGGACACGACCGCTTCGCCGGTTTGCATCCTGGTGCCCTTTATCGGTTGGGGTATCTTCATCCAGGGCCTGATCCAGAAGGAGTATGCCGCTTTGAATCTCACGGAGTCCGAGTGGGACGTGTTCCTCCAGGTCATCCCCTTCCAGTTCTATGCCCTTGGGGCTCTCGTGATGGTTCCGCTGGTTGCCTTTCTGGGTTTCGAATTCTCCGCCATGTACAAGGCCGAGAAACGGACCAGGGAAACAGGCCTGCCGTACTGGCCTGAAGCCAACATTTCCAGGGTTTTCACCGATATCGAGGAAAAACCCGGTGCAGCCAAGGCCCATGCCTCGATGATCCTCGTTCCCCTCCTGATCCTCTTCGCCTGCATCGTCGGCCTGCTGGTTCCCTTCGGGTTTCCTTTCAAGAAGCTGCCCGGTCCCATGCTCAGGACGGCCCTTTGCACGGGTTATTTCCTCGGTGCCCTGTCCTGCATCGCCCTCATGGTCACCTACAAGGTGAACACCCTCAAGGAAGCCTACAAGATGTACATGAAGGGTGCCGGCGAGATGATGTTCATCCTCATGATCCTTGTCCTGGCCTGGTCCCTGGGTTCGGTCTGCAAGACCCTCGGAACGGCGAAGTACATTGTGAGCCTGGCCCAGGGAAGCATCCCGGGCTGGAGCGTCCCGGCCATCCTTTTCCTGACCGGTGCCATGATCAGCTTTGCCACGGGCAGTTCCTGGGGAACCTTCGCCATTCTCATGCCCCTGGGTATTCCCATGGCCCATGCACTGGGCGGACCCCTGCTCGTTTCGATCGGGGCGGTCCTGAGCGGCGGCCTCTTCGGCGACCACTGCTCCCCGATTTCCGATACGACGATCCTTTCCTCGATGGGGGCGGCCTGTGATCACATCGATCACGTGAGGACGCAGATCCCTTACGCTGGAACGGTTGCGCTTGCCAGCTTCATCGCCTACCTTGTCGCCGGGATCTTCCCGTCGACCGTCGTCCTGGCACTGGCCATCGGGCTCGTGGCCGTTTTCCTGGCGGTTTTCGGGAAAATCTGGGGGCAAAAGGTGGAAAACTACACGGCTGCCGACATCGCTGCGGAAGAGGCGCGCGGCGGCGCAAAGGCCTGATCGGAAGGATTGACGGGAAGGCCTCGTGGAGCGAGGCTTTCCCCTTATTTGGAATCCAGAAGGAGATGTTCCTGTAATGTCCCACGTTCTTGTTTTCGGGGCGGGCCGTGTGGCGCGCCCCTGCGTCCAGCACCTTTTGAAGGACCCCAAGATCCGGGTCACCGTCGTGGACATGGACCCCGCGAACCTGGCCCGTGTCCTGGAGAACCACCCCCGGGGTGAGGGAATCGTCGCCAACGCCGCCGCCGAGGCCCGGGAACTGATCGCCCGGGTGAACCCGGACCTGGTGGTCAACCTCCTGCCCGCGGCGTTCATGTTCCCCGTGGCGAAACTCTGCGTCGAGGCCAAAAAGCACATGGTCAACCCGTCCTACATCAAGGACGACATGAAGACCCTGGACGGGCCCGCGAAGGAAGCCGGCCTGACCCTGCTCTGCGAACTGGGGCTGGACCCGGGGATCGACCACATGTCCGCCGCCCGGACCGTGAATTTCATCCACGACCGGGGAGGAATGGTGGAAAGCTTCCGGTCCGTCTGCGGGGCCCTTCCCGCCGCTGACGCCAACACGAACCCCTGGGGGTACAAGCTCAGCTGGGCGCCGTCGGGCCTCATCGGGGCGAGCAAGCGGGACGCCCGGGTGAAGCTGGAGGGGGTCGTGCACGAGTGGCCGGGGGGCGAGACCTACGAGCACGTCCACCTGGAGGAAACCCCGGGCCTGGGCTGGTTCGAGATCTACGCCAACGCGGACTCCCTGCCGTACCTGGAGCGCTACGGGATCCCCGAGGCCCACACGATCTACCGGGGGACGATCCGGTACGTCGGGTGGTGCGAGACCGTCATCGCCATGAACGCCCTGCACCTGGTGGACGAAGACGTCCAGGACTTCACGGGGATGACCTATCGGGACTTCATGGCGAAACAGGCCGGTGAAGCCGACCCCGCGAAGGCCGAGGAAGCCGTCTGCAAAAAGCTGGGCATCAAGCCCAGTTCCGCCGTGTTCGAACGTTTCGCGTGGCTGGGCCTGTTCGACGACCGGCCCCTGCCCATGGAGAAGGGCACGGCCCGGGACGTCATCTCGTTCCTCTTCGGGGAAAAGCTGGTGTACACGGAAGGCGAGCGTGACCTGGTGATCCTGAAGGACGAAATGGTCGCCTACTACCCGAAGTCGGGAACTCGGCTGCTCCACACCTCCACGCTGGTGGACTTCGGCATCCCGGGCGGGGACAGCTCCATCGCCCGGACCACGGGCCTGCCCCCGGCCATCGGTGCCCGGCTGATCCTGGACGGGAAAGTCCGGGCCTACGGCGTGATGGCCCCCGTCATCCCCGAGATTTACGAACCTTCCCTTGAAGCGCTGGAGGCGGAGGGAGTCTCACTCGTGGAGACGGTCGAGACTTTTTAGGAAATAGTTCAAACGATGCCCGGTCTCCCCCGTTGGGACCGGGTTTTTTCGTGCCTCGAGACTACTTTCAAGATAAAGGGATGAAGTGTAGAATCGAAGGGCAAGGTTTCCCTATTGATAAGGGAGGTGAGGAAGATGACGGCCGTTTTCTGCAAGGCGGCTCTGGCCGTATGGGTCTACATGACGGCTTTCTACATAGCGGCCCTGGTCCGAAAGGATAATTCGGTTGCCGACGTGGCTTGGGGACCGGGTTTTTTCCTTGCCTGCGTTGCCGCCCTCGCGGGAAGATCCGACCTGCCCGCCCGGCCTTTTATCGCGACGATCCTCGTCGGCGTTTGGGGTTTCCGGCTGGCTTTCCACATCGCCAAAAGGAACAGGGGCAAGGGGGAGGATCCCCGGTACGCGAAGTGGCGGGAAGATTGGGGCAAGTGGTTCGTCCTCCGGAGCTATTTCCAGGTTTTCATCCTGCAGGGGTTCCTGCTTCTCGTGATCGCCTCGTCGGTGATCACGGTGAACGCAGTCCAAAACCCGCCGCTCGGGCTTCTTGACGGGCTCGGGATCGCGACCTGGTGCGTCGGTTTCCTGTTCGAGGCGGCGGGGGACTGGCAACTTTCCCGCTTCAAGGCGGATCCCGCCAACCGCGGGAAGGTCATGGACCGGGGGCTTTGGCGCTATACCCGGCACCCGAATTATTTCGGCGAGGCCACGATGTGGTGGGGACTTTACCTACTGGCCCTGGGAGTTCCGGGAGGTGTCTGGATGCTGGTGAGCCCCGTGACGATCAGCTTCCTTCTCCTGCGGGTCTCCGGTGTGCCGATGCTGGAAAAGGGCCGTATGGGCGAACGTCCCGGCTACCGGGAATACGTCGAGCGGACGAACGCCTTTTTCCCCTGGTTCCCCAAGAGGTCATGAATATGCGCATTGCCTACATCGACGGTTTTCGCCTTTACGCTGCTTTCTGGGCCGGGGCCACGGAAATGGACCGGGTCCGGCCACACCTCGATGCGATCAACGTTTTTCCCGTTCCCGACGGGGATACGGGAAGCAACATGGCGTCCACCCTTCGGTCGACCGTCACTCAGGTCAAGCCCGAGCGGCATCTTGGCCGCACCTTCATGGCCCTTTCGGAGGCCGCCCTCCTGGGAGCCCGGGGAAACTCGGGCCTGATCCTGGCCCAGTACCTGCTCGGGGCGGCCCGGAGCCTGGAGGGGTTCCCGAAGGCCGAGGCCTCCCAGCTTGCAGCGGCACTGGCCGGTGCCGCAACTTTTGCTTCCTCGGCCGTTTCCAGGCCGGTCGAGGGAACGATCCTGACGGTGATGCGGTCCTGGGGGCAGGCCCTGGATGCTCTCGCGGGCAGGTTCCATGACCTTGCGATCCTTCTTTCCAGCTCTCTCCCGGCGGCGCGTGAGGCCCTCCTCGACACGCCCAACCGTCTTCCCGTTTTGGCAAAGGCAGGGGTGCTGGATGCCGGGGGCAAGGGTTTCCTGTCTTTCCTTGAGGGGATCGAGTCTTTCATCGAAAGGGGGAACCTCCGGCACGTGACCCGTATGACCATGCCGGAGATCGAGGCGCCTTCCCATTCGGACCTGGATTTTGGCCTTCCCCGATTCCGCTACTGCACAGAGGCCCTCATCCTGGGGGATGGAACCGCCGACCCGGAGGAGCTGCGGTCCTGCCTGGCGACATTCGGCGATTCGATCATCATGGGCGGGGTCCCGGGGCATTCGAGGATCCATATCCATACGAACGAGCCCGCCCGATTGTTTGCCCGGCTCGAATCCTTCGGGAGGAGCACGTTCCAGAAGGCGGACGACATGTTCCGGCAGGTCCAGGTCATTAAGGACCGCAAGGGGCCGGTTGCGCTGGTGACCGATTCTTCCTGCGACCTCCCGCAGGACCTGCTGGACGTCCACCAGGTCCACGTCGTCCCCCTGAAGATCGGCATCGGCGGGAGCGAATACCTGGACAGGCTCACGATGACGCCGGACGAGTTCTACCGACACATGGAGAAGGGGGACAAAGCGACCACCTCCCAGCCTTCCGTCAGGGAGTTCGAGAGGCTCTACGACTTCCTGGCCGGTCACTACGAATCGATTCTCTCGATCCACCTCTCGAGTGCCCTGAGCGGGACCTGGGGGGCGGCAAAAAAGGCCGCTGCCGGCTTCCCGAATAAACGGATCGAGGTCGTCGATTCACGCCACCTTTGCGCCTCCCTGGGACTCGTCGTCCTTCGGGCAGCGGAGGCACTGGAGTCCGGAATCCCCCTGGAGGATGTCCTGCGGCTTGTCGAGGAGGGGACCCGGAGGGCGCGGATCCTTGTGTGCCTGAAGACGGTGCGGCACATGGTCAGGGGAGGGAGGATCGGGCCGGTCAAGGGAGCCCTGGTTCGGCTCCTGGGCTTGAAGCCCATCATCTCGGTGGATGCGGAAGGAAGGGGAACCGCTGTCGGGAAAGCCCGGAGCCAGAGGGCGAACCTGGACCGGATCCGGTTTTTCGCCGAGGAGGTCCAGGCCTCGGAGGGGCTCTGGGGCTATGCCGTTGCCCACGCCCACGCACCGGGCGAGGCCCTGGAGTTTGCAGGGGAAATGGAAAGGGCCCTCGGGTTCGGGCCGCGTTTCGTTGTCGATATCTCGCCTGTGATCGGGTTGAACGCTGGCCCCGGCAGCCTGGCCCTGGCCTTTCTTCCGATTGGAACGGGGCGCGAAGCCGTTAGGGCTCGATGAGCCCTTCCCGGATCGCGAGGCGAATGAGGTCCGTCATCTTGTGAAGGCCGAGTTTCTTGAGCAGGTTCGAGCGGTGGGTTTCGACGGTCTTGTGGCTGATCCCGAGGTGTTCCGAGATCTCCCTCGGGGAAAGGCCAAGGGTCATGTGCCGGAAGACCTGGAGTTCCCTAGGACTGAGACGGGAGAGGGATCCTTCGGGTTTTCCGGGTTGTTTTTCCCTTGGGCCGCTATTCCTGCGGATGAAGCTGTCGACGACGGGACCGGCAATCCCGGCTGAAAGGTAGGTGTGTCCTTCCGTCACCGTGCGGATGGCCCGGATGATCTCGCCCGGGTCGCAGTCCTTCGTCAGGTAGGCATGGGCCCCGGCGTTCAGGATTTCAGCTGCGAGGAAAGCATCGTCGTGCATCGAGAGGGTGACGATTTTCGGGGGCGTCGGCAGGGAGGCCATGATGCGCGCCGCCTCCACGCCGTTCATCCCCGGCATGGAAATGTCGAGCAGGACGATATCGGGATTCGTTTCCCGGCAGAGGGCCACGGTCGTAGAGCCGTCCCCGGCTTCCCCGACGATGAGGACGTCGGGGTATTCCGCGAGAACCCGTCGCAGCATGGTGCGGGCGGATAGTTGGTCGTCAGCGATGCAAACCCTGATCGTCAGCTGAATCTCCCCCCGTCTTGGGTATCCAGAGCATGCAGCTTGTTCCTTTCCCGGGACGGCTCCGGAAGACCAGCCGGCCTCCCAGGTGCTTCAGCCTTTCCCGGATGCCGAAAAGCCCCCACCCGCCAAGTCCCCAGCCGATCGAAGATTCCGAAGCCAGCGTGCCGACGCCGTCGTCCTTGACCAGCACGCCGACGGAATGCCTTCGGTACCGGACACGGACCGAGACCGTCCGTGCCTCGGCATGCTTCACGACGTTCCTGAGCAGTTCCCGGACCATCTGGTAGATCACGATCCCGAGGTCCTGCGGAAGGTTCCGGTTGCTGCCGTTCACGGACAGGTTCCAGTGGATCTCCAGCGGGGTGAGGATTTGGTCCATGAGGGACCGCAGGCCCACGTCGAGCCCGGCCGCGTAGAGGGCGGGGTTGCTGATCTCCCGGGTCAGGCCGCGGATCTTGGAAATCACCCTTTTCAGCGATTCGGTTGCCGCACTGTGGGGGTGCCCCGGCAGGCTGGAAGCCGGGTGGGTGGTCAGCGACTGGTAAAGGGAGGCCAGCTCGAAACCTATTTCGTCGTGCAGGACTTCGGCGATCCTGCGGCGTTCCCTCTCCTCGGAAAGGGAGATCTCCCAGGCCAGGCGGCGCAGCTCGGCTTCGTAGCTCTCGATGCGGCGCTCGGCGCCCTTCTCCGCCGAAATGTCGTAGTAGATGCCGAAAAGCATCCTCTCCCCATCTTCGGTCGTGAAAGGGATCGCGGTGATGGTCACATCGATGGGGGTGCCGTCCTTGCGGAAGCGCACCGTTCTTCTCTGGTGTCCCTCGCCGCTGTAGACGAAGGCCGAGATGCTGCGGGCTTCCTCCAGGTAGGGGCCCCGGGCGACCAGGCCGTCGATGATCTGCCCTTCCATTTCTTCCGGTGCGTAGCCGAAGAGTTCGAAAAAAGCCGCGTTGCCCCGGATGATCCGGCTCTCGATATCGCAGAGCACCACTGCTGAAGGGGTGCGGTCGAACAGGTTCTCGAACAGGACCCTGGCCTTTTTCATGGCCCGCTCCCGCTCCCGCTTCCCCGTCAGGTCGACGTACGTGCAGGTGTTGGCGCTGCGCCTCCCGGTCCTGTCGAGATACATCGGGGTCGACGTCAGGAGGGCCTGGAAGGGGGTCCCGTCCTTCCTGTAGCGGGTCACCTCGACCGAAAAGCCCCTGCCGGACATACAGAAACGGTCGGAGAGGGCCTGGGCATCGACCAGTTCCTCCCCCCTGGCCACGAGCGGGTCGAGATCCATCCCGATCACCTCGTCCGGGGAGTAGCCGAACATCCGGCAAAACCTGGGGTTGACCTGGAGAATCTTCCCCTTCCCGTCGTGCACGACGATGGCGACCTCGCCAAGGGCATCAACCAGGGAAAGCGGAGAGATTTCACCGGGCTCTTCTTTTCGGGTGTATTCCCCTGCCGGGGGAGTTCCTGGTTCATCCATTTGAGAAAAATCTCCCAACTTGGGATTCACTCTCTTTATCATAATCCGGGGAGTCCCGAAGGGGCCCCCTCCAGTTATCACGGAGCGTTAGGATCAGCGGTTCCCCGCGTTTAGGGCGTAGAGGTCGGTGATCACCCCGTAGGCGGTCGTGGTGATGTCAGGGTTCTCCTCCGTCATGAGGATCTTCCCCAGGAGGTCCGTCTCGAAGCGGACGATGGAGCCCGTGGCGTCCACCAGGGCGAACGGGTGCTCCATCGGGACCTCTGTCGCCTTGACCGAGGCCTTGACCGTGTTGTTTTCCCGCC
>Ga0068711_1001258_pt1 | contig 15460 bp, 11 predicted proteins | sample MTBAKMMethaMetaG_FD_62224 | JGI IMG/M metagenome (GOLD analysis project Ga0068711, IMG submission 62224) | Enrichment culture microbial communities from Arthur Kill intertidal strait, New Jersey, USA, that are MTBE-degrading - MTBE-AKM (Arthur... | ecosystem: Environmental > Aquatic > Marine >...
GACATTAATTAGCCTCCCTCATTTATTCTAACCCCCATTTTGGATAGTAATTTGTTGCTATTAATATACAGAAGGCGGAGTGCACGTATAATAACCTACATATCGTCAGGCGGCTATGAAAATAGCCATAACTTAACCCATGTACGATTATGTATATCATTTCCAGTATTGGAAATGATATTTTAACACAGATTACGGAGGTTATATTCGTTTTGGTTATAGAAAACCAAAACCTAGAATATTGCTTGGAATATTTTTTATATCAACGCGATCTATTCATAAAATACTTGTAAAGATAGGCCGCAAGCGCAATAAACTTGGGGGTTCGGAATATATACAGACAATATAACGGAAAATTAAAAACCAATTTAAAAGCCCGGTTATAAATTCGATTAAAGATAAAAGATAGTATTATATAGATACTTGGGCAACGTGCTAAATTTATGGCTTGGATGAATCCTTATTTTATAAAAAAGTCAATAAGCGACAAGTATTTATGTTAGACTCTAGTTATTATGAAATACGCCTTGTTGACCGCACAGTCTATAATAGATGTTTAGACTGCCAAGAATCATAAATAGCGTCAAGCGCGAAAATTCAAGCATAACAATTGTTGAAAGACTATTGCTTGGACAATATTTAATTGACTAGGGAATGGTTATCAGCTCTCAAAATGAAAATATCGCTTAGGATACAAGTATGATTGAAAATTCAAAGTTGTACGATGAAAATGGAATTGAGGATTTTGAAATTATTGACCCTGATGCTTCGGCACTTATAGAATCGTTAAGGGCTTTTGGCTATGATGTCCCCAGCGCAATTGCAGATCTCGTTGATAATAGCATTACAGCTGGATCTGTTTCTGTTTATGTGGATTTCATTTGGGAAGGAAAAAATTCCTACATTAAAATAACTGATACCGGTATGGGCATGACTGAAAATCAACTGCGGGATGCAATGCGCCCAGGGTCAAAAAATCCTCTTGATAGCAGAGATCCTCAAGATCTGGGAAGATTCGGACTCGGATTGAAAACAGCATCTTTTTCACAGTGCAGGAGACTCACAGTTGCATCGAAGACGATAAAGTCTCCGGCGCAAATCAAAGTATGGGACTTAGACCTCGTAAAAGAAAAAAGAAGCTGGACAGTAAAAAAGAGTGCATTTTCTGAGTCCATACCGAAGCTATCCTCAATTAACGATCTTGATCATGGCACAATTGTGCTTTGGGAAAAACTTGATCGGATTGTCGGCATTGAAGAGGCAGAAAACAAAGATGCCGAGAAAAGGTTTTACCGAATTGCAGAACGTACCGTTACATGGCTTGAAATGATATTTCATAGGCTGATTGAAAATAACAAAATTCGAATATATATCAATGGTGATGACGAAAATCACCTTTTAAAACCTTGGGACCCATTTCTTGAAAAGCATATGGCCACCCTAAGATACCCTATCGATCCACTGAAAATTGCATCGGGTACCGTACTTGTTGAAGGATTCGTACTCCCTCATAAGGATAAACTTGGCGATGACGCACATTCTCGAGCTGCCGGACCAAACGGATGGAATGCACAGCAAGGTTTCTACGTTTATCGAAATGACAGACTTCTTGTGCCAGGAGACTGGCTTGGATTGGGGAGAGGCGGAACATGGAGAAAAGAAGAACATTACAAGTTAGCAAGGATAAAAATCGATATTTCCAACAAGATGGATCACGACTGGCAGATAGATGTAAAAAAGTCGACGGCTATTCCACCTGGACTAATTCGTAGTCGCTTAACCGAGCTTGCATCGATTGTGAGATCTGATGCATGGGATGTTTACAGACATAGAGGTGAAGGAGGTTCTCCCGGAAAACGAAGAAAGACAACCATAACCAGGATATGGATTCATAAAAAAAGAGGGAAATATGCAACATGGAAAATAGACAGAGAGCACCCATTGGTTCGTGACCTTGTTTCTGCTGAATGCACGGCGTCAGAAGATGTTGAGGGATTATTAAGAGTGATTGAGGAAACAGTTCCTCGCAATCAAATATGGTTCGATATGAGCCAGGATTCGGAAGCAGTTCCAAAACCTTTCGAATATGCGGAAGCAGCTGAAGTAAGAAAAATTGTGAAACTGATGTACTCAAGACTACGGAATGAATTTGGAATGTCTGCTGAGCAAGCTCTGGGTTATATTCAACGATTTGACGCATTCAGATTCCAAGAGAATATCATCGAAATTATTGCTGCTGAATATGAGGAGGATAAACAGCATGGATAAATTTACCGCAGCCCAGACTATGGCGAGTACAGTTATCCAGCAAATCTTGTCGGAAAATACAGGACCTCTGACGGGTGAAATGATACAGCAAGCAGTGGATAGAGTATTACCAGCACTTCCCGGATGGGAAGTTTCTTTTAAAAAAGACCAGCTTATTAAACACCTTCAGAATATGTTTGCAATTTTGATTGGACGGCCGGTTACCATTGAAGATACAAAAAACCATAAGCCATGGTTAGAAGCAAGAATCGGCGAAATACAGTGGAATTACTGGAACCGTTACAGGCTGTTGTTGGAACAGAATGGCAGAGGTCCCAATATAGTCGGCGAAATAGACAGCACAACAAATGATATATTGGGCAGATTGGAAGATCCAAGCAGGAAAGACGAATGGGATAGAAGAGGAATGGTGGTTGGGTATGTGCAGTCTGGAAAAACTGCGAACTATATCGGGCTGATATGCAAAGCGGCAGATACTGGCTACAGTGTCATCATTGTTTTAGCGGGCGTTCACAATAGCCTCCGGAGTCAAACACAACTGCGGTTGGATGAAGGATTCATTGGATATGATAGCAAGCACCATTTGGATGAAGGGGCGCGTCCTCTGGTTGGCGTAGGGCTTATTAATCCATCATTAAGACCGGATACAATTACCACAAGAATGGACAACGGTGATTTTTCAACAAACATTGCCAAGCAGTTCCATATTACTCCCGGCGGCAAACCTCTGCTGTTCGTCGTAAAAAAGAATGTCACTGTATTAAAAAATCTTCTGGGATGGATAAGGTTTGCAAGTAACACACAAATGGAAGACGATAGAAAGGTAATGTCAGGATTTCCTCTGTTAATGATCGACGATGAAGCGGACCTTGCATCGATTGATGTTAAAAGACCGGATCTGCTTCAAGATGGAACGCCTGACCCGGATCATGATCCTACGAAAATCAATTATTACGTAAGGAGCATACTACACTCGTTTAATCAGAGTGCCTACGTAGGTTATACAGCCACCCCATTCGCAAACATATTTATTTGGCCGCAGTTGGTAAATGACAAATGCGGCGAAGATTTGTTTCCGCGAAGCTTTATTACCCGCTTAGAATCGCCGTCTGATTATGTTTCTCCAATTCGCGTGTTTGATATCCCAGAATATGAGGATTCTGACGAAGAGCGTGATCACGGATATCTTGGCGATCTACTACGTAGAATTAATGACGCGGGCGAGATTGATGCAGAAGATCCTACAGGCGGCTGGATGCCCCCGAAACACAAGAGACATCACGTGCCATATTTTGATGGCGGTAAACACGTTCCTCCTTCACTCAGAAAGGCTATTCTTTTCTTTGTTCTCGTCATTGCAGCCAGACTTGAACGTGGACATCTAAAAAAACATAATTCAATGCTTATACATGTGACCCGGTTTATCGATGTTCAGCAGGAAGTATGGAAACAGGTATCTGATGAAGTTCAAGATATACGCAATTTAATCAAACTAGGATCAATAAATGGAAAAAATCGTATTGAAGAGGAATTACGCGATATCTGGGAAAATGACTTTCTTACGATTACACGAAAACTTAATCTGGACGACTGTCCTGAAGTAAACTGGAAAGATTTGAAAAAGAACCTGATACCTGTAGTTGAAACCATCAAGATCAAACTCTTTAATGGGCAAGCAGGTGATACTCTGGATTATTATGATAACAGGGAAACCGGATTAAATTTGATCGTAATAGGTGGCGATAAGTTATCGAGGGGTCTGACGCTAGAAGGATTATCAGTTAGCTACTTCCTCAGAACATCCCGCATGTATGATACGCTGCTGCAAATGGGGAGATGGTTTGGTTATCATCAGGGTTATATCGATTTGTGCAGACTTTTTATGACAAACGAATTGGTTGAATGGTTTAGCGCTATCGCTGCTGCAGATGAAGAATTACGACATGATTTTGAACATATGGCTGCTACCGGCAGAACTCCCTTGGAATTTGGTCTCAAGGTAAGATCGCATCCGAAACTGCTTGTCACGTCTCAGGTTAAAATGAGAAACGGGACGAAATTATTACTATCTTTTACTGGGGCCATGATCTCAACGACAGTATTTTATAAAAATATTAACGAACTAAAGGGCAATCGTGACGCGGTTAATGATCTTATAAACACGATGTTGTGCGCGGGCATTGCTTACGAGAGAAATCCGGCCCGGAACCGTGGTGAAGCTTCACAACGAACTGCCAGCGGAATTTGTTTTTCCGGGGTTCCGTCAGCATACATCATCGAATTTTTTAATAAATACCAGACGCATACAAAAGCATACGAGGTTAAAAGTAATGTGATAGTGGATTATATCCGGACAGAAAACCGCGATGGCAGACTAACTGACTGGACCGTATTTATTCCAAGCGGCACTGGCAGTGAGTACTGCGGATACCTAACAGGCCCTATGAAGCTTATAGTAAGAAAATGGAGTAAAAAATACGGTAACACGTATGAGCGACAGCAATTAGACAGGATTGTAATCAAAGGAATTTATAGTCCCGCTGATGAATCAATTGATCTGGATAACGATGCTTACAGTAAGGCCTTGAAGGACACAGTCGCAGCATGGGAGAAAGAACCCGGTAGAATTAAAGACAAACCAGCGGAACCATTCGGAAGGCAAATTAGAGCAAAGAGAAATAATAAAAAGGGACTATTGATTCTGTATTCGCTTGATTTCATGCCTTTCGGCATAAAGTCGCTTATTCAGGAACAAGTCCCTGTGGTAGGTTTCGTTATTAGTTTTCCTGGAGAACTCGGAACAGAGGGCGTCCCGTATGTTGTGGCAAAGAATTTCTTCCAGGAGTTTGATGAAGAATGATTGATATATCAGAGATACACGAAAAGTGGCAGCGCCTTAGAAATGAAAATATTGGCGCTGAAGGACTGCTGGCGCTAAGAGTTTTGCCGGATTCCATGCAAGATTTATTCTTGGCAATAACAGGGCCTGATTCAAATGCAGTTATGTTTCTCGAGATTTCATCAGATATTGCTCTATGCATATCGGATTACCCCAGATTGAAAGAAATTCAGATTTATCAGGACAAGATAGATAATTTCAGAACCAGAATTATTCTAGAATTAAAGGCGCCTGAATACGAAGCTGTTTTTGCTGCACTTATATGCGATATCATAAACGCGATTGTCGGCGAAACCAGCGAAAAAGAAGCTCATAAAAGCCTTATTAGGAGACTGTTAATTTGGCAGACGCTCCTTGCTCGCTTCAGCCCGGGTGGTTTATCAGCATCGGAACAGCAAGGTTTATATGGAGAATTATGGTTTTTAAGAGAATACTGCTTTCCTAAATTATCACATGCTGATGCTTTACAGGCATGGACAGGTCCCTTCAGAGCTCAACAGGATTATAATTTCCTGCATTGTCTGGTCGAAGTTAAAACAATTGAAGAAGATGAAGAAAAGATACTGATCACGGGCGAGCACCAGTTGGAAAGTTCAGAAGGCAAAGACCTGCTTTTATACTGTCTTACAGTTTCTATTTCGAGCGATGTAGGTGAATCTCTTCCAGGAATCATCAATAACATACGGCAGCAGTTATCTGAAAATTCAGAAAGTATAGGATTCTTTAACGAGCTTTTAATGCTTGCAGGTTATTTGGATTCGCAGTCGGAACAGTACGAAAATCCTGTATTTTTAATAAAGAGAGAGCAGTTTTTTTCAGTAGAAAACACCTTTCCGCGAATAACCTCGCAAAACCTTTTACCAGGGGTTTATTCTGTAAAATACAATATAAAAATCAAATCATTCTTACCTTATATCATTGCCATAAATGAAGCGAATAAACGCATGAGGTTTACGTAGCATTATGAGTATTAGTAGAATATTGTCAGATTTCAGTTTACAAATGCATTCGGATGTTATAGAGCGTTCTCACGGATCTCAGGCAAGTGGGACGCCGGCACATAAAGAGAACGCTTTTACCGAGATATTCGCCGGTTACTTGGATGAATTTGGGATTTCATCCGGATTACAGGTTTGCTATTTTCGTTATAAAGCATCATTTGGTGATATTAAAGTGAATGCCTACTCTATTGATGAGGAATCTGGTACTGCAGAATTACTCATCACGCGCTACTGCGACGGTGAACCGGTCGAGATCACAGCTCATGAACTTTCAGAAATGAAGAGACAGGTAGAAAACTTTCTTGTTCTTGCAACTGCTGGAAATTATGTGAATATGGAGCCAACCTTCGATACTTATGAAATGGTTGAAAGATTTCATGCTGCAGGAAATTCAATAAATACTGTCCGGGCATATCTAATAACAGATGGTATTGTTGCAGCAGATAAGATTGAAGAGGGGCAGCTGGAACATTACCTTGTGAGTTATGATGTATGGGATATAAAGAGATTATACGATAGAATTACATCTCCATTGCCTTACGAGCCAAATACGATCGATCTGCTTGAAGTGTTTAAAACTACTTTACCGTGTCTGCCAGCTTCGAAGAATGAAGACGGATACCGCTCCTTCCTAACCTATATTCCGGGAAATATGATATACAATCTATACGAACAGTTCGGCCAGTCGCTCTTAGAACTTAACGTTAGATCATTTCTGCAGTTTCGAACAAAGGTTAATAAGGGGATTCGAGAAACTATTTTACACGAACCCCATCGGTTTCTTGCCTATAACAACGGTATTTGTGCCACCGCTGAAAAAGTTGATGTTGAAGAAAAGAATGGCGTTAGAAGAATACGCGTCATCAAGGGGCTTCAGATTGTAAATGGTGGTCAGACTGTTGTCGCTATTCACAGAGCAAAAAAAGTCGATGGAGCTGATGTAGATAATATCCTCGTTCAAACTAAGCTAACCGTCCTGTCTTCTGAGGATTTGTTTGAAATGGCCCCCAAGATTTCTCGTTATTCGAATACGCAGAATCGGGTAACTGAAGCTGATTTTGCCGCGAATGATACTTACCATCGAGAATTAGAAGACCTGTCTAGGAAAATATGGATACCCGGAGAACAAAGCCGCTGGTTCTACGAGAGATCGCGCGGGCAGTATCAAGTCGAAAGGATGCGAGCGGCAGATCGGAACAAGTTCGACTGCGAAACACCATCATCAAAGACGGTAAATAAAACTGATTTGGCAATGTACCTGAATGCTTGGGATCAGTATCCTCATATTGTGAGTCTCCATGCTCAGAAGAATTTTATTTCTTTTATGAATAGAATTAGAAGAGAATATGATAGAAACTGGAAACCTGACGAGGAATATTTCCGTGATTCAATTACCAAAGTTATACTTTTCAGGAATGCGAAGAAGATTGTTGATGAACACAAGGACTGTATTCAGTCTTATCGAACTCAAGTTACCGCATACACAATATCGTATCTTACTTTTCGTACTGTCAATCGCTTGGATCTTGGTAGAATCTGGGCATATCAGGAGATTTCTCATGGCATAAAAAAAGCTATCAAATCATGGTGCGAAGATATATATGATCAAATATTAAGCACGGGTGGAAACAGGAACATTGGTGAATGGTGCAAGAAAGAAGAATGCTGGCAGGCTGTCAAAAACCTTAAACTTTCTGTACCTCAGGAATTGTCTGATGAGACAGACCGTGTGCCTTTCGTTCCCAATGTGGGAAAACCTGGAGAGCAACAGGGGGCCGTGGAAGATCCAGAAGCGCAGGAAAATATTGCTCGCGTAGTTGCACTAAAAGCAATAGAATGGACCCATATTGCAGAATCAGGCCACAATAGCGGTGAACAGAATGACTTTTTATGCAAGTTAGCTATTACGCTATCCGAGTATGCAGCTCTGGGCTGGAATAAGATTCCGTCTGCTAAACAGGCATACTGGGGGGTTCAACTCTTGAATTGGTATGAAGAGTATACTTTAAGACAAAACAGCAAAGGCCAAACAAGCTGATTCAATTTCGCTAATTTATAACACGAAATAACAACTGGATATTTTATATTATGAAACAACCAATACCAGTGGTGGATATTTTTGCTGGGCCTGGTGGACTGGGAGAGGGTTTTAGTTCCATCAGAAGTGACAAGGCTGGTTCGATTTTTAAGGTCGTTCTTTCCATTGAAAAGGAGGAATTTTCTTACCAGACTCTGAAACTCAGGGCATTTTTCCGTGAATTTACCCCGGCTTCCGCACCAGAGGAATACTATCAGTTTTTGAAAGGTAAAATTTCAAAGGAAGAAATGTTTCAGAAATATGCCGTTGAATCGCGGGCTGCAGATCAAATTGCTTGGCTAACAGAATTGGGTGTTGAAAATCCAGATACGGTGGACCGGAGGATTATTAAGTCCATAGGAAAAAAGACAAGGTGGGTTCTAATTGGAGGTCCGCCCTGTCAAGCATATTCAATTGCAGGAAGATCGAGAAAATCAAAAATCTGGCGCGATAATCCTTCAGAAAAAGAAAACGATAAAAGACATTTTCTCTATCGGGAATACCTTAGGATACTGTCGGTTCACAAGCCTCCTGTATTTGTGATGGAAAATGTAAAAGGCATGTTGTCGTCAGACATCTCTGAGGGGAACATAATTGATTTAATATTCAGAGATTTACGCAACTTGGGCTATCGACTCTATCCTTGTGTATCAGAAACTCCCGCAAGAAGAGATATATTTGGTGAACAATTGCATAAACCAAAAGAATTTATTGTTAGAAGTGAAGAACACGGCATTCCCCAAAAACGTCATCGCGTAATAATTTTAGGAATAAGCGGCGAATTGAATGTTACACCAGAGACAATGGTCAAGAAACCTTATACAGTAAAGCTTGCAGATTGTATTGGTGATCTTCCAAGGCTAAGGAGTGGTTTATCTAAGACTTCTGATTCAATACACAACTGGTTGCAAGCTTTGAAATATATTAGTAACACAGGCATATTTGAGGACCAAAAAATCGACAAGAGAATAAAAACGATGATACAACAAATGGTATTTCAGGTTGATAACGAATTAGGTCGTGGGGGTGAATATGTCAGTTTTTACAACGCTGCTCTGCCCAATTTTGAGCAAGACTGGTTTTTTGATAAGAAGTTGGAGGGTATATGCAACCATTCTTCGAGGGGGCATATTAAAGAAGATCTTTTTCGATACCTCTTTGCTACTTGTTTTGCTAAAGTAAATGAAAAAACACCAAAGCTAAGTGACTTCCCGGAATATTTATTGCCGAAACACGCAAATGTTGAGGATGGGGTTTTAAATGGAAAGTTCTCCGATAGATTCAGGGTGCAATTAGCCGAATTTCCTTCAACGACAGTAACGTCGCATATTTCGAAAGATGGTCATTATTTTATACATCCTGACCCGTTTCAATGCAGGTCACTGACGGTGCGTGAAGCTGCCCGGCTTCAAACTTTTCCTGATAATTATTATTTTCTTGGTCCAAGAACAGCTCAGTACGTTCAAGTGGGCAACGCTGTGCCACCTTTATTGGCGAAACAAATTGCACAAATAGTGAGTAATGTATTGTGGCAGATAGAATAACTAGAGACCATCGTAGTTGGAATATGTCAAGAATTCGCTCGAAGAATACATCTTCAGAGATTGTGGTTAGATCCATACTTCATCGCATGGGATATCGATTCAGGTTGCATAGCAAAGACCTTCCAGGTACTCCAGACTTAGTTTTACCGAAATACAAAACTGTTATTTTTGTGAATGGTTGTTTTTGGCACAGACATTTGAATTGTAAATATGCGTATATTCCAAAAACCAGAGAGGAGTTCTGGGCAGCAAAGTTTCAAGACAATGTTACCCGGGATGAAGAAGTTAAAAAACAACTAAGTAACCTTGGTTGGAAAGCAATAACAATTTGGGAATGTGAAACTAAGGACAAAGAGCGGTTAAAAGAATTAATTAATTTGAAATTACGGAAGGTTATTGTACCGGCGATGCTTGAATTAATGAAGTCTTAACAATTTACATCAATCGCATTGTCTCCGGGCTGTTATGGCTTTTCCAAGTTCCAGTGATATGATAAAACCGTATAAAGATAATATAAATTCAAAAAGCCCGCTCAATATTTTCTCTTAATTCAAAGTATCAAATCAGGGATTATTATTCCTTTCATAAAAGGACTCTTAAGCGAGGAATTATTTACTGGTTTCAAGCAAGTTACTATTATCCAGAATCAGGGGTTTTCATAATAATAAGTTGCCCCAAGACTGAAACAAGCTTGCTATTTCTGAAAATGAACTCGGAATCTATCAGACCAGCCATGTTGAACTTAAACCTGCAGGAAATTAAGATTCTTGTTGTAAAATTACGTATTCTTAATAATCCGGCTTCTACTTCCGTTTCTTTTTGTTGAGCCTTGTGGTATTTTATTAATACCATGCGTGCCTATGTTGGGGTTACGGATAGCGACTGGTTCAATTATTTGAGCGGTTTGCCAGAACTGGCCGAGGTTAATTTCTGGCAGCCGCATGGAAACCATACCTTTAAAGCCCTTGATCAAGGAGAACTATTCCTGTTCAAATTACATTCCCCGGATAACTATATTGTAGGCGGTGGAATATTCTGGTATTCAAGCATATTACCCATAAGCTTGGCCTGGGAATCTTTCGGGATTGCTAACGGTGCCAGGGATTACTGGGAAATGCGTAAACTTGTAACTCGGGCGCGGCATGAGCCAGTACAATCCAACGTCGATTTTAATATAGGTTGCATAATGCTTGAGCAGCCGTTTTTTCTGCCGCGCGAAAAATGGATACCGGTGCCTTCGGACTGGAAGCCCAATATCGTCCAGGGCAAGAGATATGATTTAACGGTGGAACCCGGCCTTTCCATCTGGCGGCAGCTACAGGGGGCAGAACCGTTAACATGCACTGTGTGCGAAGAAGCTGCCCGCTATGGCAAGCCGACTCTTACACTGCCGCGGCTGGGGCAGGGTACGTTCAGGGTTCTGGTGACCGACGCTTATGAAAGGCGCTGTGCCATGACCAATGAGCGGACTCTGCCTGCCCTGGATGCGGCCCACATCAAACCCTATTCGGAGTCCGGCGGGCATACCATTAACAACGGCATATTGATGCGGCGGGATTTACATGCCCTTTTCGATAGAGGTTACATAACTATTAATCCAGCGCTGGAGATCGAAGTCAGCCGGAAAATCAAGGAAGAATTTGAAAACGGCCGGGATTACTACCGCCTTCACGGTGGTAGAATCCATGTGCCGGCTAAAGCAGTATTTCAGCCTTCCCGGGATTATTTGGACTGGCACAATACCCATGTGTACCTGGGTTAACCGGCACTAACCTCAAACTGCACCCATGCGTTATTATAGGGTAGAACCCGGCATGGTGAGGTGTTTGATATGGCAAGAACAGGTTCAATCTGGGTGATACTGATGCTGGCGGCTCTGCCGGTGCTGGCTGTGGCCTGCGGTGGGGTGCAGGGGCACACCGAAGAGTCCAGCCGCAAGATTGCCGAAGAGTTCGTCCGGCAGGAAGCCACATTCAGGTTCGACGGCATTGCGGAAACGCTGGAGGTGGTAAATACCACCGCGTTGGGGGATGGCTGGCAGTTTACCATCGAATATGAAAGCCGGCACGCCGGCTACGGGGACCGCAGCGGCCAAGCCCTGCTGGAAGTGATCACGCCCCATACCTGCCTGGTAACGGTGGAAAACGGCGAGGTGGTGGCGGCGGTGATGGACCAGAAATGGGATATGATTGAGCAAGAATCCAGCCTGGAAATAAAGCTGGCGCCCATTCACCAGGTTGACGTGTATATCATGGAATCATACCCGGAACAGATCGGCGTGCATATCCGGGGCGGGCTCTCGGATGGCTGTACCACCTTCCACGGGTTGACGGTAACCCGGGAGGGCAGTGTGGTGAATATAGAAGTTACCGTCCAGCGCCCCAGGGGGGTCGACTGCCCGGCGGTATACAACTACTTCGAACAGAATGTGAACCTGGGCACCGATTTTGCCTTCGGGACCACCTTCACCCTGAATGTGAACGACTATACCACCACTTTTCCGGGCACTCTGATGCAGGGTTAGAGGGCGTTGACCGCCTTCTCCAGCCTTTCCAGGGCTTCTTTTAGAATACTCCTGGGGCAGGCAATGTTCATGCGCTGGAAACCGGAGCCGCCGGTGCCGAACAGGAAGCCGTCATCCAGGCCGAGTCTGGCTTTACTTCGCACAAACTCCCTGAGCGCCATATCATCCATGTTGAGTTCCCGGCAGTCCAGCCAGAGCAAATAGGTTGCCTGGGGCTTGACGGGAGTGATGCGGGGGATGCGGGCGGCAAAGAACTCCAGGGCAAATTCCAGGTTGCCCTCCAGGTATTCAAGCATCTGCTCCAGCCATTCGTCCCTGTGGCGGTAGGCGGCTTCCATGGCGGTGTAGCCGAACAGGTTGGGGCCGCTTATGCCGGTGCCGGCTTCCTTGAAGGCATTCCTCAGTTTGGTGCTTGGAATGATGATGGAGGAAGCATGCAACCCCGGCAGGTTGAAGGTCTTGGAGGGAGCCATGCACACGATGCAGTTCTGTTCGAACTCCTTTGAAATGGCGGCAAAGGGGGTATGTTTATAGCCCTTGTAGAGCAGTTCGCAGTGGATTTCATCCGAAATTACGGTGGCGCCACGGTTTATGGCAATTTCGCCCAGGCGCTCAAGCTCGGGGCGCTCCCCCAGGCGGCCGATGGGGTTGTGGGGGTTGCACAGCACCAGCGCTTTTACCCGGCTGGGGGAGTCGTGCATGCCGGTCCTGGGCGCGAATCTTGCCTTGAGGTCGTCAAAATCCATCTCGTAGCGGCCGTTGGCGAGCCTGAGCTGGTTAGTGGCAACCTGGCAGCCGCTCTGCTTTACCACCGGGAAGAAGGGGTAGTAAACCGGTTCCTGGAGGATGACTTCATCCCCCGGGCGGGTCAGGGCTTTGAGGGCGATGGAAATGGCCGGGATGACCCCGGCGGTGAGCACGATCCATTCCGGCTCGATCTTCCAGCCGAATTTGTGCTGCATGCGCTCCACCACCGCATCGGTGAGGCCTTTGCCCGGCAGGGTGTAGCCGTAGAAAGGATGGGCGGCTCTTTCCTGCAGGGCTTCGGTAATGGGTCGTGCGGCGGGAAAATCCATATCCGCCACCCACATGGGGATAATGTCGGCACTGCCGAAGATTTCTTCGGCGGCGTCCCACTTGACGCTGTTGGTGTTTAGCCTCGGGTGAACCCGGTCGAAATCGTATTGCATGGTTAGTCGCTTAATGCTATACCGGTACGTTAGCCGGTTTTAATTAACCGGTCAACCGTCCTGTCTGGGCGTTTGCCGGTCAGGTCGAAAGTGTTTTGCAGGTTCATCCAGAACTGCGGGGTTGTACCCAGAGCTTCCGAGAAGAGCCAGGCCGTTTCCGGAGTTATGCCACGCTTGCCCCGGATTATTTCGTTGACTCTTTGAAGAGGCACGCCGATATGGCGGGCAAAAGCTACCTGGGTTACGTTGAGAGGTTTAAGAAATTCTTCTGCCAGTATCTCCCCGGGATGGGTTGTTATTCTGTTTTCCGGTAACATTTTGTTTTCCTCACTTTAGTGGTAATCCACAAAAGTATACCTGTTACATGAATGCCGTGCAAGCGTGTAACAGGAAATGGTTTTTTAGATCGCCACGAGTTGTTAGCGCAACTCTCGCGATGACGTTTCAGGTGATGGAATGAGATCGCCACATCGGGCTTGCGCCCTCCTGGCGATGACATATAAAAAGGAATGGCGGCTTCGCGATGACCTTTCGGGAGGTTGAAGCGGCCAATTGACGTGAATTATTGCCGTTGTTATACTTGGGTTTGGAGAGCGAAATATGAAACAATACAGTTTGCGTGTCATTGTTCACCAGCCCTCTGAAGAAACAGAAAATAAATACATGGCCGAGGTTCCGTTGTTGCCCGGATGCAGGGCCTGGGGTGATACACCCGGCGAAGCCCTGGATTACCTCAGGGATGTAGTCAATAATTTTATCCAGTCTTCCAAAGAGCATGGAGACCCTCTTCCCGGGGAAATCGAGCAAGCAGCTCGTGAGCTGACCGGTACCAGGACATACGATGCAGAGGTAACGGTCTATCTTTGAATTATCGCGAGCTTTCTCGCAAACTGCTGGCGCTGAACTGCCTTCTGGACCGTCAGGCCAAAGGCAGCCATGAAATCTGGAGAAATTCATTAACAGGCTCAAAAACAACGATTCCCAACTGGGCTGGTAAAGACTTGAAACCGGGGACCATATCAAGGATATTGAGAGACCTCGACCTGCCCAGGCATAAATTCGACAAGGCGTAATTCCTTAATCCTGCGATTGATGTTGTATGAGATCGCCACGAGTTGCCTCTGGCAACTCTCGCGATGACCCATCGTATGGTGATGACATATCGGGTGGCGATGGCAATCGAGTTGTGGCTTCGCGATGACCGCCCGAATCGTGTATAATGATAGAAGTGAAACTCAACCGAAGTTCGAAAGGCTCGCTTTACAAGCACCGCTTCCGATAAGCGGGCTTTTTTAATTGCACCCCGGTAAACCGCCGGTAACTTACCAGATCAACTTGCACACCCGCAAATTACGGCAGGCCGCCAGGAGCAAACACATTTTTCCATTTTATTTTGAAGGCAGGAACAGTTACGTATGCACGAACGCAGTGATATAAGAAATATAGCCATAATCGCCCATGTAGACCACGGCAAAACGTCCCTGGTGGATGTAATGCTCAAGCAGAGCAAGGTCTTCCGGGAAAACCAGGCGGTGGGCAACCTGATAATGGATTCCAACACCCTGGAGCGGGAGAAGGGCATCACCATCATGGCCAAAAACACCGCCATCGAATACAACGGGGTGAAAATCAACATTATCGATACCCCCGGCCACGCCGATTTCAGCGGTGAGGTGGAACGGGTCATTTCCATGGCGGACGGCTGCCTGCTGCTGGTGGATGCGGTGGAAGGCCCCATGCCGCAGACCAAGCTGGTGCTCCGCCACGCGCTGGGACGAGGCCTTGCCACTATCGTGGTGATCAACAAGATAGACCGGCCCGAGGCCCGTGTGGCAGAAGTTACCCGGCGGGTGCAGGACCTGTTCTTGGAACTGGCCACGGATGCCGAACAACTGGATTTCCATGTAATTTATTCCAGCGCCAAGGAAGGCTATGCCGTTGCCCGGCTGGGGGACAA
>Ga0068711_1001269_pt1 | contig 15327 bp, 14 predicted proteins | sample MTBAKMMethaMetaG_FD_62224 | JGI IMG/M metagenome (GOLD analysis project Ga0068711, IMG submission 62224) | Enrichment culture microbial communities from Arthur Kill intertidal strait, New Jersey, USA, that are MTBE-degrading - MTBE-AKM (Arthur... | ecosystem: Environmental > Aquatic > Marine >...
GGCAGAAGGCGTTGATCATGTCGACGACGATGATGGTCTTGCGGGGCGTGTCGCGCTGTGCGTCCATGAAGAGTCCTTTCCCGCTGCCGGCCGCGGACACGCGCGCCGGCCGGCCGGCGCCGTGCGGCGCCGGACTCAGTACACCGCTGCGAGCCGCGGGCTGGGCCGGTACTCGCGCCCCTTCTTCGCGCACGGCCGGCCGTCGACCAGGACGACGTCGGCGGTGTAGTCGGTGTTGCCGCGCAGCAGGCGGCTGCCGACCCCGTAGGCGTCGGCCGGCACGCCGGCGGCCTCGAAGGCGGCGATGCGCTCGTCGTCGAAGCCGCCGGAGACGACGATCCGCACGTGCGTGAAGCCCTCGGCGTCGAGGGCCTCGCGCACGGCGCGCACGAGCTCGGGGGCGACACCGTTGGGCCGGAACGTGCCCATGCGCTCCCACAGGGCACGGTCGACCATGGTGTCGGCGGTGTCGAGACGCACGCCCCAGAGTCGCTCTCCCAACCCGCGGGCGCACTCGAGCGCCGTGGTCACGCTGTCGTTGTTGAAGTCGACCAGCGCGACCACGTTGACCTCGGGGTAGTAGACGTCGGCGAAGCGTCGTGTCGCCTCGACGGTGTCGCCGCCGCAGGCGGCGATCAGCCCGTGCGGGACCGTGCCGATGCCCTTGCCTCCCCACCACGACGCCTGGGCGTCGGTCGACACGCCGATCACGCCGGCGATGTGGGCGGCGTAGCCGTCACCGGTCTGGACCCTGTAGTGGTCGAAGCGCGCCGGGAAGAAGAGGATCGGCTTGCCCCGTGCCGCGGCGACCACGCGGCGCACGTTGGTCGAGATCAGCGTGCGTCGCGTGAGGACACCGAGGTACACGGTCTCGAGGTGGGCGAAGAGCGAGTAGTCACCCTCGACGGTCATCACCGTCTCCCAGGCGCCGGCTTCGTCCCCGTCGTAGAGAGCCCGCACCTCGAGCTGGTCCCAGCCCGGCCGCCAGCGCGCGGCGTCTCCCTCACCCTCGCGGCGACCGGCACAGAGCCTGAGCACGGCAAGCGCCTCGTCGACGCCGCCGACGATCACCCCCGGGTGCTTCTGGAAGACCTGCAGCAGTACGCGCGGATGCAGGTCGTGCGCCTCGAGCACGTGCTTCGTGTGGTTGAAGTAGGCGTCGGAGTAGTACCCGTCTCGGATGCGCTCGGCGGGCAGGGCGAAGACCTCGGGCGAGAGTCGCGGGCGCGCCATGGGCGCAGTCTACATGACGGCCTGCGGGGGGCGGAGGCGCCGCCGCGCCGCCGCCCCCCGCGGCGCACCCCGCGGTGCTCCCCCACGGCGCCCTCAGAAGAGCTGCCGCGCCGCGACCCCCCAGTCGAACTCGAAGCGCAGCGTCGCGACACCCGCCTCCTCGGCGTGGAGCACGACGAACCGACCACGCGTCGCGGCGAGCCTGCCGCGCACGCCCTCGAGACGCCAGAACGGCGTCGAGGTGACCTTGACGAGGTAGCGGCCGGGGCGGTCGACCTCTACGCGCAGACTGAGGTGGTCGTAGTCCACGACCCGCCCCGCGCCGCCGTCGAGCGGCTGCACGAGGCCCTCGGCGTCACGGAGCCGGTAGACGGCCCACTCACCGGTCTCCTCCACGAGCTCGAACGCCGGCGAGCGCTCCAGGATCCCGGGCTCGCGACGACTCCAGGGGTCGAGCGGATCGTCGGGCAGCAGGATGTACTCGACGCCCATCGAGCGCAGCCACGTCACGTACTGCTCGGGACCGTACGAGGTGTAGAAGATGCGGTTGTGGAGGGCGTCGGCCTGCCGGTACCAGCCGCGCGTGATCGGATGGCCCGCCTCGGGCAGGTACCAGGCCTCGAAGTGTCGCCGGGGCGCGACCACGTGCAGCCGGTGGTCGGGGTCGTCGTAGCGCTCGGCGGCGGCCAGCGCAGGGGCCCAGAACTCCCTCGTCGTCGCCGGCAGTTCCTCGCGCGCCGTGAAGTAGTGGCTCACAGGGGTGCTCATCTGCAGGCCGGCGAAGCCGAGGACGGGCAGCAGCGCCCAAGGCAGCCAGCGGCTGCCGAAGGGGCGCCGGAACCGGTCGCGGCGCAGGAAGAACAGTACGCTGAAGGCGAACACCATGAAGAAGCGGCCCACGTTGCTGCCGAGCGGGCTCCCCGGGACGATCGTGGTCCCCAGCACGACGGCGCCGTAGACGACGAAGAGCCACACGAAGGGGCGCCGCGGATGCTCCGCGTTGACCAGGGCCAGGGTGACACCGACGACGGCGAAGCTCACGTAGAGCACGGCCTGCAGGAGCTGGTCGAGGTACCAGCCGGGCTCGGCGAAGACGAGGCCCACGAGGAGGCGCGCGAGGACGAACGGCGCCAGACCCGCGGCGAAGAGCAGCAGGCTCCGGCGCAGGGCGGGGCGGGCGGCGAAGTCGGCGGCGAGGAACACGCCGCCGACGATCAGCGCCAGCGGATTCGTGAAGACGCCGACACCGGCGAGGACCGCGCCCCAGAGCGGGTGCCCCCGGACCAGGAGCGCCATCGCCCCCAACGTCAAGGCGAGGGCGAGGAGGAAGGGGTCCTGGCCGTGCGACAGGTACAGGCACATCACCCCGGCGAGGATGACCGCCGGCCAGATCTCCCCGACGCCCCACGCCGCGCGGTAGTAGAGGAAGAACAGCGGCGGCAGCGCGCCGGCGGAGAGGACGACGAGGACCGGCCACGGGATCATCACGGCCAGCAGGTAGTAGACGACGCCGTACGTGATCGCCCCGTAGCTGCCTCCATACCAGTACGTGTCCCAGAAGACGGAGTAACCCTCACGCAGGAGCCAGGTCTTGTAGAGGTGGGCGGCGAGGTCCCACCCCGGGGTGCCCGTCCACCACAGCGCGAAGCCGGTGAGGGCGATGGCCGCCGTCCCCCCCGCCCACAACGCGAGGAGCGGTCGCCGCCCGGCCGCAGGCGTGCCGGCGGGCTCCGCCGTCACCTCGGCGGCGCCCACGGCGACGCGGCGTGCAGGCCGGCGATGAAGCGGGCCGCGAGGGCAGGGCAGTGCGGCAGCGACGGGTAGAGGGTCGTCGCGAGGCAGCTGCGCAGGGCGAAGCCCTCGGCCCGGGCGGGCCCGTCGCCGTCACCGATGCTGTAGGCGAAGGCCTCCTGCTCGAGCACGAGGAACTCGAGGTCGAAGAGCTCGTAGAGCAGGTTGTCCCCCTGGTCGAAGGGATTCTCCCGGGTCGCCGTGGCGCGCACGTAGCGCGGGCGCTCGGACCACTCGAGCAGCTCGGCCTCGGCCGGCAAGGCCCCCACGAGCTCGTGACTGCGCCCGCGGCTGTCGGCGAGGCGCCGCAGCAGGAGGAGGGCGCCGCCGCCCACGGCGAGGGTCGGCAGACCCCCGTCGATCGCGGCGGCGATCTCGCTCAGCAGCTCGCGGTTGGCGCCGACGTCGGCGAGCGCCTCCTCGTCGAGATGGCCGGCCAGGAGCAGCCCGTGCGCGCCCTCGGGAAGGGAGCGGTCGCGGGCCACGTTGAGCGGCACCAACTCGAGCCCCGCGGCCTGCAGCACGTCGATGTTCTCGAGCGCGAACGGCTGCAACGGCGGGCCCCAGGCGACGGCCAGGCGCAGACCGCTGCCGGCGGCGCTCGGGGTGAAGACGCTCCGCCCCGGCCGGGGCAGGTACCCCCGCCGGACGGCGACCGCTTCGAGCTGCTCGGTGTCGAGGAACGTCGCCGCCTCAGCGCACAGCCGCGCCTCGCTGCCGCGCGCCGGCCGCGGGCCCAGCTGTCGCACCGGCCCGGGCCCGGCGTGCTGGCGGGTGAACTGCTCGCTGAGCTGCGGCGGCAACCAGCCCAGGACCGGGAGGCCGACGCGGCGGCGCAGCAGCTCCCCCAGCTCCCCCGAGGGGTCGTCGCCCCCGACGACGATGACGCCGGCAGGCTCGGCCCCGGGCGCCAGGGTCTTCACGCCGCAGGCCGCGGCGGCGGCCGTGGCCCCCCGGTCGCGGGCGTCCACGACCAGCACGACCGGGGCGTCGAACTGCGCCGCCACCTCGACGGGGCGGGAGCCCGCGACCCCGTGCCAGGCGTCGAGGGCCGGCGCGACGGCGACGAAGCAGACGAGGTCGGCCCCATCGGACCAGCGATCGTAGAGCTCGGGTGCGCAACCGGCGTGCAGGACGGGATCGAGGACGCGAGGCGCCTTCTCGGCGGCCGCGTAGAGAACGCGCCAGAGCGGCACGTCGAGGCCGAGCATGACGGGCCGCACCCGGCGCGGGCGGAAGGCGGAGGCGAGGGCGCCGGCGGCCAGGGCGACGGCCGGCCCGGGCTCGAGCCCGCAGAGCATCAGCCGAGGGACCGACATGCTGGGGGGCCTCCTTTCGGGCCGGTGACACGGGGGTGCGCGACGGACTCGGACCCTGATGAGGACGGAGTTCAAGCCGCTGCCGAGAATAGTATACGAACACGACGAAGAGGCAGCCGAGCCCATGGACCTTCACAGACAGCTGCAGGACGTGCTCCTGGCCCGCCTGGCGTTCACGCTGGCCGTCGCCACAGCCGTGCTCTGGGTCCAGATCGAGACCCACGGGGCGCGGCCCGCGGCGCTGTCCGCGGTGGCCGCGGCGGTCGTCGTCGCCAACCTGCCGATCCTCGCCCTGCGCTCGCGCATCGCCGTCGACCGGCTGGCCGCGATCGTCGCCGCCATCGACGTCGCCCTGGTCACGGCGGCGGTCGTCTTCGGCGGCGGCGCCGCCGGCGTCGCCGCCCTCTTCTACGTGTGGCCGATCGTGTTCAGCAGCGGCTTCCTCCCCGGCTGGGCGCCCTACGTCACGGCGGCCGCGGCCAGCGCCGCCTACACCACGGTCTGGGCCCTCCAGGAGCGCGCCGTCCTGGCCATCGATGGCGCACCCGCCGCCGACGCGCTGCCGTCGACGTGGATGCTCCTCACCCTCTGCCTCCACGTCATCGTGTTCCTCCTCACCGCGCTGCTCGCCGGGCGCCTCGCCGCGACCCTGGGGCGCACGGCCCGCGACCTCAACGTCGCCCAGGTCGACATGCAGGACCAGCTCGACAAGATGCAGCGCGCCAACCAGCAGCTCCACGTGCTCGGCGAGAGCAGCCGCCTCTTCCTGCGCCACCACAAGCTCGACGACCTCATGGCGGAGGCCGTCCGGCAGGCGACGCGCTCCTCGGGGATCGGCAGCGGCTTCGCCCTGGTCCGCAACGCGAGCGTCGGCGAGGACGAGGAGAAGGCGGTCACCGGCGCGAGCGTCGAGCTCGTGCGCCGACTGCGCGAGCATGGTCTCGTCGAGCTCGCCACCGAAGGCGCCCTGCGTTGCGTGAGCGCCGAAGACCCGCGCAGGGCGCGCCTGCTCAAGGACGTCGAGCGCGAGGGGTTTCACGGCTTCCTGCTCTCGCCACTCGAGGCCAAGGGCGAGCGGCTGGGGCTCGTCTGCCTACTGTTCAAGCGCGGCGAGCCGGCCGACGACGACGCCGTACGCATGCTGCAGTCGCAGTGCAGCCTCGTGGCCGTGGTCATGCGCAACATCCGCGACACCGACGAGCTCGCCCGCAAGAACCGCGAGCTCACCCACCTCGACGAGCTCAAGAGCGACTTCATGGCCACCATGAGCCACGAGCTGCGCACGCCGCTGACCTCGATCATCGGCTACAGCGACATGCTCCTCAGCGGCATGACCGGCGAGCTCAACGAGAAGCAGCAAGGGTTCATCCAGAGCATCCTGGCCGGCGGCGAGACCCTGCTGAACCTGATCAACGACATCCTCGACCTGACCAAGATCGAGGCCGGGCGGCTGGAGCTGAACTTCGAGGCCGTCGACCTGCGCGCCGCGCTGCTCAACGTGCTGCCCGTAGTCAAGCCGCGTGCCCAGGACAAGCGCATCCGCATCTCCACCTTCCTGCCCACGGAGCTGCCGCCGGTGTGGGCCGACCCCGCGAAGCTCAATCAGGTCCTGCTCAACCTGCTCACCAACGGCATCAAGTACACGCACGAGAACGGCAGCGTGAGCGTCGAGGCCCGGCTCGCCGGCGACCTCGTCGAGATCTGGGTCAACGACACCGGCATCGGCATCTCCTCCGAGGACATCGAGCGCATCTTCAACCGCTTCACGCAGATCGACTCGTCGGCCACCCGCACCCAGGGCGGCACGGGTCTCGGGCTCGCCATCGCCCGCGAGTTGGTCGAGCTGCACGGCGGCACGATGCGCGTGCAGAGCAAGCTCGGCAAGGGCTCCAGCTTCATCTTCACCGTGCCGATATCACAAACGCCGACCGACCCGCTGGCCGCGGGCAAGATCAGCTAGGAGGTGACCGTCGTGCCGAAGGCGATCCTCGTCGCCGACGACGACCCGGACATCCTGAGCATCGTCGCCATGTCGCTCGAGGCCCAGGGGTACACGGTCCACAAGGCCACGAACGGCCGCGAGGCCGTCGACGTCGCACGCGCCAACCAGCCCGATCTCGTGCTGATGGACATGATGATGCCGGTGCTCAGCGGCTACGAGGCGGTGGGCGAGCTCAAGGCCGACGCGAGCACGCGCGACATCCCCATCGTCGGCCTTTCGGCCAAGGCGATGTCGACCGACATGGAGCGCGCGACCGACGTCGGCATCGACGGGTACATCACCAAGCCGTTCCGCATCGCCCAGGTGCTGGCCGTCATCGACGGCTACCTGCAGGCCGACTGACCCCGCCGGCCCGCCGGCGGCCGGGCCGCCGGGCAGGAGTCGCCCGGGCGGCGGCGTAGATGGCCGTGATGGCCGATCCGCGCCCACCCGCGCTGCATCCGGCGCTCATCTGCGTCGCCGACGTGGACACTCGCCTGACGTGCTCCGCCTGCTGCCCCATGTGCCCGCACTATATGCGCGACCGGCGCACGGGCGAGCGGCGCGCCACCCACCGCCCCACGCCCGACCGCCGCGTCCTCGGGCGTCTCTGACGCCGCCGGCCCGCGGAGGCCGTCTCCGCGCCGCGCCGGCCGGGTCATGGTCGCCGTCCTTCTGCCGATAACCGGAGAGACCGCGGATTCTGGGAGGCGGACGTCACGACCACCACTGGACCGGGAGCCGGCTCGGGGCGCAGTCGCCCGGGCACCTTGACGCGCGAGACGAAGACGGCGGCGATCCTCGCCGCCGCGTTCGCCGCCGCGTTCGCCGTCGCGTGGCTCGGCCTCGGCAGCACGCCCCTGCCGACGGGCCTGCTGCTGCTCACGCTGCTGGCCGCCGTGCTCGCCGTCGTCGACGTCGCCGTCCATCGCCCGCTGCGGCGCATCATGCACCGTGCGACGGCGCGACTCGGGGAGGCGTACCGGCGCGGCGACCCCGGGTATCGCGACGAGGTGCGCGAGCTGGGGCACCTGGTGGGCACCCTGGTGGCCGTGTTCACCGCGTCCGAGGACAAGGAGTGGGTGTCACAGACCATCAAGGACGACCTCGCCAGGGCGCGATCGCTGAACCGGCAACTGGTCGAGGTCGGCGATGCGGGCAAGGCGATGAACACGGCGCTGCCGTATCGCGAGACGGTCGACCTCGTGCTGACCCAGACACGCGCCCTGCTGCACGCCGACTTCACCGCGCTGCTGCTGCTCGACAGCGAGGCACGCAGCTTCCGCCTCGAGGGCACGCAGGGCGTGCGCGGCGACAGCTTCGACCCCGATTGCTGCGCCTACACGCCCGACTGCCCGGTGCGCGCGTCCATCTACCACGGGAGCATCGAGCGGCGTCAGGGGCACGAATGCGGGCTCGTCCCGCACACCATGGGCAGCGAGCTGGCGATCAGCCTCGCGGTCGAGAACGTCGGCGAGATGGCGCTGCTCGTCGCGGCGACCGACGACCGCTACCTCGCCCTGTTCGGGGACGAGGCGCTGGGCGCGCTCCAGGGGCACCTGCAGAGCGCGCTGACCAACGCCCACAAGTACGACGCGATCCGCCGTCAGGTCGTCACCGACCACCTCACCGGCCTCTACAACCGGCGCTACTTCACCAAGCGCGCCGAGGAGGAGGTCCAGCGGGCGCTGCGTCACCAGGCTCCGCTGAGCCTGCTGATGGCGGACGTCGACCACTTCAAGCTCGTCAACGACACCTACGGGCACGCGACCGGCGACCGCGTGCTCCAGACGGTGGCGGGCATCATCAGGGACAGCCTGCGCGGCAGCGACGTCTGCGCGCGCTACGGAGGCGAGGAGTTCGCCGTACTGCTCCCACAAACGCCGGGCGACAACGCCTTCCACGTCGCCGAGCGCATCCGCGAGACGCTCGGACAGACGCGCTACACCGGCCTCGGGCTCCCGGCCGACGCCAGCGTGACGATAAGCCTCGGGGTCGCCACCTGCCCCGGCGACGCCACGAGTCTCGACGAGCTCCTCGAGCTCGCCGACAAGGCACTGTACCGCGCCAAGGGCGCCGGCCGGGACGCGGTCTGCGCGTACGCCGGCCCGGCGGCCCGCGCACGGGCCCACTGACCTCATCCCGCCCGTGCCGCCCCGGGGCGCCGAGGTGACTGCCGCGCGGAGCCGACCCCGGACAGCACCACCCGCTTTCAGCGCAGGCACGGTGCGGACGGCGCGCTTCGGGTATAGTCTCTTTGACCGCGCAAGGAGTTTGCCATGACCGTACGCGAAAGCGACCAGCGCCTGACCGCCGCTGAGCTCGCGGCATGGAGGGGCATGCTGCGCGTGCACAGCGCCTTGTTCCACCAGCTCGACCACGAGCTCGAGATCGAGCACCGCCTGTCGCTGCGCGCCTACGAGGTGCTGGTCGTCCTCGAGTCCGAGCCCGACCACCGGCTGCGCATGAGCGACCTCTCGCGCTCGGTCCTTCTCAGCCCGAGCGGCGTCAGCCGGCTGGTGGACCGCCTCGAGGCCGACGGCCTCGTGCACCGCCAGCGCTGCAGCGACGACGGGCGGGGTTTCTTCGCCGAGCTGACCGACGAGGGCAAGCGGCGCCTGAGCGAGGCGCGCGCGACCCACCTCGCCGGCGTGCGCCGCCTCTTCCTCCAGCACTTCGAGGCGGCGGAGCTCGACGAGCTCGCGGGGTTCTGGCAGCGCGTCGACCCGGGCGCCGTCATGCCCTGAAGCCGGCGTCGGCCGAGCGTCGCCGTCACATCCGGGAGCGTTCGCTCAAGCACCGTCCTCAGGCGGGCGCCGCAGGCGCTTCACGCGACTGCGGCGCGTCTTCTCCTCGAGACGGCGCGCCACCGCTCCGGCGCCCGGCTTCGTCGGGCGGCGGGGCGGCGGTGGCGGCGCCAGCAGCTTCTCGAGACGCGCCCGCAGGCGGCGCAGGCAGATGCGCTTGTTCGCCAACTGGCTGCGCTCGCCGCGGCAGGCGACGACCGTGCCGGTCGGCCGGTGACGCAGGCGCACGCCGCTGTCCGTCACGTTCTGGTGCTGGCCGCCCGGCCCGCCGCTGCGAAAGGTCTCGACCTCGCACTCGGCGAGCAGGGCATCGTCTTCATCGGGCAGCGTGTAGTCCATGGCGTCAGGGGCGGCCGGGCGACCCCGACCGCACGATACCACGGAGCCTCGCCGGCGACCGCAGGGCGCAGCCGGGGCAGCCTTGGCGGCCGCGGCGTGTACCGCCGTGACGACCGCCGAGAGGTTAACTCCGGGAGCCCCCGGGCGTTGGAAGCTGTGGACTGGATGAAGCAAGCGAAGGAGCCAGCGTGAAGACACTGAAGATCCTCGGCCTCGCAGCGGCGCTCGTGCTGCTCGGCGGCGCCGTCGCCTACGCCGCCGACCAGGTGATCGACGAGGTCCAGCCGGATGACACGACCGAAGCGCGCGTGTGCAACGAGAACAACGTGCGCACCAACAACCCCGAAGACCTCGGCGTCGAAGTGCGTACCCAAACGCGCACCCGTCTCGCGTGGGACGAAGCTGCCGAGTGCGACGGTGACCAGACGAGGCTGCGCACCCAGGACCGCGACAGCTGGACCCCCGAAGACGAGGCGACCCGCGCGCTCAACCAGACTCGCAGCTCGCAAGCAGTCGAAGACCCCGAGGCGAGCGAAGTCCCCGCCGCCCCCGCGGCCGGCCCCAACGGCCCGGGTGATGGCAGCTGCGACTGACACGCACCGCACCACGTTCCACAGGCTCGTACCGACGGGCGGCCCTCGTTGCGGGGCCGCCCGTCCCTACGTCACCCGTGCATTAAGTGGGCAAGAGCGCTACACTGGCGAAGGGGCCATCGTGATCGTTCAGCGAGGTGGTGTGTGGCCACGCTCAACCTCAGCCAGTCAGAGCAAGAGGCACTCGCCACCGCGCTGCGCCGCGGCGACCGCGGTGCGTTCGAGCAGCTCTACACCGCCCTGCACCCCAGCATCTACAGCTTCGCCGCGCGCCTCCTCGACGATCGCGAGGAGGCCAAGGACGTCACGCAAGAGGTCTTCCTCGCCGCGTATCGCGACCTGCCCCGCCACCGCGGCGCGCTGCGCGTCGAGCCCTGGCTCTTCCGGGTCACCATGAACGCCTGCTACGACAGACTGCGTGCCCGTGCGCGCCGCGCCGACACCCCGCTCGAAGAGGTGTCCACGCTCGTCGACACACGCGACGGCTACGATCAGGCCGCGATGGCGGCCGCCGTCGAGGCCGCGCTGCGCGACATGAGCCCGCGCTACCGGGCGGCGCTCATCCTGCACGACGTCCAGGGCCTCAACCGGCGCGAGCTCTCCGAGGCGATGAACGTCACGTGGGGCACCGCCGGCGTCCTTCTCTTCAGGGCACGGGCGGCGTTCAAGAAGCGCGTCAGCGCGCTGCTGCCCGCCGGCAGCGGGGTCGCGGCGCTGGCCTTGCTCCCAGCCCTCCCGGTACCGAGCGCGCTGCAGGCCCCGCCGCTCTTCGGCGCCCCGGCGGCAGCCGCTACGCCGCTCGCCGCCCCGCTCGCCGCGGCACCACTGGCGGCGACCCCGGCGGCGCTGCCTGCGGCAGCCCCGCTCCTGGGCCTCGCCAACATCGGCGGGGTGCTGGGTACGAAGATCGCCCTCGTGGCCGCCGGCGTCCTGGCGATGGCCTCCGGGCTCGCGATCCAGGACGTCGTCGACCAGAACGGGGCGCTGGGCCCCGGGCCCGGCACGGCGGCCCTCGTCCAGTCCGCCGCGACGCAGGGTGCCGGCGCCGACGGCAAGGCGTTCCACTCGCACTGGCCGGGCGAGACGCCCGAGCCCCTCCAGCAGCTGCGTGACGGCTCGACCGGGGAGTCGTCCCCCGCGAACGCCGGCTCCACCTCCGGTACCGGCGGCACCGCCGTGCGCGTCAACGACGGCACGGCGTCGGCCGGCACAGACTCGAGCACCACTTCCACACAGCAGTCCGGCACGGTCGAGCCGAGTGAGGTACCGAGCGGCTCGACCTCCGGTGACGGCGGTGCAACGGGCACCGACGGCGCAGCGCAGGCGACGTCCGACGCCATCAAGTCCGACTCGTCGACCGCCCCGGCGGTGCGCCCCAAGTGACCCGCGACGAGGGGGCGGCGCCGCGCAGTCGGCGCCGCCCCCTCGTCGCGTCCGCTCCGATCCCTCAGCCCGCGCGCCGCTCCAGGCCCTCGTCGCCGCCGGGCGCCGCGCGCCCCGGGGTCACGTCGGCCTCGGTGACCGGCGGTACTGCGTCCTCGCGCCACAGCCGGGCGACGGGCTCCTCTGTGAGGAGCGGCGCCGAGGGCGACCCGCGGTCGTGCAGGTGGGGCAGGTGCGGCCGGCCGCCGATCAGGTCCCAGAGGCGATGCTTCTGCCGCAGCCAGCGCTGGTGCCAGACCTCGTCGCGGCGGCGGGCGCGGTCGAGCTTCAGCGGTCGGTCGGCATAGGAGATGTGCGCCCAGGGGGAGGCGGGCTTCGCGAGCCTGAGTGCCGGGACGACGGCGAGGAAGGGAACGAAGAGGCCCAGCGTGCCGAGCCAGAGCTTGCCCTTGAGGAACGTGACGACGACGAACACGACGTTGGCCGCGATCAGCGCAACGGCGATCCAGCGTGAGGCCAGCTCCATGGTCGCCGTCTCGGGTACGGCCAGAGGCACCAGCCCGGTGAGCAGCAGGGCGACGAAGGCGATGCCGAGGATCACGGCGTCGATCGACTGCCGGCCCTGCTCCGCCCAGTAGACGTCCTCGAGGTGGAGGATCAGGGCGAACTCGTCGAGCGTCAGCGCCAGCCCGGCGCCGAAGAAGAAGGCGCTCAGGTTGAGCCACCAGCCGGCCGGCTGCCAGGCGAACTGCAGGGTGCCGGCGACCGCCATGATGACGATGCCGAACACGCTGTGGTGGATGTGCAGCCCGTTGGGCCGCAGGTCGCCGAACCACCAGGTGGCGCCCGCACGGATCAGGCGCGTGTTGACGCGGATGGCGACGAACGCCAGCAGCAGGCCGATGAAGAGGAACATCAAGGGCCGCTTGGCGGGGTCGAACGCGTCGATGTGGATCGCGAACACGAACACGGTGACTCCATGATGGTCGGGCCGGGCACGGCGGACAACCCGCCGCGCTCCTCGCCTACCCCGTCGGCGTGCCGCGACGCCCGTCGATGAGGTGCGCCACGCCGAGCACCGGGTGGCGCCCGAGCATCCGGGGGCCGCTGTAGCGCATCACCTCGCGCACCCGCTCGCGCATCGCCGGTGTGTAACAGTGGACCGGGCACTTCGCGCAGGTCGGCTTGTCGGCGCCGAACCGGCACGCGTCGAGCCGCCGGCGCGCATACTCGAGGAGCTCGGCGCAGTCGGCGCAGAGCGCATCGCCGGCGACGCGCCCCGTGCCGGCGGCGCCGTGATGGTCGCGACAGTACATCCCGACCATCACGGCGATCGTTCGCTCCTCGCGCCGCAGGCGTCGTGCGGCGGCGGTCTGACCGGCCTCCCGCTTCACCTGCACCACCTCTGCCCGCCACAGGGCCTCATCCGCGCCACGTCTGCCGCCGCCGTGCCCACTCCGGGTCGTCCCGCCAGACGAAGCTCTCGGCGCGCAGGTCGTCGAGCGCCGCCTGGATCTCCTCCCTGGTCGTCATGACGAAGGGCCCGTACCGGGCGATCGGCTCGTCGAGCGGGCGGCCCGACGCGAGCAGGAAGCGGGTCGCGACGTCGTCCGCACGCACCGTCACCTCGTCGCCGTCGGTGAAGACGACGAGGTCCGAAGCGGCGACGAGCTCGCCGCCGGCGTCGCCCCGGTAGCCCTGCTCGCAGGCCACGCCGAAGCGCCCCTGGCCCTCGAACACGTAGGCGAACCCGTTGTGACCCCGCGGGACCGGGTGCACGAACATCGTCCCCGGCGGCAGCGTGACGTCGAGATACGTCGGCTCGGCGTAGATCTCGGAGACGGGTCCCGCCACACCGTCGACATCCCCGGCGACGACGCGCACCAGAGACCCGTCGTCGCGGCGCACCAGGGGGATCTCGTCCGCCCGCACCTCCTGGTAGCGAGGCCGCGTCATCTTGAGCGCAGCCGGCAGGTTGACCCAGAGCTGGAAGCCGGCCATCCGCCCCTCGCGCGGCCGCGGCATCTCCTCGTGGAGGATGCCCCCGCCGGCGGTCATCCACTGGACGTCGCCCGGACCGATCGTCCCGCGGTTGCCGATGCTGTCGTGATGATCGACCTCGCCGGCCAGCATGTACGTCACCGTCTCGATACCGCGGTGCGGGTGCCAAGGGAAGCCGGCGATGTAGTCGCGCGGGTCGTCCGAGGCGAAGTGGTCCAGCAACAGGAAGGGATCGAGGTAGTCGAGGGTGTGCGTGCCGATGGTGCGCCGCAGCCGCACGCCGGCGCCCTCGAGGGTGGGTCGCGGCTCGACCACGTCGCGTACGCACCTGGCTTCGCGATCCATTGGCGTCTCCTGTCGTCGACGGTCGGATACGGTCTGCGCCGGAGGGTTCCCGCAGGTGCGCCCGGCAAACGCCGGGTGTGGGAGAGGCGCAGGGGGCCGGGCGGCCGCGCCTCCCCCGGCCCGGGTCTGTTTGGCCACCGACGCGACGGGTAGTCTGCGAGCGGCGGACGCCACCCCGGTAAGGAGGAGGACATGAGCGACGTACGACGCAGCGTCGACGTCCCGGCGCCGCTCGATGAAGTCGCAGGCGCCTGGGAGCACTTCCTCGACGGCGTGCTGACCGGCCGGCGCAGGCTGGCCTGTGACGAGATCGCCTGTGTCAACGCGGTCGAGATCGGCGCCGTCAGCTTCGAGCTCGCCGACTCCGGCGGCACGCGCGTCACCTTCAAGGCGACCGTGCCCGACGACCTGTACGACGATGAGCGACTCAAGGCCGAGCGCGACCTGCTCGACGGCAAGGTCGCGCGCGACCTCGTTCTGTTCTGGGACTACATCGAGAGCGGAGACTACAGGCGCGAACGCGCCACGCACGATACGGCACTGGCCCAGCACGAAGACGAGCTCCGCCGCACACACGCCCGTCGCCGGGGCGTGGAGGCGGATCAGGACACCATCTCGCTGCGGCGCAGCGCGCGAAGCTGAGCCACGGCGCAGGAGGCCGGCCGGGGCCGGCGGCGGCCCCGGCCTTCGTCCGGATGCTCTCCGCCACGCCGTCCCTCCCGGGCGTCGGCCGTCTCGCTCTCGCCCCCGAGGGCATGACCGTGGCCCGGCACACCACCGCACCCGGGCGCGCGTTCGTGCCGCGGCACCTCAGCGGCGCGCCGGCGCCGCGTGCAGACGCCAGGCGAACCCTCGCAGGCGATCCGCGTCGACCGGGTCACCGTCGTTGTAGACGAAGAGCAGCGGGGGGCCGGAGCGGCGACGCAGCAGGGCCTCGGCGAGCAGCGCGGGGCCGCAGCCGCGCGGCGAGACCACGACCACGCCGTCGACCGGCCGCGTGCGCCAGGCGTGGAGAGCCCCGCCCACGGTGCTGACCGTCTCCCCCATCGGGTAACCGTCGAAGACGCGGTCGCTCTCGGCGACCACCTCGTGGATGTCGGGCCAGACCAGCCAGGGGTGCAGCGGCTGGACCGCCCCGAGCAGGTGGTCGACGACGGCGCGCATGACGACCAGCGTCGCGCGGCGCTTGACGGCGCGCCGGCTCAATCGGCGCGCGACCTGCATGTCGCGCAGGGCGAGGAGCTCGAAGAAGGCGCCGTAGGGCTCGAACAGCACCCGCAGCCCGTGCTCGCTCAGCCGGCGCTGCAGGTCGTCGTTGCCCCACTCGTCGACGCGCAGGTAGAGGTCGCCACAGAGGTGGACGGTGCGCAGCTCGGCGGCCCGGCCGCGGTCGCGCGGCAACGCGGCGTACGCCGCCGCCGCGCCGCCGAGGACGTCGCGCACCCGCGTCACGGTCTCGCGCGCGCTGCGCGCATCGGTCGCGGTGTTCCCCCGGGGCCGCTCGTGCGCGAGTTCGCCGGCGAGCACGTCGGACC
>Ga0068711_1001273_pt1 | contig 15312 bp, 9 predicted proteins | sample MTBAKMMethaMetaG_FD_62224 | JGI IMG/M metagenome (GOLD analysis project Ga0068711, IMG submission 62224) | Enrichment culture microbial communities from Arthur Kill intertidal strait, New Jersey, USA, that are MTBE-degrading - MTBE-AKM (Arthur... | ecosystem: Environmental > Aquatic > Marine >...
GCGCCTGGAAAGATAGACAAATTGTAGGCGTCGCGCCCCGCGGCCGCGGGGCGCGGAGAACAGGTTGCCGCGAACGCCGCACTTCCCCGCGCCCCGTCCCCGGGGCGCGCATTCTGCAAATACCATCGCTTGTCCAGGCGCTACCCGGCTACGCCGGGTTGCGCCTGGCTATTGTCTTTGAAACTGGAAGGGCTTGCCGGAGACCCAGTATCGCGGCACGGCGCTGGAGTTCACCATCATGCCCCTTTGGTTCCGGCTACGCCGGCTTACGATGACGATTACGAATTACGATTACGAAATACGAACAATCCCGGCACGGACAACCGGTGACGAGCCTCCAGTCTCTAGCCTCGAGTCCCGATCACGATTTCGATGACGCTCCCGAGCACGGTGGAACTGGGGACACCTGACTCCTTGCCGCTCACTGTTTGCTTCCGCTGCGTTAAACTTTTTCCCCCACGGCGTCATCTAAACCGGCGAACAATGTATGCTACCCATTTACGGCCGGTGACGCCTCCCGTCAACCGGCTATTTTCTTCTGTTATAATCGGTCGGATGAACAGTGCAGGAGCAAACCCATGAGTGGATTTCTGGCTGCAGCGGCCGCCGGCGCGGCGCGGTTGGGCCGGCTGGCCGCCGGCGCCTGCTGCGTGGCGCTTTGCGCCGGCGCGAGCGGCGGGGCCGTCCCGGCGGACGACTGGCGGCACAAGGTGGATCCGGAGGTGGCGGCGCCGGGCGAGGCGCCGCGGGAGTTCCTGGTGGTTCTGGCGGAGCAGGCCGATCTGGCCGGCGCCCGCCGGCTGGCCACCCACGCGCAGAAGACGGCCTGGGTGAGCCGCCGCCTTCGCGACATCGCCGCCCGCACGCAGCCGCCGGTGGTGGCGGCGCTGCAGGCCGCGGGGGCCCAGGCGCGGCCGTTCTGGATCGCCAACTGCGTCTGGGCCCGCGGCGGGCTCACCGCCGTGGCGGCGGCGGCCGCTCGCCCCGACGTGGCGCTGGTGGAGGCCAATCCGCCGGTGGCGCCGGCGCTGCCGATTCCGGAAACGCGGCGCGCGGACAAGACCTTCGACATCCCATGGGGGATCCTGAAGACGCGCGCGCCCGAGGCGTGGGCGGCGGGCGCCCGCGGCCAGGGCGCCGTCGTGGCGGGCGCCGACACCGGTTACGACTGGGATCATCCGGCGCTCATCCGCCAATATCGCGGTTGGGACGGCGCCGCCGCGACGCACGACCACAACTGGCACGACGCGGTGCACGCGGCGGGCAGCTCCTGCGGCGCCGACGCACCCGAACCGTGCGACGACAACGGCCACGGCACCCACACCATGGGCACCATGGCGGGCGACGACGGCGCCGGCGCGGTGGTGGGCATGGCGCCGGCGGCCGCCTGGATCGGCTGCCGCAACATGAATGCGGGCTGGGGGACGCCGGCCACCTACATGGAGTGCCTGCAGTGGTTCGTCGCTCCCACCGACGGGGCGGGGCAGGATCCCGATCCGGCCCGGGCGCCCCACGTGATCAATAACTCGTACAGCTGCACCGCGTCGGAGGGGTGCGGCGACCCGGCGGCGCTGCTGCTGGCGGTGCAGAACGTCCGCGCCGCGGGCATCTTCATGGCCGTGTCGGCGGGCAACTCGGGCCCGGCCTGCGGCACGGTGTTTGATCCGCCGGCCATCTACGACGAGACGTTCACCGTGGGGTCCGTCGACGGCAACGACACCGCCGCCTCGTCCAGCAGCCGGGGCCCGGTGACCCGCGACGGCAGCAACCGGCTCAAGCCCGACATCGCCGCCCCCGGCGTCAGCGTCACGTCGTGCCTGCCGGGCACCGGGTACGGGGCGCTGTCCGGCACCAGCATGGCGGCGCCCCACGTGGCGGGGCTCGTGGCGCTCGTCATCTCCGCCAACCCCGACACCGCCGGCGACGTGGACTGGCTGGAGGCGCTCGTCGCCCGTTCCGCCGTCGGTCTGACCAGCCCCCAGAACTGCGAGGGATTCGCCGGGGCGGACATCCCCAACGCGGTGTACGGCCATGGCCGGATCGACGCCCTGGCGGCGGTCGTCGCCGCCCGCTCCGACCTGGACCGCGACGGCCGGCTGACGGCGGCCGATCCGCCGCTGCTCGCCCGCGCGCTCGCGGGTAACTCCACGACGCCGGCCGCGGGCCGGCGCTCCGGCGATCGGGACGGCGACGGCCGTCCCACCGCGGCCGACCTGCTCCGGCTGCGGCTCGACCTGGCCGAGTGAGGACGGCGAGGAGGCGCCATGCCGGAGCTGCCTGAAGTGGAAACCGTGGTCCGGGGCCTCCAGGGGGCCGTGGCGGGCCGCGTCATCACCGGGGTCACGGCCCGCTGGCCCCGGGCGGTCCGCCCGTCGGCCGCCGCGGTGGCGCGCGGCCTGCCGGGGCGACGGGTGACGGCGCTGCGCCGCCGCGGCAAGTACCTCGTGTTCCACCTGGACCGCGGCGCCTTGCTGATCCATCTCAAGATGAGTGGCAACCTGCAGGTGGTCCCCGCCGGCGAACGCCGCGGCCGGCACGTACATACCGTGTTCGCGCTGGACAACGGGTGCGAGCTGCGGTTCGAGGACCCGCGCAAGTTCGGCCGCGTCTACCTCGCGGACGATCCCGCCGAGGTGGTGGGGCGGCTGGGCCCGGAGCCGCTGCCGGCCACCTTCTCCGCCGACGATTTCCGCGCCCTGTTCCACGGCCGGCGCGGCCGCCTCAAACCGCTGCTGCTGAACCAGGAGTTCATCGCCGGGATCGGCAACATCTACGCCGACGAGAGCTGCTACAGCGCGCGGCTCGACCCCCGCCGCCGGGTGGAGACGCTGGACGACGCCGAACTGGGGCGGCTCTACCGCTCCATCCGCCGCGCCCTGCGCCGGGGGATCATGCTGGGCGGCGCCAGCCTGGACCACGTCTTCCGGGGCGGCCGCTTTCAGGACGAGTTCCGGGTGTACGGCCGCACCGGCCGGCCGTGTCCGGCCTGCGGCACGCCCATCCGCCGCGTGGTGCTCGGAGGGCGCTCCACGCATTTCTGTCCCCGCTGCCAGCGGTGAGCCGGCGGCTCCTTCGCGTAATCGATCGGCGTGAATGGCTCAGTCGGTGCTCGTGACGGGGTACGTCTCGATGCGGTTGCGACCGCGGGATTTGGCCGCCAGCAGCGCCTCGTCGGCCTGCTGCACCAGCCGTTCCAGCGCGTCCGGCCCGTCGCCGCCCTCCAGCGACAGCGTGGCGAGGCCGATGGAGATCGTCACCTGGAAGGATTGGTCGTCCGGGGACCGGCACGCCATCGCTTCGATGACCCCGCGAATCCGCTCGGCGACTTCGGTGGCGCTGCGGAGGTCGGTTTCCGGCAGGATCAGCAGGAACTCCTCACCGCCGTACCGGCCGACGAAGTCGGTGCCGCGGAGCGCCCCGGTGAGGGCCTGGGCCACGCGCTTGAGGGTGATGTCTCCGGTGGGGTGGCCGTGGTTGTCGTTGACCAGCTTGAAGAAATCCATGTCGGCCATGCCCACGGCCAGCGGGCGTCCGTACCGGAAGGCGCGCCTGATCTCCTGCGCCAGCCGCTCGAAGACCGCCTCCCGCCGCAGCATGCCGGTGAGGCTGTCGTAGGTGGCGGATTCGTAGAGCCGGGCGTTTTCGAACACCATTCCCACGTGGCGGGCCAGGAAACCCAGCATGTCCACCTGCTCGGCCCGGAACTGCTGGCCGCTCCGTTTCCGGCCCACGAGCAGGAGACCGCTGAGCGTCTTGGCGCCGAAGAAAGGCACGACGAGGGCGGCGCCGTAGCGCTCCAGCAGGCCGGCCAGGCGCGTCTCCTTGGCCGTGAGGCGCTCGACGGGGAGCGGTCGCTGGATCTTGCCCAGCAGCTCGATGCCCGGATCCTGCCGGCTGATGATGAGCGGGTCGCCCGCGGGGATCGGCTCGTCGGCGTGAACCACGGCCGCTAGTGGCGACAGGATGCCGGTGGCCGGGTCCAGCGCGAGCACCGCGGCCGACCGCAGTTCGAAGATCTCCTGGAGCTGGGCCACCAGGTGGCGGCCCATCCGGGGCACCTTGCCGTGGGCCGGGAGCTGGCTGGCCAGGTCCATGAGCTGCTGGCGGAAGGCCCGCTGCTCGGGGAAGAACCGCGCATCCACCATGTGCTGGAACACTTCGCGCAGCGGCTGGAAGACCAGGCCCAGCACGAGGGCCGTTCCGGCGAACAGCCAGATCGAGGAGTCGCCGCCGGGCAGGAGCCGGGTGAGCAGGAAGCTGCCGGCGCCCAGCGAGCCGTAGAAGATCAGGACCAGTACGCCCGTGAGGGCGGAGTACATGAGCCCCTTGCGCACCACCACCTGGATGTCGAAAAGCTGGTAGCGGTACATGGCGATGAAAATCGCCAACGGGAAGGGGAAGGCGATGAGCGGCCAGTACGTCTCCAGCCACTCCGGCTGGGGCAGGCCGAGAATACCTGTGGTCGACGTGAAGAGCGCGTAAAGCAGCCACGGCGAAGTGCCGAGAAGAACCAACAGCGCCTGGTGGCGTCCCAGGGGCGTCGGAAAGCGGATCGCCTGGGTGCCGAGGAGGGCCAGCAGCGACAGGGCCCAGACGGGGAACAGGTAAAAATCGATGATGTAGCCGCCGAACGGCAGCGCCCCGAGGAACGACTGCCAGCCCAGCACCAGATTCAGCACGGTCAGCGCGGCGTAAATTCCCAAGCCGATCCCCACGACATAGAAGAGCCGGATCAGCCAGGGGCGCCTGGCTATCCACGGGTGGACGTCGGGGATGGAACTGGCCAGGTGCAGTTCGGTGGCAAACTGGATTCCGGTGAACAGGTAGAACAGGACGACGGTGGCCAGTTCCACCATGGGGCTGCCGATGAGGCTGAACGGCGGCAGGGCGAATTCGAAGGCGATGGCCGCGGTGAAAATGAACAAGAGCAGCTTGCGGGTGTCCGGCGGCGGCAGCAGGAACGCCAGGATGCCGATGCCGAGATACGCCAGCACGATGGCCAGGCTCTCGATGAACTCTCCCCACGGGAACTCGACGCCCGGGCGGATGGTGAGCGTGAGCGTCTCGTCGCCCCGGCGCACCTGTAACTGGGAGGGCCGGCCGGCCTGGTACCCGGCGGCGGCGCGGTCGTACTCGTTGCCTCGGCTCACGGCCTGGCCGTTGACGGCAGTGATCCGGTCGCCGTCGCGGAGACCGCCCTGCTCGGCCGGCTGGCCGGGGGTCACTTCCGTGACGAGCAGCTCGTTGTCGATGCGGATGCCCACGATGCGGTCGGTCCGAAACTTCAATCCCCACCACTGGCTGAACATGAGCAGGGTGGCGAACGCCGCGACCAGGATGACCGCGGTGACGCGCAGTTTGTGAGCGGTGGCCTTGCCGTCTCGTTCCATGGACATTCTGTTCACCGGCTCCACCGGCGGGAATCTCCGCGCCGGCGCTGATTGTGAGTCGTGATCCGATGGTTATTGTATGACTAAAACCAGTGGGCACAATAACTATCTACCGTATTTGTGCCGCAGATCACAAAGTCGCTGTGCTATCGGCGCGGCGGGCCGGTTCGACTTGCGGTAATCGCCGGCCGGCGGGGCGGGCGGCGGCGGCCGGCCCGAAGCCCTTTACCGTCGTGTCCTGTTGTGCCACAATAACACGCAACACGATCCCCCAGGAGGCGTCCCGATGATCGACCGGCGGAATTTCATGCGCGCGGCCGGCTTGGCCGCGGCCGGCTGGCTGCTGCCGGAGGCCGCGGCCCGCGTCCTGGGCGCGCCCCAGCGACCGGTGGCGCCGCCGGCCCCGTGGACGCCGGTCCGCGTGCGGGGCGTCGTGCGGGTGGGCGGCGTCGGCCGGGCGAGGGTCGCCGTGACCGACGGTCTCACCGTCGCCGCCACGGGGGCGGACGGCGCCTTCGAGCTGATCACCACGTCGCGCCGGCCGCATGTCTACCTGTCGCTTCCGGCCGACGCCGGGTTCGACACTCCCGTCGGCGGACCGGTCCGGTTCCACCAGCGCCTGCGGCCCAACGGCGCCGGCGAGGCCGCGGTGGCCTTTGACCTGGCCCCGGCGGGTGTCAACAGCGAACGGCACGCCTTCTTCCTGCTGGCCGATCCCCAGGTGCAGACGCCGGCCGAGGTCCGCCTGTTCCAGACCGAGACGGTCGCGGACCTGAAGGCGTCGGCTGCCCGGCTGGGCGGCCAGCCGTCGTTCGGGGTCTCCGCGGGAGATCTTGTGTACGACCGCCCGGAGCTCCTGTCCGGTTACACGGCGGCGGTGACGGCGACGGGCCTCCCGTTTTTTCAGGTGATGGGCAACCACGACGTGGATCCGGACGCCCGCACCGACGGGCGTTCCGCCGGTCCGTTCCTGCGGGCGTTCGGTCCGGCCCACTACTCGTTCAACCGCGGCGCGATGCACTACGTGGTGCTGGACGACATCCACTGGTTCGGCGGCTACATCGGCTACATCGACCAGTCCCAGTTGGAGTGGCTGGCGGGGGACCTGGCCCTGGTGGAGCCCGGCCGGACGGTGGTGGTGTTCGTGCACATCCCGCCCTACAACGAGCAGCATGTCCGGCACGGCCGCGAGAAGCCGAACCTGGCGGAAGTGGTGGTGAACCGGGAGGCCCTGTATGAGATCCTCGCGCCGTACCGCGCCTACGCGCTGTGCGGGCACATGCACGAGTGCGAATACCTGCGCGACGGCGGGATCGACATCCACATCGGGGGCGCGGTCTGCGGCGCCTGGTGGACGGGGCCGGTCTGCCCCGACGGCACGCCGCGGGGGTATACGGTGTACGAGGTCAGGGGCGTCGAACTGACCCGGCGCTATCAGGCGGTGGGCCGGCCGCCCGACCACCAGCTGCGCGTCTACCCGGTGGGGGGCGATCCCGAGGCGCCCGACGAGATCGTGGCCAACGTCTGGGGCGCCGACCGGAACTGGCGGATCATCGCTTACGCCGACGGGCTGCGCGCCGGCGAGATGGCGCGCCGCGTCGGCCGCGATCCGCTGGCCGTGCAGCTCTACGAAGGCGAGGACCGCCCGGCCAAACACCCGTGGGTGGAGCCCACCCGGACCGACCACCTGTTCTACTTCAAGCCCCCGCCCGACGCCCGCCACGTCGTCGTGGAGGCCACCGACCCGTGGGGCCGGGTGTACACCGAATCGATAAACGTAGATCAGAGATGAAACACTTTTCTCGTTGTCAGCCTTGCTAGAATTGCAGATGGAATTGACGATTACGGAGGTTTCGTGATTCTGTTCCTCTGGTCACTGCTGGGGATTTTTTCCCAGTTGGCGTTCATTCGGCTCTTTACAACCGTGTGCGGTGCAACTGCATACTTTGGAAATATCTTTTTGATTCTCGCCATATTCACCCAAGCGGTTGGGTTCTTCACTCAGCGATTACGTCGTTTCATTTCATTGTTGCCGCTGTTCATCACGCTATCATTCTTTCTATGCATGTGGCTAGGCCGTTTCAATTTAATCCAAACAATGCCTTGGGAATTTCAATGGACAGCCGTTGCCAATATTTATCCGAAAGAATCCGACTTCGACCTGCAATTGGCCATTCTTCTGCTTGGAATCAGCCTCGTGCCCTGCATCATGCTGATTGGAAGCCGGCAGGGTGCCGCTTTATGTGAACGGGGTTATAGGTATGCCGGATATGTCATCATCGCTGCCGGCGGAGTCGCCGGAGCTGTGATTTTTACACTGCAGAATCAGTACTTCCCCGATCTGATCGTGTTGCTAAGTGTGTGGGTGCTCATGACAGGTGGGCTGGTGGCTTGGGAAGTTCGGCGGCCTATATGGATGGCACTGGCCGTGGCGCCCTTACTGGCGGTAATAAGTTCAGGATATGTTTACTCGACCGCCCGCATATGGAGTCCCTATCAGCGGATCGACGCATTCTTTTCCGAATCGTCGGACAAAGTAGTTTTCTTGGCTAATGGATTCTACATCTCCTCCGCCTCACGTCTTCCTGTTGAAAAGATCGATCCTCAAACTCGATTGAACATGTCACTTGCTGTCCCGTGCATCCAACCGGGGGATCGCGTTCTTGTTCTCGGCTCCGGCGGCGGAACAACCGACGTCCGCGAAGCAATCCACGCCGGCGCCCGAGAAATAATCGCTGTAGAGATTGATCCACGGTTCATCGAACTGGGTACATTCGTTGATCCTGAGCGCTCCTATCGCCATCCGAAAGTCCGCGTGGTGATCGCCGATGCCCGGCGCTTCCTCAGCACAGATCGGGGACAGTACGATGTGATTTGGTATAATTTCCTTGATTCGCAGACGAACGCTTCCAACCACCTTCGGTTCCGGCTGGATAGTTTTCTGTACACCGTCGAAGGTGTACGGTTGGCAGTAGACCGATTGAGTGAGCAGGGGACCCTCTGTTTGAATTTTTTCACAGGCACGGAATGGATACAGAAACGAATGTTCGATATTTTGGCTGAGGCATCGGGTTCTCTTCCGCTTGTTTTTATCAACCCGGGAAGGTTGCAGAGCCTGTATGTGTTGACGAAGAATGATTCGATAGCTGGAAGATTTTCACATCTGCAGGATGTGACTTCACATTTCAGGACTTCACCCGGTCTTGTAGCTACTGATGACTGGCCATTCTTGTACAACCGAATGCGGGCGGTGCCCTTGGAGTACGTGCGCTTCCTGGTGGCATTCATACTTCTGCTAGCGACTGTTTTTTTGCTCGGTGAACGCTGGTCGAAGCAAGGGGAAGGAGGCGCGTCAGGTAAGGGAGCGGTATTGGTGTACGCCTTCTTTTCCGGTGCGGCATTCTTTTTCATCGAGATTCGCACCATCTCGGCGCTGGTGCCGGTGGTGGGCTCCACCTACCTCGGCCAGTCGCTCGTGGTGATCGGCATCATCGTGATCTCGTTGCTGGGCACCCTCGCCGCCACCCGCCGGCGTGCCCTGTCGCCCCGCTGGACCTGGGCGCTGGTGTTCGGCGCGCTGCTGATCTCGTTTCTGGGCAACCGGTGGTGTCACCCGCTCAACGGCCGGCTGTTCCCGTCGCTGCCGCTGTTCGTCGCCGGCCTGTTGCTGCCGGTCTTCTTCGCCGGCTACCTGTTCCTGCTTTATCTCAAGCCCATGGACTCGCCGATGGTCCTGTCCATGCAGAAGTGGAACCTGATCGGCGGCGCCCTGGGCGGTCTGGCCGAGTGCCTGATTGTTTACTGGGGGTTTTCCCGATCGCTCCTGCTGGCGGTGGCGTTTTACGCCGCGGGCTTCCTGTTCGCGCTGTGTCACCGGCCGCCGCTGCCACCGGAGGCCGCTGCCGCGGCAGCCGGGGCCCCTTCCGGCACGGCGCCTTGAAGCGCCGGATCCGTGTGTGGCCTGCCGGTGGCGGCACAGTGAGGTTACAATGAATGCGCTGCTGGTCTATCCGCAGTACCCCGACACGTTCTGGAGTTTCCGGCACGTGCTCAAGTTCGTGAAGAAGAAGGCGGCGTTCCCGCCCCTGGGCCTGCTCACGGTGAGCGCCATGCTGCCGCCGGAGTGGGAGCGGCGGCTGGCGGACCTGAACGTGGCCGAGTTGACGGACGAGCAACTGGACTGGGCCGACCTGGTGTTCGTAAGCGCCATGCTGGTGCAGGGCGACAGCGCCCGCGAGGTCATCGCGCGGTGCCGCCGGCGCGGCAAGCGGGTGGTGGCCGGCGGCCCGGCCTTCACCACCAGTCACGCGGCGTTCGACGGCGTGGACCACTTCGTGCTGGGCGAGGCGGAGTTGACCCTGCCGGTGTTCCTGCGGGACCTGGCCGCCGGTTGTCCCCAACCGGTCTACGTGGCGGATGGGTTTCCCGACATCGCCCAAACCCCGGCGCCCGACTGGCGGCTGCTGAATTTCCGGCACTATGCCACCATGGCAGTGCAGTACTCCCGCGGCTGCCCGTTCGACTGCGAGTTCTGCGACATCATCGTCATGAACGGCCGCGTCCCGCGGACCAAGACCCCGGCGCAGGTGCTGCGCGAGCTGGACGCCCTGTACGCCGCCGGCGGCCGGGGCGCCTTGTTCTTCGTGGACGACAACTTCATCGGCAACAAGGCCCGGGTCAAGGAACTGCTGCCGGAGATCATCCGCTGGCAGAAAGCGCACGACTACCCGTTCCGGCTCTTCACCGAGGCCAGCCTGAACCTGGCCGACGACCCGGAGCTGCTGAGTCTGATGAGCGCGGCGAACTTCTTCCGCGTGTTCCTGGGCATCGAGACACCGTGCGCCGACAGTCTGCGCGAGTGCGGCAAGACGCACAACCTGGGGCGCAACATGGGCGAGAGCGTCCGGATCATCCAGCAGCACGGCCTGCAGGTGATGGGCGGCTTCATCGTGGGGTTCGACCACGACCCTGACACCATCTTCGAAAGCCAGATCCGGTTCATCCAGCAGGTGGGCATCGTCACGGCCATGGTGAGCGTGCTCACGGCGCTGCCCCAGACGCGCCTCTGGCACCGGCTCAAGGCCGAGGGGCGCCTGCTCAGCGCCGCCAGCGGCGAGAACACCGACGGCAGCCTGAACTTCGTGCCGCGGATGGACCGGGAGCGCCTGCTGGAGGGCTACCGGCGCATCGTCACGACGCTGTATGCGCCGCGCAACTACTACCGCCGGATCCACACCTTCCTCAAGACGTACCGCCCGACGGTGCGGGGAAAGCCCTCCTGGGAAGACTTCAAGGCCTTGCTGCGGAGCATGTGGCGGATCGGGGTCTGCTCGAAGAGCTGCCTGTTGTACTGGCGGCTGCTGGTCCAGACGGCGCTCACCCGGTTTCGCGCCTTGCCCATCGCCGTGGAGATGGCCATCTACGGCCTGCACTTCCAACACGTTGCCCGTCATACCTTGGCCCCGGCCCGCCGGAGGCATCCTGACTGTGATAAGTGATTTGTTATCTGAGGGTTGAACAACCAGATCGGCTGTGCTATACTGATATTGGTTCAATAAAGCCGGATTTACCGGAAATCACCCAAAGGTTGGTGTTATGCGTAAAGCCAAAACCACGGCCAAGGCTGCGGCCCCGTCCGCGTCAAAGGATCCAGCCGTACTGCGTATGGAGACAATCCTGACCCCGTCCACCACCATCGTCGGGAACGAGGTGCTGTCGGACGTGCTGGAACTGGAAAAACCCCGCTTCGTGGTCGACTCCGACCGGTACCTGAACATGCTCTGGGAAGCCAATCCGGACATGCACGAACTGCTCCGTGCAGCCGAGTCCCTGACGGCGGCGCGCGAGGCGGTCTACATTTTCCTGGAACGCTCCGAACGCAAAATATTCGACGTGGACAACGAGTTCCACATTCTGGAGAAGGCCACCGTCCGTGAAGCGATCCGGGTGTTCCGCTCCATCATCGGACCCATCAACGAGAAGCGGACCCAGGTGAGCGCCCTCGACTGTCTCTGGAAACTGGCCCGAGACCGGCGGGAGGAATTGCAGTGGGATGTCTCGGCGGGATTTCTCATGGAATTCATCCACCTGTTTCGGGGCATCGCCGGCAAGTCCAATATCTATCGTGAGCACGAAGGGATAAAACGCGGCCTGCCCGATTTCCTTCGCCTGGAGGGGCGTGCCGCCGCCCTGGCCCGCTGCGAGATATTGGACGACATGGCCGGAACGGTTCGTAAGTACTTCCGCCGGTACCCGTCCGGCCTGGAGCCGGACATCGTCACCTGGCGCAGACAGAACCGGCAACGGATTCTGCGCTATTTCGGCGGGTCCGAATCGGACTGGTCCGACTACCGCTGGCATCTGCGACACGTGATCAAGACGCCGGAGCCGCTGCTGGAATTGCTGGACGTGTCCCACGAGCAGAAGGAGGCGGTCCGCAAGGCGGCCCGGTACCGGATCCCCTTCGGCATCACCCCGTATTACCTGAGCCTGATGGATCGCAACCCGGCCATCGGTTACGACCATGCCGTTCGCGCCCAGGTACTGCCGCCGCTGGACTACATCGAACAGATGGCCGGCCACCGGCAGGACCGGAAGACGGTGTTCGATTTCATGGGCGAGTACGACACGTCACCGGCGGACCTGGTCACCCGGCGCTATCCGCTCATCTGCATCCTGAAACCGTACAATACCTGTTCCCAGATTTGCGTCTACTGCCAGCGCAACTGGGAAATCGATGAGTGTATGGCTCCCGACGCTCTCGCCGACGATGCGCAGATCGAACGGGCGATCCAGTGGATCGCCGATCACTCGGGCATCGGCGACGTCCTGATCACCGGCGGGGATCCGGCGGTGATGGACGACGCCCTGCTGGACCGGATGCTGCAGGCGTTGGCGCGGGTGGATCACGTCTACCGCATTCGGATCGGCACCCGCACGCCGGTCGTGCTGCCGTGCCGCTGGACGCCTGAACTGGTGGACCTGCTGGCTCGCCATCATGTCCCCGGTCGCCGGGAGGTCGCCGTGGTCACTCATTTCAGCCATTCCTACGAGATCACGCCCGAAGCCCGGGATGCCGTGCAGGCCATCCGCCGGCGCGGGATGGGTGTTTACAACCAGCAGGTTTTCACCGTGGAAAATTCCCGGCGGTTCGAAAGCGCCAAGCTCCGGGCCGATCTCAAATCGATCGGGGTGGATCCATACTACCTGTTCAACATGAAGGGCAAGAAAGAAACTCGGCGGTTGATGGTGCCCATAGCCAGGATTCTGCAGGAACGCAAGGAGGAAGCCCGGTTGTTGCCGGGGCTGGATCGGACCGATGAGCCGGTCTTCAATGTGCCCAAGATGGGCAAAAACCACCTTCGGGCCGGCCAGGACCACCGGCTGGTGATGGTCATGCCCGACGGTTCCCGCGTGTACGAACTGCACCCTTGGGAAAAGAACATCTCGCCGATGCCTCCCTATAACTACGTTGACGTGCCTATCTACGACTACCTGGAAGAGCTGGCCGCCCGGGGCGAGAATATCCGAGACTATCGCACGATCTGGTATTACTACTGAGCGTGGATGCGCGCATTCCTTATATTCGGGCCGGGGCGCCGGTCAACATGCGGATTCGGCCAGCGCCCCCGCGCGTCCGCGCTTTCCCCATCGCCGTGGAGATGGCCATCTACGGCCTGCACTTCCAGCGGGTGGCCCGCCGCGCCGCCCAACCTCCCTCGACGCGAGTTTGATCCGATTCGATCACAACGGGAATCGGCAAGGCGGCAAGCCGGCGAATCGGCGAACCGGTTAACCGGCGAACCGGCGCTGCTTTGGCTTTCCGCGGGACGCGGGCGCCGGGAGCTAACAGTGATTGGTGAACAGTAAACAGTAAACAGTAAACAGTGAACCGTGAGGCGCAGGGACCAGGAACTGACGGGGGCAACGATCCCACAATCCTGCCGGCGCGTTCCGCGCAAATCTAGAGCGGCGTCATGCCGCCGCACTCCAGACCGCCGCGCCGCCTGTTTGGAGTGCGCCGACAGGTCTGCGCTCTGGATTCCCGCGGGACGCGGGCGCCGGGATTTTGCTTGGTTCGCCTCACCGTACTCCGCGATTTTGCCCTGCGCGTCCCGCGCCCATCCAGAGCGGCGTCATGCCGCCGCACTCCAGACCGCCATGCCGCCGCATTACGACCCGCCGGGCCATACGGCGCGGCCGTCGGGCGCCCGCCGGCGCACCACCAGGTTCGGCCAGCGGGGCGGGTAGGGCCGGCCGTACTCGCTCCAGAAGCGCAGCTCCATGGCGCGGCGGGGGCAGACGTTGATGCAGCCGAGGCAGAGGGTGCAGGTGCCCCGGGCCCGGGGGCGGCCATCCTTCATGTAGAGGCGCTGCGCCGGGCAGAAGGCGACGCAGATCCCGCAGCCGTTGCAGCGGCGGCGCCAGGCGTAGTTGCGGTACAGGGGGGTGTCCACCCATTTGTTGTCGATCAGGATGCCGCCGATGAACAGCGGCAGGGGCCAGATCAGAAACGGATATCCGGCCGGCTCGCCCCGGCCGAAGGCGGTGCCGTGCGCCCGGACGGCGGCCGCGTCGGTGGGCAGCGGCACGAGGCGGTCCAGGAAGCGCCACAGGGCGCGCGGTCCCCACCGGAAGGTCGCCACGTTGAGGGGGTAGACGCCCCACGACCGCCCGACGGGGCGCCACCCCTTGCACCGCAGGATGAGCCACAGCAGCAGGTGGGCGTTTTCGGGGCCGCCGGCGCAGCAATAGAGCACGTACGCCGGCCGCCCGCCGCCCCGGGGCAGACCGCGGAGCAGCCAGGCCAGCATGGGCCAGGGCGGCTTGAAGCCGTAGACGGGAAAAGCGACCACCAGCGCATCGCCCGTCAGCTCCGCCTGGAAGTCGCGGTAGTAGTGAAAGCGGTGGACTGTCACCTGTGCGCCGGCTGACTTCATCCCGTCAACGAATTGCTGCGTCAGGTGCATGGTGTTTCCCGACGCCGAGTTCACCACCACGTCCACGCGGCGGGGCGGGGTGCGCGCCCCGGCGGTCAGGTTCAGCGTCGCGATGGCCAGGGTGAGCGCGGTGGCCGCGACCACGGCCCACGCGCCCCAGCCGGCGATCGGCGCGGTTGAGGCGATCAGCAGCGCCGGGCCGGCCGCGGCGGCCGCGATGGCTGCGGCCCGCATGAGCCGTGGCGGGGCCCAGCCCGCGAACAGCGGCACGGCGGCGACCAGCGGGAGGAAGCGGACCGCGCCGCCGCCCAGCAGGTCGCCGAGCCAGAACACGGTGTAGAGTTCGAGGACGGCCGGGAGGGAGCGGTACTTCAGGCCGAGAAAGGCCACCGCCGCCACCCGCCACCAGAAGGCGTCGGCGGCGGGGTCCCACGCGGCGATCCTCAGGATGGCGGCGGCGAGGAGCAGGCCCGCGAGGAAATAGAGCCAGGACAGTAGTGCCGATCCGGCAGGACGACGAGCGCCGTTCACATCGACATTGACTTCCATGCGCCTCTCGTATGCGCGGAGTGCATGCTCCTGTTGCCCGGGTCCCGGCGGAACCGACCCGGTGCTTCCAAAATCATGGAGGGCAAGGAGCACAAGGCTGACATTGTATCCCGGTGTGGGTTATCTTCCAAGTGATGGTAACGGTGAACGGCCGCGCCAGCGGCCGCGGCGTGTAGCCCGGGCCGCGAGGCCCGGGTGACCGGAAACAGACGGCCGGGGCGAGCCGCGCAGCGGCGGCGGAAAAGGGGCCGAGACAAGGACACGGCGAGAAAATGGATGTCCCCATTTACCACGGGGAGAAAATGGATGTCCCAATTTGCCCAACCATCAGCCAACACCCGCTCGTGTGTCGGCGCCGAGGCCCGGCCGCGCCAGCGGCCGCGGCATGTAGCCCGGGCCGCGAGGCCCGGGTGACCGGAAACAGACGGCCGGGG
>Ga0068711_1001278_pt1 | contig 15280 bp, 7 predicted proteins | sample MTBAKMMethaMetaG_FD_62224 | JGI IMG/M metagenome (GOLD analysis project Ga0068711, IMG submission 62224) | Enrichment culture microbial communities from Arthur Kill intertidal strait, New Jersey, USA, that are MTBE-degrading - MTBE-AKM (Arthur... | ecosystem: Environmental > Aquatic > Marine >...
TGGTGCAGGTGACGTAGTAGGCGGCAAGGGCGAATGCCATGCTCGGCATCCGGCAGGTGACGATCTCGGCATCCTGTGCCTCGAGCCGGGTGATAGCCTCCCAGACCACGGCGGCCACCCTGGGATCCACTCCTTCGCCGAAGAACTCTTCCGGGACCCCAATCTTCAGGCCCCGGATGGCCGGGTCCGGAGTATGCCGGTAGGGGCAGGATATGGTGGTCGAATCACGGGGGTCGTGGGTGGTGAGGATCTCCATCAGGAGCGAGACGTCCTCCACATTCCGGGCCATGGGCCCGATCTGCTCGAGGGAGTTGGCGTAGGCGATCAGACCGTACCGGGAGACTCTCCCGTAGGTGGGTTTGAGTCCCACGATCCCGCAGAAGGCTGCCGGGCAGCGGATTGAGCCGCCGGTATCTGTCCCGAGCGCCATCCGCACCATACCGGAGGCGACCGCAGCAGCGCTCCCGCCCGATGAGCCGCCCGGCACGCGGCCTGGGTCGGCCGGGTTCAGGGTAGGGCCAAAGGCGCTGTTTTCGGTGGTGGTGCCCATCCCGAACTCGTCCATGTTGGTCTTGCCGACAATGGCCGCCCCTTCCCGCTTCAGCAGGGTTACCACGTGGGCATCGTAGGGAGGGATGTAGCCAGTGAGGATCCGGCTGGCGCAGGTGGTGGGGATTCCCCGGGTGGAGATATTGTCTTTGACCGCAACCGGGATTCCCGAGAGCCGGCCGGGTCCGGTCTCTGCCTCGGAAAGGGTTGTGATGAAGGCGTTGTACCGGTCATCGGGAGAGAAGGTGACGGATGCCACTCACATCACCCGCGGGGCACGGAAGAACCCGTCTTCGGCATCCCTGGTATTGGCCAGCACCTCGTCCTGGGGGAACGAGGGCTCGATCTCGTCCTCCCGGAATACATTGGCGAGTTCCTGCTCCCAGGCCCCGGTCACTTCGACCTGGTCGAGGATATCAAAGTAGTCGAGAATCTCGTTGAACTGCCCGGTGAACTCGGGAAGCTCCTCTTTCGTGATCCCGATATCGGCAAGCATCGCGATGTGCTCTACATCTTTCTCTTCTATCATAGACGCTCATCCCCGGTCCGGTCTCTTTTGATCTAAGTACCCTTGCAAAGACCGTTTATAACCATTGGTACGTGCCATCTTCCGGAACACCTTCCAGATCCCGGTCCCGTAATGCATGGCCTTCTTCTCGTACCAGGCGATTTCAGGGGGGATATGCCGGGCAGCGACATTCCGTAGCGGTTTTTTCCGCACCCCGTCCCGCACCTTCTCTGCTGCCGGGATGGCCCGGGCAGCGCGCACAACCCGGACATCCAGGTAGGGCAGGGAGAGGAGGGTCCCGTTCAGGCCGGCGGCGGTCTGGTCGCGGAGGGCCTGGCGCCGGAGACCGGTGAAATCATGCTCGAGCTCCCGCTCCAGGTCGGGTGAGAAGAGGTACCGGGCATACCCGCCAAAGAGTTCATCGGCACCCTGCCCGGACAGGACCCGCTCGTGGCCGAGCTCCCGGGCCACCCGGGTGATCAGGTACTGGGTCACGGCGATGGCAGCATCGGTGGGGTCCGGGTCGGGGATGACCGGGAGCACGGCATCGAGCGCCTCGCGGACGTCGCGTTCGGTGAGCTCCACGAAGGTGCAGGAGAGGTCCATCAGTGCTGCCGCCCGCCGGGCATGGGCGAGGTCGTGCGATCCTGCGAGCCCCACTGCAAGGCAGGGGCGGCCGGAGAGGAAGGCGACCAGGGAGGAGTCGACCCCTCCGGAGAAGGCGCAGATCCCCTCGTCGCTCCGCAACCGGACAGCGGCAAGAATGGCCTCGTCGAGCCCGGTCTCCGGTGGATCGGGCCGGATCCCGCAGACCATCTTCCCGTTGCAGACCACCGCCCCGGGTTCGATGTCGCCCGGTACAATACCGTAGAGATCCCGTGCGGTGCACCCGTCCCAGGAAAGGAGGAACTCGCCGCCGAACCGGCTGACCTGATCAGGGTGGTCTGCGAGAATCACCTCAAGCTCCGGAAGCGTGAGCCGCCGCCCCCCGTACTCGACCCATCCCCGGAGCTTCACCCGGCCGACCACCACATGAGTCTCATCAGCCTGACAGCTGGCACGAGCTCCTTGATACCCTTTGTGGATGGGCCGCGAAGCTTCATTGCCCTCCCGGTCAAACCACCGGGCATGGGGTGCGTGATTGCCGTTGATCTCGGTGCGACGAATACGAGAGCGGCGGTTCTTGACAATAACGGACGAATAGGGAAGAAGACTGAGGCAAAGACCCCTGGAGGCGGAGCCGATCCGGCAATCCTCACCGGGTTCCTCTCCGGCCTGATCAGGCAGGTGCGCGGGGCCACCCTCCCGGACGATATCGCCGGCATCGGGCTCTCGGTGGCCGGGCCGGTCGACATCCGGCAGGGGATCCTGCTCAACCCGCCGAACATGCCGTTCCGGGATGTATCGCTGACCGGCCCGCTGTCAGAGGAGTTCGGGATTCCGGTGCGGATGGTCAACGACTGCCATGCCGGCATCCTCGGTGAGATCTCCTACGGTGCAGCGAGGGGGAGGCAGAACGTGGTGTACGTCACTCTCTCCACCGGAATCGGTGCCGGGGTGCTGGCAAATGGCCGGATCCTGCTCGGCCGGGACGGGAATGCCGCAGAGGTCGGGCACTTCCACGTCGACGACACCTACGATCTCACCTGTGGCTGCGGGCATTCCGGCCATTGGGAGGGGTACGCTTCCGGGAAATACCTCCCCTGGTTCTTTGCCCAGTGGTGTCACTACCACGGCAAAGCGCACTGGGGCCCGGATACGGCGGAGGAGATCTTCCACTCGGCCCGGGAGGGCGATGACGATGTCTGCCGCTTCCTCGGGGACCTCTCCCGGATCAACGCCCGGGCGGTATCCGATGTGATCGTCGCCTACGACCCGGAGCTGATCATCTTCGACGGCTCGGTGATGCGTTCCAACGCCGATATCCTGTTCCGGCCGATGATCGATGCCGTCGATCGGTATCTGGAGCTGCCGGAGATGGTCATGACCGATCTTGCCGGCGATGCACCGCTGCTCGGGGCCTCGGTAATCGCCCGGGGGTATGATACTGAGTATGGAAACTTCGTGGCCATGGTTGAGTGAGAACCGGCAGGGAATCGGGGTTTGACAAGAAAGCTCGCACTCCTTTCACCCCGTTCAGGGATGTGAAATCCCCCAACTTATCTCTTTTCAAGCAATGCGAAAAAGAAAAAAATCAGGGTGGATTTCACGCCGGGGCGAAATGGATCACCTGGTCATAGAGGACCTCGTTCCAGGCCGGCCCGATCCCCGTCTCCCGCTCGACATATGCCCGGAATCCGATGAGGACCGGAGCATCCTCCGGAATTCCGGAGCCGCCACAGCAGGAAGGAACCTCGGTGCATCCCGCCTCACCGTTGCAGTTCCGAGCAAACTTCCATGCGTAGAGAAGCCCGGCATTCCTGTTTCCGGGGAGATAGGAATCAGCGGAACCGGCATAATCAGCATCGGTCACTGCAACGACGCCGTTTAATGCCTCCGTCCCGTAGACAGCAACGTTTGTGTACACAACTTTGCCGCTCTTCTGGTGGTTGACCCCGTAGACGATGATGAATTCATCATCTGTCAGCGTGTAGTTGCCGTTCCGTAAATAGATCGTATCCCGGTTATCACCCAGGGTATCGACTTCCCGCTGGAGACCGTCATACCCTTCGAGAATCCAGATCGTGGACTTGTTCTCGGAAATAACCATTCCGTCTCCCTGCCGGGCGATAATGGCTTCCCGGAGCGCTTGCTGGTCCTGCATGAGATCAAGCTCACTGGTATCTCCAGTCCCCCTCACGATGAGCGGCGGCACGCCATACGGCTGTTGTGTGTGCGATGTATTCGGTGTGAGCCGAAGGACGGTGCCGGGAGTATTGTTCATATATTCGTTTCCGAGCGTCTCGTTCGCAAAGAAGGCCAACCGGTGGATGAAGGTGATGGTGTCAGAAGTGTTCTCTGTCCCCATGCGGATGAGTCCGGAGGGTATGATATCATCATTCATCATATTCGCGGAATACCCTGCCATGAGGGCAGCTCTCCTGACCCGCTCATTGGTCCCCTGGTCGGCGGTGGTAATGATCATGACCGGTTTGTCGTACGGGCCGGAATAGATTTTCCCGGGAGAAAGTCCGGTGTTGATGCGGAAGTTGCTGATTGTGTCCCCAAGACTGGCAAAGATCCGCTGGTAATTATTCTGTTCGGGGAACCAGCGGGTTGCGATGTAGCTCCGGTAGCTGAAATATTTCACTTCCGGGGGTGTTGGTCCGACGTATACAATCGCCTCGTCCGGTTCCATGAAGTAATCCAACCAGAGGCCTTTGTTCGCCGGGTTGACGGGAGCATCGGACACCCTGCCACCGTAGACAAGGCCCGGGTATGGCGGGAGCTTATAGGCAAGGTATGGGGCGCTTGGATTATTCGCGTAACAGCTGGGGATGATGCCTGCATCATACATGGCGAGGACATCGAACTTTTCCAGCTTTCCCTGCTGCACGGTGAATCCTTCCCGCTGCAGTGATGCGATGAAGGAGTCAATCTTTTCCGATCCAGGTGTTTCGGGAGACAACGTCACGTAGATGAATTTCTCCTGGCCGGCACTCACCGCGGCCGTCCGGTTTACGGCCCGATATCCGGTTTTGGAGACCGTGACCGTATACTCTCCTGGTGACAGGCCCTCCACCACCAGCGGAGTTACCCCTTTTTCCTCTCCGTTGACCATGACCGTGGCCTGGGAGGGGGAAGACTGGATACGCAGGCTCCCGTAGAGCGGCTGAAGGGTTGCGGTGACTGTCGAGGGTAATCCGGGATGGATGGTCACGTTCTTTTCAAAAGGAGAATACCCTTCCTTTTCGAGGGACAGGGCGTACTCACCAGGATCAAGACCGGAGACACTGCTCGGGGTCACCCCGTGTTCCTCACCATCAAGGATGACGGTTGCTCCGGAAGGGAACGATAAAATGCTGAGGGAGCCTGCCTTCAACGGGGTCATAGTGGGAACGGGTCCGGTCCCCGGCCGGTCGGCACGAACAATGAAGATCGACAGGGTCTGGGGTCCGGTCATTCCCCCGGTTGCGTTGGGGCAGAGCCGGGATGAGGCACTCCCTGACACGAAGCTGATGTACAGGCCGGACTGGTCGAGCGGGTCACGGTACTGGATGTCCTCACCCGGGAGGAGCATCCCGTTCCAGACCTCCACACCGTCCCGGAAGATGGTGAGGTTTGCCGAAAGCGCCGGGCAGGTCGAACCGGGGCAGTTCCCACAGTCGGGTTCTGTCACCGCAGTCACAGAATATCCACTGATGAGAGGGGCTGGGAGGGAGCCAAGGTCACCGACGAGTCCTGTGGCAAAGTACCCTTTTTCTTCATAGACGGGCACCAGCACCCCGATCCCCGTCCAGTGACCCCCCGGAATGCCAAGACTTGATGCTTCCACTACCTGTCCTGAGCGGACCACGGTGAAGGTCGCATCAGAAGGAACTATTCCGGTTATTGGGAGAGGGGTGATTGCCTGCCAACCGCAGGTTATCGTGTCATTGTCATAAGAACAGCGCCACTGGTGAGTGGCAAGCAGGGAGAGGTTCCCGCTCCCGGCATCAGTGCCGGTCACATATCCCCGGAAGGTGAACGGCTGCAGGCTTGCCTCTGCCGGTAAGCAGCAGGCGCACAGTGCCAGGATGAAGAGGACCGTGGCAAAAGAACGGATTGATATCATGACATCATCTCCACCGGATATCACCGGTATCATATAGTGAACCGGTTATCAGGAATGGTATAAATGAATAGTGGAATTGGGAATCTCTGGCAAGATGAACGGTGAGGTTCCGGTCTTACCTGAACATTATCAAACTAATTCCGGTACCGATCTTGTCCTCGGACATCTCCCGAGAGAAGTTCTTTGCCGATCTTTCGAGCAGTTGAACGAGGATGAGTGAGAGAACAACGCCATACCCGCATCACAGGAAATGGGAGACGTGGAACCTGTTCGGGTGTTGAAGAAAAATTCCCAGGGGGATATTTACCCCCATTTATTGATTCAGAAAAATCCCGGTTTACTCATGAATGATGCGAGCAGGGATTGTTTTTGCGTTGAAATTGTTGTCAGAGAGCTGAACAGTTCCGCCTTTGTTATTGGCAGGGGCAGGGGCATAACCAGCTCCACCGGTTCCAACGTAGGAGTCTCATTCTCAGAGGTGTCAGTCTCATCGGTTATTTTTTTAAGTGTGGTAGGATCGAGAGGGCCGCTAATATAGAAAGGCCAGTTCTCCGGCAACGGACCGAATGGGCTTAATTTGTTCATATACCCTTCCGGGGATCCGGTCCAGGTGGGAATGTTTATCTCTGTCGGATCGGTCACAAATCCGCCGCTGCTTATTCCAACCAGCAGGCCGGCAATAATTGCAAGGATAACTCCATATTTCATCATGATCATCACCATGTTCTTCCTGTTCTCCGGTATCCACCAGGCACTCCTTTGACAGGACAGGAGTCCCGGTTTCCTACCGGGTTTGTTATTCGCATATCATTAAATTCTTTCTTGTATTGACAATTACCGTATATTCCGGGTTCTCTCTTCTTACTGAGCGGTTCAATGTTCCATCCTTCATGGAGGACAAACTGACCTGTATCGGGAGCTGCTCCCGGAGATGATTCCCGTTGACGCAGCCCTGCCATAACCTGTCGGAGCCGGAGGGCCCTTCAATCACAGCAGTTCAGGAGAACAGCAGTTCAGGAGAAACGACGGGATTTAAGGTACCGGGCATCATATGTACAGCGTGAGCGAGGGTATCTAAGCCTGGCCAACGGAGCCGGACTTAAGATCCGGTCTCGAAGGAGTCCGTGGGTTCAAATCCCACCCCTCGCACCAGGTATAACGTTCTCCCTTTTAATTGGTTAAATCAGAAAAATAGTGAATCTCCTGCCTTCGTTTATTACTTTCACCCACCTTGTGGCCGAGTCTGTCGATTCAAGAAGAGGGAATACGGAATCGTAAGGTGAGGACCCTCCTCAAATCAGGTGTCCAAGCTGCGGATCGATATGTGGGAATGTCACTATCATCTCTGTCGTGCAATCTTCCCGGTTTCCAAACACCGTGCAAGAGGCCAGATGATGTTAGTCGCTGGAGAGGAGTATCAGTACCTGGCAAATCAATGAAAGAACAGATCGAAATCTCTTTGATATTATCATACTATTCAGGTCTGTTCTGCAACGGCCATTCAACCCGTCTTGTGCACCATGGGTTCCTATCAGGGAAACTCATGAAAGACGGATTCTGTGCAGGACAACCCTCCGTGCGAGTACTGCAACTCGCGCCACCTTGAATGCCTGGTCACCTTGGTCTCCCATTTTCACCGAGGTGACAAAGGCTATATTTTGGGGTGTAATCAGGAAATTTATTGGATTGGAGTAGTACTAAACCCATAGAGGGTATCTGGACCATTCTCCATAATCACCCAATAACCCTTGAACGGGAGAAGTTCTCTTGATTGGCCACCCCGTGCATACCCCCATCCCGGTTGATTGAGAGCTGGAGAGATAACAATGGTATACCCTATTCCACCTGGGGTTTGATCAATGCTCACCAGAGCCTGATCGAGGAGTGTTGCTGAAAATCCAGCACTACCGGAACATCCCACATCAGTACAATTTTCAGCAATTGAAAAAGCTGGTGCCGGTCCGACCAGATTGATTCCTTGGGTTAATGTTCGTGAAGGAGGTGTTGAAATGCTGTCTGAAGCAACTATTACCGTTGATGCACCCATCCCACTCTTCACTTTAACGAAGTAAGCATAGAGTGGCTCAATGACCATTCCCTGATTAGGAATATACCATTGCGTTCCATTCCATCCGAGAATGACACTTATGTTCTGAAGAGAATCCGTGTCAAATATGGTATCAAACTGCGCGTGGCTGGTATTAAGCCGGACGGGAGTTGAAAATAAATTCCAACCTGATTCGAGGTGGACAAAAAATGTTTTATCTGGTTCGGATTGAGGGGGGGTATTGTTAGTCAGAGGCAGATAATCGATATTATCCGTGGATAGGTTATATTGAGCATCGCAGATACCATCGGAATTTGAATCGTTGCACGTCTGTGAATATCCTTTTCCATTGGGTTTCGCCCAATAATTTCCGGCAACATATTGACCGGAAATAATATTTTGACCGGATACTTTGGTGGTATTCCAGGTATTTTCTCCGGAATTTTCGAAATCTGCATTGACTGTATTATTAAAAAAATTGTTGAAAATCGTATTAGTATCTGAGTCCATGATATATATTCCAGCTCGAGAACTCCGTTCGATGACATTCTCGCTGACTATATTATTTCTCGTTCCTTTAAGGAAAATCCCCTTCCAGTTATCGGAAAAAATGTTATCTGCGATGAATGACTCATCGGATAAGTAATTATTGATTCCATATTCATTGTTATCAAATGTATTTTGATTTATTTTATTATTTGTTGAATCCCATAAACGAACTCCCATTTGTGCATTTTTTATTATATTGAATTGAAGTTCATTATTGTTTGATTCAAAGAGTAGAATTCCTGCAAAGATGCTATTTTGAATATTATTGCCAGTGATTAAACTGTCTTGAACATCGTCAAGGAAGATACCTTCGTAATAATTTGAAATTTTAAAATTACTAATTGTAACATTATCACTTTGAATTAAAATTCCCCTATCTTTAAGGCAATTCTCGCATGCAGTTATTGTGTGTCCTCCCCCATCAACATAAACATCGTCAGATGTAATTAATAGACACGGACTCCCGAAGGGAAGATCACGTCCGGTTAAATTTCCGAATAAATCGGTATTAACTTCATAATATCCCGATTCATTTATTTCACGGCAACCGAAAATACCCGGTTGGGTGTAGGTGGTAGCTGATGCTGATTCACAAATAAAAGAAAAGGAGATTAAAATGAGAAAACAGAACAAAATTTTCATATGAAAGTTATTGTTCAAATCGCCGTTCTGTTGCTGAATATTATAATTTAGGTTAGATGACAAGATGGCCCTCCATTTATAAAGATATTTACTATAGTCAATTTAATATTTGTCCTAAAATCCGCCGGCAAAACCAGGGGGAAAAGATAATACAAAAAAAGGGACGAAATTGATACTAATATTCATAAAAATTAACGTTTTTTAGGGTTCAATATATGTCATTTGAGTTTCACCTTTGATGATTTTATAACTTATTCAGCAATTCGATAACTCTCACCCGCCCTTTCGTCACGCCGGAGATAGGCAAGTATCCCCCTCTCTCCTCACCCTCCGGGCCGGGCTCCTCCTCCCCCTGAAGGAAGAGGCAGTGATCAGAATACCCCCTCTTCGGGGAAGGAAGTGCACGGGCAGCAGCGAGGACGCACCCAGTTACCGAGCAGAACGAGGTCGCGGTGCTGACGAGCGTAGGAGGAGGGCAGAGGTGTCGGCGATGCCCTCACTGCGTTCGGTGGCTGTCTCCACTTTGCTGGCTTATTGGTTCAACAGGATGGTTGACGGTCGACCGTGCTCGTCTCTACTTCGTTCCGCTTGCACCGTCTCTCTCTGATCTCTCTTCCTGGACTGAGCAGCGGTAGACGCCCGTGGTTTCGTCGCCGGCTCCTCACCACCGGCTGCCTGGACCCGCTCGTCGCAGACCGTTGAGACGGACTGCTCGTCGCTATGAGCCGGGACCTCTTGGCAGCCTTGGATGAACCCTCCTTCATGCTTTTCCCGGGCAAGTACCCGGAGGGTCGAGCCGGGCGGCATAAGCTGCCGATTGGAGAGCAGCCGCTGAGCGGAGCAGTAAGGCGGGTGCAGGCAGTCTCTATTGAAATAGCACTAAGCAGGAAAATCCCATTTTAAGCAGAAGATGTCCGGTTTGTTGACCTGTCGAACGACGACAGGTTTTTTAAATAATATAATAATATTAAAAATATTATCCGAAAATTATTACAAGGTGATTTTATTTGAGCAAAGTTCGTGTTTTCATTGCTATTATTTGTGTACTGCTGTTTTATGGGATGTTTATTACAGTCGCATCGGCTGTTGGTCCACCGGAGATTGAGTGGGAGCGAGCGCTCGGGGGGATTGGGAATGACGATGGGAACGGAATCAGCCCGACAGAGGACGGCGGCTATATCCTAGTCGGAGGGACGTTTTCCTCGGACGGAGACGTGAGCGGGAACCACGGATCCAATGATGCCTGGGTGGTGAAACTCACATCTGCTGGAACTATCGTATGGCAAAAGTGCCTAGGTGGGAGTGAGGATGACTATGGGGCAGACATCAGCCCGACAGAGGACGGTGGCTATATCCTAGTCGGAGGGACATCTTCCTCGGACGGAGACGTGAGCGGGAATCACGGATCCGATGATGTCTGGGTGGTGAAACTCACATCTGCTGGAACTATCGTATGGCAAAAGTGCCTAGGTGGGAGTGAGGATGACTATGGGGCAGACATCAGCCCGACAGAGGACGGCGGCTATATCCTAGCCGGAGGGACATCTTCCTCGGACGGAGACGTGAGCGGGAATCACGGATCCGATGATATCTGGGTGGTGAAACTCACCGCTGCTGGAACTATCGCATGGCAAAAGTGTCTCGGTGGGAGTGAGGATGAGAAGGTAGGAAGGATAAGCCAGACAGACGATGGCGGCTTCATACTGGTTGGATATACATCATCCTCGGACGGAGACGTGAGCGGGAACCACGGATCCAATGATGCCTGGGTGGTAAAACTCACGTCTGCCGGATCCATCGCGTGGCAAAAGTGCCTTGGCGGAAGCTACCCTGAGACTGGGCAGAGTGTCAGCCAGACAGAGGACGGCGGCTACATTCTAGTCGGAAGTGCACTCTCCTCCTTAAATTATGGAGATGTCTGGGTAGTGAAACTCACGCCTGCTGGAACAATTACGTGGGAGAACTCATTCGGCGGAAGCTATTTTGAAATCGGGCAGAGCATCAGCCAGACAGAGGACGGCGGCTACATCCTGATTGGATATACATCCTCATCAGATGGGGATGTGAGCGGGAACCACGAATATGGATATGCTGATGTCTGGGTGGTAAAACTCACGCCTGCCGGAACCATCGCATGGCAAAAGTGCCTAGGCGGAAGCTGGGGCGACACTGGGCAGAGCATCAGCCAGACAGAGGACGGCGGCTACATTCTAGTCGGAAGTGCACTCTCCTTGGATGGTGATGTGAGCGGGAACCACGGATCTTGGGATGCCTGGGTGGTGAAACTTGCTCCTGGATCTTTGATCAATGAGCCATTGGTAGCTGAATTTACCGCTAACCCAATTTTCGGGACTGCTCCTTTGGAAGTGCAATTAACCGATCAATCTTCAGGATCCCCTATCATATGGGAATGGGATGTGGACGGCGACTCAATAATTGATTATTTCACTGCCAATCCAACGCACGTGTATACAGATCCGGGATTATATTCCATTGCTTTAACAATTCACAACACCACAAGCCAAAATTCGATTACCAAAACCGGTTATGTCAATGTCCAAACACCTCAAACAATAAAGCTTCAAATTTTCTCCAGTCAAGATACAAAGGTCCGCGATGGCGAATGGCCGTTTTATGTTGTTGTCAGTGGCACTCCCAATACGGAATACTATATCTGGATAAAAAATACCGGAAATATGACCGGAAATTACGGTGATATGCCCCCCATACTGGCCGAAGGCCAGGATATGGTCACCTTTGATCCTCTATATGGACCATATACCATCGGATCGTATCAATACATGGACGGTGGGGGAACGAATATTCGGGATGATGTCCCCCCTGAACCATTTGACGGGACTCACTATTATGGGAAAATAACTCTCCCTGATAATCATGGGAATTATATAAATTTCCTGACTTCAACTGCAACAAAAGAAGGTAAGTATACCATTCGTGTTGAAAGAAAAGATGGTACCGAATACGAATGGGATGAGTGTGATATTCTAATTCAAAAAGGTACAATGGATTTCATATCGGCTGAATTTCAACCAGGAACTTCCTTCCTCAACCTCCATGGAACCAACTGTGATAACACATCGACATATCTCTTCTTGAAGGGGACAAATCTAAACGAAAATGGTGTTAAACTTGAAGATATTGGAAAAATCTCTCAATCGTGGGATGAATCATCTTTTACGGTGGTTCCCGTTGAATCTGACAATACATGGAACTATAGCTGGGACATGTCCTCGCTATTAAATTCGGCCACTTTTATTCCTGGTGAATACACGATATACGCCGTGTCAGAACCGAAGAATTTTGGCAACCTCGATGATGCTGTCTTCGACACGCTGGTTGTTACCCTTCCAAATACCACGAATGACTCGGACGACCTGAACAGATTACTGTGGCATCTCAATCATGATTTCCTTGATGCATCTCACCATGCATTTCATTTCTACGATGAATTCTATGATTACGATAACAACGCCGCTCCTCCTGATCCCATAAAAGAAAATGTCACCGAGCTTGACGACCAGGATATCTGGATGTGCTACCTGTTTCCCTTTGAACTCAACTTCATGACGGGCGACCGGCTCAGATGCGGAATTGATGCTGATTCATGGCATTCCGGAGTGAATCCAAGCGGGGAAAGTAAACTGGAATTCGGTGTAAATCTTGTTGAATACCTCCCCAAAGAGACTCCGGATGAGTTTATCGGACTGATGCACTACTTCGAAGTGGGTGTCAATGGAAATGGTGCTCCCATATATGCATCCACTATGCACTATGATGATTTTGATAACCGGGCTGAAATCATCTTGAAACCTGAAATTGAAGCCTACCAGTCCGGCCTTACCAATATGTATGCAAGCGGTAACGTGGATATTTACTATATCCCGACATCCGACAAACTCATAGTCTCCCGTGATATTAGCCAGATTGATGCAGGAGCCGATATCAACCTCTTCAAATATTCGACCGTTTTGAATTCATCCTTTTTATTTTTCGATCTCACATGCAAGCCAGAGTTTGATGCATATATGAGCCTTCGTGGAGGGTTCAAGATGGCCGATTCCAGTGCGGCTATACCTGTTGATGCCGTCGTACCGGGTGTGAAAGTCGAGAATAAAGTGAGTGGTCCCGTAAGTCTCGTAATTAACGACACGTCGATTTTTGACAGTCCACCGACAATAGAAGGAGAAATTACAACCGCCGAAGTGCCAAGTGTAATCCTTGAGGGAGCTCTTGCAACCCACGATTTCGCCCCTGGAGAATCAGTAAAGTCTCCGTTTGAAATGGATGTAACCTACCGTAATCTCAAGGCCAATAGCCCGGTTTTGAGAATTAAATCCGATGAAATTACCCTCCATGCCGAGGGGACCATAACCTATGACCCCAAGGACTTCCTGATTTCAATTCCCGAAATGGAGCAACAATTCGAATTTGATATGCCATTCATTGCCGAATACAATGAGGTATTGGGAAACACCGAGATTACCGTGCATAGCCCGGTGAATCTCCATGTGTATGACTCTCAAGGTCGTCATGTTGGTGGAACAGGCACGGCAAGTGTCGCAGAGATTCCCAATTCTTCGTATTCTGAAGAAGATGGAGCGAAAACAATTCTCATGCCTTCGCTCGTGAAAGACTATATGGTATTTATCGAGGGAACGGGAACAGGCGCCTATAATCTCACCCTCGAACAACCGATCCTCATTCAGACCGATTCGGAGATTATCATCGCATTCCTCGACATTGACCTCAGGAATGTCGCAACTACTCCCGGAGATCGGGACTATATCATTATTTGTACAAGTGACCTGATCTCCCAGATCCAATCCCGGATGGATGCCGGGCAAGACTTTGATACTGCAGTCCATGGCGTCATAGAAATGCTCGATTTCGATCAGGATGGGGTTTCCGATACTGCGGATACAAATCTTGTATTTTCCAAGGCTCAGCCCATGATCATTTCCGGAAATTACAATGGTCAACCCCTAGAGCAAATACAATTAGAAGCCCGTCTAATGGATCTGAACCAGCCGGTTGTGGGGAAGACCATTGCGTATTCTATCGGAGATATCATGGTAGGAAATGCTGTGACAGACACGGATGGATATGGGATGCTCGATTATACAATACCAGATACGATACCCGGAAATAGCCCGGTTCAGATAACTTTCACCGGAGATAATGAATATCTCGCAGTATATCGAAATACAACACTCACAATTTCGAACGGACCTCCCAATGTAGAATTGACAATACCTGGGAATTATGCCGAAGTTGGCGAATGGGTTGAAATCGATGGTTCCATCGATGATGCAGGTATCACGAATGTTACCATAAAAATTGATAACCAGATAGTATCCACAACGATACCCTTCCAATGGAACACATCACTCTATTCAAACGGATTCCATGTTGTTGAACTAACGGCGGAAGATTCGTTTGGAGCGTCCGGTTCTGATTATGTCGCTGTGATAGTCAACAACACTCAAAACAATCCAATTATTTCGAACTCAACGGAATTTGTTGTCACTCTCAATGAAGGATGGAATCTCTTTTCAACTCCGGTCCGGCTAAACACAAGCTATGCGCAGTTTAACACCATATTTGACGCAGACTCTCTCCAGAATATCAGTGTCATTCTTGGATGGGATGGAACCCAATGGTATATCCCGGGCCAAGGAACGGTGTTTGAGCCACTTCAGGCTTATTTCATTAAAGTTAAAAATGGTATGAGTGCATCAGCTGTGATAATCCCCTCAGATAGTATTTCTGTACCTCCATCACGACAGATAACACAAGGCATCAATCTCATCGGGCCTGCACCAGCATTCACAAGCGAGAATTGCATTGGTGGTGCCTGTTCTGACGGTATAGGATTTTCTGCGATGCCTATCGATCAAGCCCTGGTGAGTGTTAACCAAACTCCCGGCGGAATCGGCTATACTATTGTGATATCCCCCTCTCTCAATCAGCCTGGATGGGCGTATGCCAGAGGTGGCCAATCAAGGGATCTCCTTCCTTTCAAGGGTTATTGGGTGATTTTGGAGAACGGCCCAGATACTCTCTACGGGTTTAGTGCTACTCCAATCCAATAACCTTCTTTTTTGGAGGAGGGGCAGCGGGGAGAAGGCCCCCGCCCCTTCGACTCTGTAGGGGGGAGGTTGGTTGGCGAGGTCTGTTGCAGGGGTGTGAATATGCGCGAGGGATAATCGGGGCGCATTGAACGCAGCGTTCTACCTCCCACCCCTCGCAT